>TARA_R110002012_G_scaffold142192_11_pt1 | contig 14457 bp, 10 predicted proteins | sample TARA_R110002012 | Tara Oceans TARA_R110002012 (sample SAMEA4396515) | marine metagenome | biome: Westerlies Biome; feature: [DCM] deep chlorophyll maximum layer (ENVO:01000326); material: water (ENVO:00002006), including particulate matter (ENVO:01000060) such as... | depth 40 m
CAACCAACGCTGTTTTTGGTCAATGACCTGACCGGGGCAACCGCGCTGTGCTCCTATTTTCTTGATGCCAATGCGCGTCAGGGTGATAACGCCCGTCTATTATCCAAAGCACGTTTTATGTTTATGGCGGACTGTCCGCAGGATTTTTCATCGCGCGTCATTGTCGAGATGCGCGGTCTTTCCGATAGCGCCGGGCGCTCGCCGTTCTGGGATAGCCTGGGTCAACACTTCTTTCGTATGGACTTTGCGCGTGCCGACTACCTGACGGGTATCGGGAACAAGGCATTTATTGCGGAAATGATGCCCAAGTTTCCGCTGTACGCCTGTTTTCTCAGCGATGCAGCGCGCGAGGCGATTGGGCAGGTACATCCTGATTCGGAAGCCGGGCGGGCGGTGCTTGAGGAGGAGGGGATGTGCTACCAGGGATATATCGATATCTTTGATGGTGGTGCCACGCTTGAGGCGCAGCGCAGCCAGGTGCGGGCTATTCGAGATAGTCGTAACCTGCTGCTATCGGTTGGCACGCCCGGCGATGATGCTGCGACCCACCTTATCTACAACCGTACACGTGAAAGCTGTCGGATGATCGCAGTGCCTGCACGCATTGCCGCGGGTACCCTGGTTGTTTCTTCGGCCTCGGCAGAGTTGCTGAGGTTGCGTGCCGGTACGCCGGTAAGGGCGGTGGCGCTGCAAGGATAAGTGTCGCCTTGGCCGCCAGTACTCTCTGTCTATGCTGGCTATAGACAATATCAACCGTAGAGATAATGCATCGTATAGGCTGATGCCTATATAATGCGGCTCTTTGCCTCGCTGCAGTAGCTCTCCGGGTAATTTCCCCCTACACGGCGCAGACCGTGATATGCCCATCGACCTGCAGCAGGCTGACCAGTTTGTGGTAAGGGACTTATGAAAAGCGCAGAAATCCGTGAAGCCTTCCTCCGTTTCTTTGAAGAAAAGGGACATAGTCGCGTCGCCTCCAGTTCGCTGATTCCAGCGAATGATCCAACGCTGCTGTTTACCAACGCCGGTATGAACCAGTTCAAGGACTGCTTCCTCGGTTTGGACAAGCGCGCCTACACGCGTGCGACCAGCAGCCAGAAGTGTGTGCGTGCCGGCGGCAAGCACAACGACCTGGAGAATGTGGGTTACACCGCGCGTCACCATACCTTCTTTGAAATGCTGGGTAATTTCAGCTTTGGCGATTACTTCAAGCGTGATGCGATCAATTTCGCCTGGGAGTTTTTAACCTCCAGTCAGTGGCTGGGTCTGCCGCAGGAGAAACTCTGGGTGACCGTCTACGCCAGCGATGACGAAGCCTACGATATATGGACCAAGGAAGTGGGCGTGCCAGCTGAGCGCATGGTGCGTATCGGTGACAATAAGGGTGCGCCCTATGCCTCCGATAATTTCTGGGCGATGGGTGATACCGGTCCCTGTGGTCCTTGCAGTGAAATCTTTTTTGATCATGGTCCTGACATTTGGGGCGGGCCTCCGGGCAGCCCGGAAGAGGACGGCGACCGCTATATCGAAATCTGGAACAACGTCTTCATGCAGTTCAACCGCACCGCCGATGGTGTGATGCATCCACTGCCAGCGCCGAGTGTTGATACGGGGATGGGGCTAGAGCGCATCAGCGCAGTCCTCCAGCATGTACATTCCAACTATGAAATTGATTTGTTTCAGAGCCTGCTTGCGGCATCCGCGCAGGCAATTGGCTGCGAGCAGGATAATGCGGCCTCTCTGAAGGTAGTCGCAGATCATATTCGCTCTTGTAGCTTTCTGATTGCTGATGGTGTGCTGCCCTCCAATGAAGGTCGTGGTTATGTGCTTCGGCGCATCATTCGTCGCGCCTGCCGACATGGCAACAAGTTGGGTGCACAGGGTTTATTCTTCCACAAGATTGTCGCCGCACTGGCAGTGGAAATGGGCGATGCCTTTGCCGAGTTGCGCACGCAGCAAGCGCATATCGAGCGCGTGCTGAAAACCGAGGAAGAGCAGTTTGCCAAGACGCTGGATCAGGGGCTGAAAATTCTCGAGCAGGATCTGGCGCAGCTGAAAGGTACCGAGATTCCGGGAGACGTCGTCTTCAAACTGTATGACACCTATGGCTTCCCGGTTGATTTGACCGGCGATATTGCCCGCGAACGTGAGCTGACGATTGATGAAGCTGGCTTTGAGGCGGCGATGGAAGCCCAGCGTGAGCGTGCCCGTTCGGCTAGTCAGTTTGGTCTGGACTACAACAGCCTGGTCAAGGTTGATGCCGAGACCCTGTTCCAGGGCTATGCGGCTACCAGTGGTGAGGGCACGGTCATCGGTTTGTATTGCGATGGTCAGGTCGTCGATCAGTTACGTGAAGGCGATTGCGGCGTAGTGATTCTGGATCAAACGCCTTTTTATGCTGAATCTGGCGGGCAAGTCGGCGACACCGGTTACCTCGATGCCAATGGCGTGCGCTTTGAAGTGACTGATACCACCAAGGCCGGTCATGCGCACCTGCACCACGGTAAAGTGCTGCAAGGCGCGATCAACAACGGTGCCGAATTGCAGGCTCGGGTTGATGCCGGCGTTCGCCAGGCCACCGCCCTGAACCATTCGGCAACACACCTGTTACATGCGTCTTTGCGCCAGGTGTTGGGTGATCATGTGCAGCAAAAAGGCTCGTTGGTGGACAGTCAGCGTTTGCGTTTTGACTTTAGCCATTACGAGGCGATCAAGCCAGAGCAGTTGCGTGAGCTGGAAAATCTGGTGAATGACCAAATTAGACAGAACTCTACTGTCGATATTGAAGTCACAGACATAGAGCACGCCAAAGAGAAAGGCGCCATGGCCTTGTTTGGGGAAAAATACGGTGACGAAGTTCGCGTATTGACCATGGGTGGCGGCTTCTCTGTTGAGCTTTGTGGTGGGATCCACGTTCGGCGCACAGGCGATATTGGCCTGTTTAAAATCGTCGCTGAAAGTGGCATTGCCTCAGGTGTGCGGCGTATAGAAGCCGTTACCGGTCAAGCGGCATTGGAGTTCGTTGCGCAGACCGAAGAGCGGTTGCGTGAAGCTGCTCAGGTAGTGAAGGGCAGTCGGGATACCTTGATCGACAAATTGTCTGCATTGGTTGAACGAACCCGCCAGCTGGAAAAAGACGTGGATCAGCTCAAGGCCAAAGCGGCGAGTGCTGCCGGTAGCGATATGGCTGCTGAAGCTCAAAAAGTGGGCGAGCGCACCGTGCTGGTCAAACGCGTAGATGGTATGGACGGCAAAGGGTTGATGGTTCTGGTTGACCAATTGAAGAACAAGCTCGGCTCTGCTGCAATTTTGTTGGGCGGCGAAGCTGACGGAAAAGTGGTGCTGGTGGCTGGCGTGACGAAAGACCTGTCTGGTCAGGTAAAGGCTGGCGACTGGATCCGCAATACCGCGCAAGCGGTGGGTGGTAAGGGTGGTGGCCGCCCGGATATGGCGCAGGGTGGTGGTACTGATGTTGCAGCACTGGATCAGGCGCTACTTGATGCGCTGAACTGGGTTGGCCAGCAGTAATACCCTTAGCAGCAAAAAGTGATTTAGCAAAACCAAGGGCGGCACCCGATCGAGGTGCCAGGCAACGGTCGGCAAGCCGATCTCTGGGTAAGGATTGACGTAATAACATGGCGCTTATTGTCCAGAAGTTTGGTGGTACCTCGGTTGGTAGTGTGGAACGTATTCAGCAGGTCGCCGAGAAAATCAAAGGCTTCAAGTCAAACGGGCATGATCTGGTGGTGGTGGTCTCTGCTATGAGTGGCGAAACCAACCGTTTGATCGAATTGGCAAGGCAGATTCAAGCCGAGCCGGATGCGCGTGAGATGGATGTCATTGTTTCAACGGGTGAGCAGGTGACTATTGGCTTGCTGGCTATGGCGCTGAAGGCGACTGGCGTGCCAGCAGTGTCCTTTACCGGTTCGCAGGTGCGTATTGTTACCGATAGCGCCCACGGCAAAGCACGTATACAGCAGATTGACGACGAGCGTCTGCGTAGTGAGCTGGCTGCTGGACGAGTTGTTATTGTGGCTGGATTCCAGGGCGTGGACGAGGCCGGTGCTATCACCACCTTGGGTCGTGGTGGCTCCGATACGACGGGTGTCGCTCTGGCCGCTGCGCTGAAAGCTGACGAGTGCCAGATCTATACTGATGTAGACGGTGTCTATACCACAGACCCGCGTGTCGTAGAGAGCGCCCGGCGCCTGGACAAGATTACCTTCGAGGAAATGCTTGAAATGGCCAGCTTGGGATCTAAGGTGTTGCAGATTCGTGCTGTTGAGTTCGCTGGCAAGTACAACGTACCCCTGCGGGTGCTGCACAGCTTTAAAGAAGGCCCCGGTACTCTTATTACCCTTGAGGAAAATGTGTCGATGGAACAACCCGTTATCTCCGGTATTGCATTCAATCGCGATGAAGCCAAGCTGACAATTCGTGGTGTGCCTGATACCCCCGGTGTGGCATTCAAGATTCTCGGTCCGGTGAGTGCTGCCAACATTGAAGTCGATATGATCGTGCAGAACGTATCGCAGGATAACACCACCGATTTCACCTTCACGGTGCACCGTAATGACTTCCGCAAGGCTGAGGCTATTCTCAAGGAAACGGCTGTCAGCATTGGTGCGCGCGAAGTCGCTGCTGATGACAAGATTGCCAAAGTATCCATTGTCGGCGTCGGCATGCGCTCGCATGCAGGCGTCGCCAGTAATATGTTTGAGGCGTTGGCCAAAGACAGTATCAATATTCAGATGATCTCAACGTCCGAAATCAAAGTGTCGGTCGTGATTGCCGAGAAGTATCTGGAGCTGGCTGTGCGTTCTCTGCATACCGCCTTTGGTCTGGATGCGGAGCCTATGCAACAGGCCTGAATCATATTGAATTCCTGCAGGCCGGCGACGGTCTGCTTGCAAGGGCACGGTCTCTGGCTGCCGTGTCCGCCTGTGACCCTTCAGGGGGCTGGAGGCACCAAGCCGGTTTTTTGCAGACTGTTGTGTCCTGATCATGAGCAAGGAGAAAAGGAATGCTGATACTCACTCGACGGGTTGGTGAGACCCTGATGGTAGGTGATGAAGTGACCGTGACCGTTCTGGGTGTCAAGGGCAACCAGGTTCGAATCGGCGTGAATGCCCCGAAAGAAGTGGCTGTACACCGTGAAGAAATTTACCAACGGATCCAGAAAGAAAAAGATGAAGAACCAAATAACTAATTTTATTAGGTTTTTCCTTGCAATAAGAAAAGCGCGCAGTTAATATTCTGCGCGTGTTACGGAGAGGTGGCCGAGTGGCTGAAGGCGCTCCCCTGCTAAGGGAGTATATCTCAAAAGGGTATCGCGGGTTCGAATCCCGCCCTCTCCGCCACTTTGTGGTTTGTAGGTTGTCAAACGTTAGCTTCTGAAATTTAAAGAAAAAAATGTTTGACAGGATGAAAAAAACAGCCTATAATTCGCTCCCATAATGCACTCGTAGCTCAGCTGGATAGAGTACTCGGCTACGAACCGAGCGGTCGGAGGTTCGAATCCTCCCGAGTGCACCAAACAGAAAAACCCACTGAATTCAGTGGGTTTTTTTTTGCTGTCACAAAAGTACAGCTGAGCGCGACGGCAAAGCCTGCTAGGCTGAAGCGCAATCTCATTGGTGTGATCTGCTTGATCCGCTTGTGCTGAATCCCGTGCTTCGGGCCTGCTAGGAATGCTGCTATGCCGGACCTCAATAGAAAGTCTCCAGAAAGCCTGCAGGACCGACTGGATCAGGTGCAGGAGCTCCTTAGTCGGCAACGTCTGGTCGAAGACCTGGTACACAAGCAGGAAGGTCCTCAGCAGGAGCTGGTTGAGCACTTGGTGCATCAGCAAAACCTGGTAAAGCTTCAGCGCAAGCTGGACGAGCTGCATCCCGCCGACGTCGCCTATATTCTCGAATCTCTCCCGCTATCTGAACGCCTTGCCGTATGGCAGTTGGTCAAGGTCGAGCGCGATGGTGAGATTCTGCTCGAAGTGTCCGATGCGGTGCGCGAAACGCTGATCGCCGATATGGATAGCGACGAGATCCTGGCTGCAGCCAATACCCTTGATGCGGATGAGCTGGCAGATCTTGCGCCCGACCTGCCGCGCGATGTTGTGCGTGAGCTTATGGATACGCTGGATGCCCAGCAGCGCGATCGCCTGAAGTCGGCGTTGTCGTACGACGATGATCAGGTCGGTGCGCTGATGGACTTCGATATGATCACCATCCGTGATGATGTCAGTCTGGAGGTGGTCAGTCGTTATCTGCGTCGCTTTGATGCCCTGCCAGACCATACCGATAAACTCTTTGTGGTAGATACCGATGGCCTGCTCAAGGGCGTATTGCCAATCAAGAAGCTATTGGTCGGTTCGCCTGATGATGTGGTTGTTGACGTCATGGTGGAGGATCCGGTCGTTTTTGATCCGCAAGACGATGCGGGTGAGGCCGCTCAGGCGTTTGAGCGCTACGACCTGGTATCTGCCCCAGTGGTTGATGCGCGTGGCCGCCTGTGCGGCCGTCTGACCATTGACGAGATGGTCGACTACATTCGTGAAGAGAGTGAGGCTGAGGTGCTGAGCGCGGCGGGTCTGCGTGAAGAGGAAGATATCTTTGCCTCGGTCTGGAAGTCGGTACGTAACCGCTGGGCCTGGTTGGCGCTCAATCTGTGTACTGCGTTAATTGCCTCGCGGGTTATTGGTCTGTTCGAACATTCGATTGAGCAATTGGTTGCTCTGGCGGCATTAATGCCTATTGTTGCCGGTATTGGCGGTAACTCGGGCAACCAGACCATTACCATGATTGTTCGTGGTGTGGCGACGGGGCAGGTGCAGGTAGCGCACGGCAAGCGCCTGTTGCGCAAGGAAGCCAGCGTTGCGCTGATCAATGGTTTTTTCTGGGGTGCAGTGTTGGCTGGCATAGCCATGGTTTTATACGGCAGTCTGCCGCTGGCGGTCGTGTTGATGTCCGCAATGACGCTGAATATGCTGCTGGCGGCCTGTATGGGAGTATTCATACCCTTGATTCGACTGCGCCTGGGTGGTGACCCGGCACTCGGTTCAAGTGTGCTGATTACCGCTATAACCGACAGCGGAGGCTTCTTTATCTTCCTCGGGTTGGCCACTATCTTCCTTCTTTGATCGGCTCGCAGGTGCAGGCTTGCGGTGTCGCGTTGATTGCCAAAAATGTCACATCAGGATACATTAAGCCGTTTTTCCGTGTGGGAGGGCCGCTTAACTGTGGTCCAGATGTGCTAGCACCCACTGTATTTTTCCAACTATAAGCAGCATGGCTTTACCCCATGCCCTGAGCTGCAGGAGATAAAATGGAACCGACCAATATGGTTGCCGAAGGCGTGGAACTGATGTTCCTTGGAATGGGATCAGTCTTTGGGTTTCTGATTCTGCTGGTTACTTGCACCAGCATCATGTCTGTCATCTTGTCGCGTTTTTTCCCCGAGGCGCTGCCCGCGCCAAAGAAGCCTGCGCGTAAGTCCAGCGCTGCCCCTGCCAGTGTTGACCCGGATGTTGTCGCCGCCATTGGCGCTGCTATCAAGCAGCATCGTTCGCGTCGCAGTTCCTGACACCTCTTTCGCGGTTTTCACCATTAAAATCATTAAGGCCATAACACTATGACCGATACTAAAAAGCCCTTGGGCATTACCGATGTGATCCTGCGTGATGCGCATCAATCCATTCTGGCTACCCGTATGCGACTTGACGACATGCTGCCGATTGCCGGCAAGCTTGATCAGGTTGGTTTCTGGTCTGTCGAATCCTGGGGCGGGGCGACTTTTGATTCCTGCATTCGCTATCTTGGCGAAGATCCATGGGAGCGCATTCGTGCGCTGAAGCAAGCGATGCCGAATACCCGCCAGCAAATGTTGCTGCGTGGTCAGAACTTGCTGGGTTATCGCCACTATGCTGATGACGTCGTAGAGAAGTTTGTTGAGCGCGCTGCCGTTAACGGCGTTGATGTGTTCCGCGTGTTTGATGCGATGAACGATCCGCGTAACCTGGAAACCGCGCTTAAGGCCGTCAAGGCGCAGGGCAAGCATGCCCAGGGCACCATCTCCTACACCACCAGCCCGGTGCACACCCTGCAGATGTGGGTCGACTTGGCCAAGCAGATCGAAGAGATGGGCGCTGACTCCATCGCGATCAAGGATATGGCCGGCATCCTGAACCCTTATGTGGCGTTCGATCTGGTTACCCAGCTCAAGAGCACGCTGAGCATTCCGGTGCACATGCAGTGTCACGCAACAGCTGGTCTGTCGACTGCGGCAATCATGAAGGCAGCAGAAGCGGGTATCGATAACGTCGACTCTGCGATTTCCTCCATGTCCATGACCTACGGTCACTCACCGACCGAATCTGTTGTGGCAATCTTCCAGAACAGCGAGCGTGATACCGGTTTGAACCTGGAACTGCTGGAAGAGGTCGCCGCCTATTTCCGTGAAGTGCGGAAGAAGTACGCCAAGTTTGAAGGCAACCTGAAGGGCGTTGACTCGCGCATCCTGGTTGCGCAGGTGCCGGGCGGCATGCTGACTAACATGGAAAACCAGTTGAAAGAGCAGGGCGCCAGCGACAAGTTTGACGACGTTCTGGCTGAGATTCCACGTGTTCGCGAGGATCTTGGTTTTATCCCGCTGGTTACTCCGACTTCCCAGATTGTCGGTACTCAGGCAGTTATCAACGTACTGACGGGTGAGCGCTATAAATCGATCACCAAAGAAACCGCTGGCATTCTGAAAGGCGAGTATGGCTCTGCACCAGCGCCGTTCAATGCTGAGTTGCAAGCACGCGTGCTGGATGGTGCCGAGGCAATTACCTGTCGCCCTGCGGACCTGCTTGAGCCAGAGATGGATAAGCTGACTGCTGAGCTGAAAGGCCTGGCTAGTGAAAAAGGCATTAAGCTTGCGGACGATGCAATCGACGATGTCCTGACCTACGCCTTGTTCCCGCAGATTGGTCTCAAGTTCCTGGAAAACCGTGGCAATCCGGATGCATTTGAGCCGGTACCGACTGGTAACGAGCTGCCTGCGGCTGCCAAGGGTGCGGGCCCTGAGGCTTACACCGTCAGTGTTAACGGTAAAGAATATGTAGTGCAGGTTACTGATGGCGGCGATATCTCCGGTATCAAGCCCATTGGCGAGAGCGCCGCTCCCGCTGCTGCAGCTGCTCCGGTAGGTGACGGCGAGCCACAGGGTGCGCCACTCTCGGGTAACATCTTCAAAGTGCTGGTCAATGTCGGTGACGAAATTGACGAAGGTGAGGTCGTGATGATCCTCGAAGCGATGAAGATGGAAACCGAAGTACGTGCGCTGCGCGGCGGCACGGTTACTTCCATTGATATCAAGGTTGGCGACGCGGTTGCGGTCGGCGATACCTTGCTGACCATAGGTTAAGGGGGACTTAATGGATAAGCTCCTCCAACTGTGGCAGACCACAGGCATCTATCACATGGTCTGGGGACAGGCCGTCATGATTATTGTCTGTTTTGGTCTGATCTACCTGGCTATTCGCAAGGGTTTCGAGCCACTGCTGCTGATCCCGATCGGCTTCGGCGGTATTCTGGCCAACCTGCCCGTGGCCAACATGGCGCAAGGCAGCGGTATTCTGCACCTTATCTATGAAGTCGGCTTGCCGACCAGCGTCTTCCCGCTGCTGATCTTCATGGGTGTAGGCGCGATGACCGATTTCGGCCCCATGCTGGCGAACCCGCGTACGCTGTTGCTGGGTGCCGCTGCGCAGTTCGGTATCTTTGGCACGCTGCTGGGCGCATTGGCGTTGACCTCTGCCGGCATCCCCGGATTCGAGTTCTCGATGAAAGAGGCCGCTTCCATCGCCATCATTGGTGGTGCTGACGGACCGACCTCGATCTTTGTGACCGCGAAATTGGCGCCGGACCTACTGGGGCCGATTGCCGTTGCTGCCTACTCCTACATGGCGTTGGTGCCCTTGCTACAGCCGCCGATCATGCGCGCTCTGACGTCGCAGAAGGAGCGTGGCATTGTCATGACTCAGCTGCGCGTGGTTAGCAAAACCGAGAAAATCATTTTCCCGTTGTTGCTGCTGATGCTGGTCGCATTGCTGTTGCCTGACGCTGCACCATTGGTAGGTATGCTCTGCTTCGGCAACTTGATGCGTGAATCGGGTGTGGTTGAGCGTTTGGCTGACACTACGCGTAACGCGCTGATCAATATCGTCACCATAGGTTTGGGTTTGGCTGTTGGCTCCAAGCTATCTGCTGAGTCTTTTCTGCAGATCAAAACCCTGGGTATTCTGGTGTTGGGTATGCTGGCCTTCTGCGCAGGCACAGCCGCGGGTGTCTTGATGGCGAAGTTGCTGAACCTGTTCAGCAAAACACCGATCAACCCGCTGATCGGTTCTGCCGGTGTTTCCGCTGTGCCAATGGCGGCAAGGGTATCCAATAAGGTCGGCCTGGAAACCAATCCGCACAACTTCCTGCTGATGCACGCGATGGGTCCAAACCTTGCGGGTGTAATCGGCTCGGCGGTTGCCGCTGGTGTTCTGCTGAACTTTGTTGGTTAAGTCGGTTGCCAGACGTAAAAAACCCGCTCATTGAGCGGGTTTTTTATGCTTGGTTGGTTACCAGGTGCCGCTAACCAAGCGATATGCAGTGCGCAGCGAGCGTGGGTTACTGCTGCTCGTTAGCCAGCAGTGCCAACAGCGCATTTTGCTGTCGGCGGCTCATTTCGCGATACCGAACCAGGAGCGCCTGTTCTGAGGAGGACAGGTCATCCAGTTGCTCGTTCAACGCTTGGCGTGACGGTTGGGTTTGCTCAGGCAGAATGGGCAGATCAAGAAGGCTATGTTCGAGCCTGGCGATGATCTCGGAGTTCATGCTGCGGTGATGTTGCTTGGCGACGTCGGCAATGCGGTCGCGCATGCCCTCGGGCAGCCTTACAACGAACTTGTCTGCGGTGCGACTGGTGTAGTTTTGAGTAGCAGTTTTCATAGGGCAACAATGATCGCTTGTTTGAAGTGAGTTGGTACTGGCCAAGCGGAAAAATGCAGCAAATTGCGCTTTGACAGACCACCACGCGGCTGAATGCAGCTGAATAATATAATTATAGACAACTAGAGCCTGTTAAGTGCCCTAGTTAATCCTGTTTTTTTACACTGCGCCAGTGGGTGACAAAAAAATGTCTCCGTTTTGTGACGGAATTACGACGAATGGCATTTAGCCATGAATGCCGATGCGGTGGTCAAAGTCGTCAGTATTCAGTTAACATGCGCTCTTAATTGATCGAGTTCAATGAGTTGGCACCGTCAGCTCATGCTCTTTACGCGCTTGTAGCTCAGCTGGATAGAGCAACCGCCTCCTAAGCGGTAGGTCCCCGGTTCGAATCCGGGCTCGCGCACCATTTATAGCAAAGGCTTGCGCGATGTTAATCGGCAAGCCTTTTTTGTTCCAGGTGGGCGCTCTTGCCTGCCGTTAAGCCGTTAAAATGTCCAGCATGCCTGCTTTTCCCGCGCAATGTGTTGCTGGGGTCTAGAACCGAGCGGGCGGATGAATCAGGAGGTTTCGGTGACTACCATCGGTTCGCAAGCCGTCTCTGATGCCTCGCTATCAGCTCGAGATGTTTATCAGTTATTCAAAAACGTAGCGCTAGGCCTGATTGAGGTGGAGCCCCTCACGCCGCAATGGTCTGAGGTGGAAACCGGGCGTGTGATTGTGTTGCTGGGCGACTATCGCGTGACCTTCTGCAAAGATGCAGGTGAGTTGGATCATTGCCTCAGCTGTGAGTCGCCTGACGGGCAGCTTGCCGATATAAATGATTGGCCGGCCAGAGGAACTGATCCACTTGAATTACTGAGCGTCTGGGAGCGCAGGCAGATGCTGTCAGCGCTCCAGGCTGCAAGCAAACGTTAAGCGATTGTGTATTCAGGTGAGGGCAGTCCTTTCCTCGTTCAATATCTGGTGCTTTCCGCTCAGGCTCTCAATATCTAAACCTTTCCCCCTCATGTAGCTGCTCTTGTTACTCATAGACGCACTCGGATATTCATTGATAGCGTATAGCTATAAGCCGCTTTGAATTATCTCAATGGCGTCAGCTGTCTGCCGTGCTTAACTTAGGGGCAGGTTGCAGGCACGCACCAAGGCTCATAACGCCTTCAACGCTGTTTGTGTAAGCCGTAACACCCAATACTGAAGCGGAGATCGACATGAGTGACAAGAAAGCAGGCGGATGCCCAGTGATGCATGGTTCAAACACCAAGTTAACGGGGCGGGGCACTATGAATAAGGATTGGTGGCCTAACCAGCTTAATCTGAGCATCCTGCATCAGCACAATCCCAAATCCGATCCCATGGGCGATGGTTTCGATTACGCTGCTGAATTTAATAAGCTCGACTTGGCTATGGTCAAGCGTGACGTTGCGGCACTGATGACCGACTCCAAGGACTGGTGGCCTGCCGATTACGGTCACTATGGTCCCTTCATGATTCGCATGGCGTGGCACTCTGCCGGTACTTACCGTACTGCTGACGGTCGCGGCGGCGCCTCCACCGGTAACCAGCGGTTTGCACCCTTGAATAGCTGGCCGGATAACGCCAACCTCGATAAGGCGCGTCGCTTGTTGTGGCCGATCAAGAAAAAGTACGGTAGCAAGCTGTCCTGGGCCGATCTGTATATTCTCACCGGCAATATGGCGCTGGAAACCATGGGACTTAAGCCTTTTGGCTTTGGTGGCGGTCGCGAGGATATCTGGGCTCCCGAAGAGGATATCTATTGGGGCGCAGAGGAGGAGTGGCTGGCAACCAGTGATAAACTCAATAGCCGCTACTCGGGTGACCGCGACCTGGAAAATCCGCTGGCCGCTGTGCAAATGGGTCTGATTTATGTCAACCCGGAAGGACCAGACGGTAAGCCGGATCCGTTGGCATCAGCACGCGACATTCGCGATACCTTTGAACGTATGGCGATGAATGACTACGAAACGGTTGCGCTCACTGCCGGTGGTCACACCTTCGGCAAGGTGCATGGTGCGGGCGACGCCGCGCATGTGGGGGCTGAGCCTGAAGCCGCGGCTATTGAAGAGATGGGTCTGGGCTGGAAGAGCAGCTTTGGTACCGGCAAAGGCGCTGACACCATTACTAGTGGTCTTGAAGGTTCCTGGACGCCGACGCCAACCCAATGGGATATGAGCTACTTCGATGTGCTCTTTGGCTACGAGTGGGAGCTGACCAAGAGCCCTGCCGGTGCTCACCAGTGGACACCGAAGAACCTGGCAGAGAAAGATCACGCGCCCGATGCCGCGGACCCAAGCAAGCGGGTGGGTATCATGATGTCTACCGCTGATATGGCGATGCGTGAAGATCCCCAGTACCGCAAGATCGCGCAGCATTTCCATCAGAATCCGGCTGAGTTCGCTGATGCCTTTGCACGTGCCTGGTTCAAACTGACGCACCGTGATATGGGGCCAAAGGCACGCTACCTGGGACCGGACGTGCCAGCTGAAGACCTGCTGTGGCAGGACCCTGTGCCAGCAGTCGATCATGCTTTGGTTGACGCTCAGGATATTGCAACGTTGAAAGCCAAGCTGTTGGCATCGGGCTTATCGACAGCCGAACTGGTATCCACCGCCTGGGCCTCCGCCTCCACCTATCGCTACTCCGATAAGCGTGGCGGCGCCAACGGGGCGCGCATTCGTTTGGCGCCCCAGAAAGACTGGGAAGCTAACCAGCCGCAGCAGTTGGCCAAGGTACTCAAGACGCTGGAAGCAGTGCAAGCGGACTTTAACTCCGCCCAATCAGCGGGTAAGAAAGTGTCGCTGGCGGATTTGATCGTGCTTGGCGGCGCTGCAGCGATTGAGCAGGCAGCAGGCGCTGCTGGTCACCACATTGAGGTTCCGTTTGCACCGGGCCGCACTGACGCGACTGAGGAGCAAACAGATGCAGAGTCGTTTGAGCCTCTGAAGCCTGAAGCGGACGGTTTCCGTAATTATCGTCGCGCTCGCTTTACTGTCGCCGATGAGGAAATGCTGGTCGACAAGGCGCAGCTGCTGGGTCTCAGTGCCCCAGAGATGACGGTACTGGTGGGTGGTCTGCGCGTATTAGGCGCGAACCATGGTGCCAAGCAGCACGGAGTGTTTACCGACAGCCCCGGCACCTTGAGCAACGACTTTTTCGTTAACCTGGTGGATATGGATACTACCTGGGTACCCGTTGCTGGCGATGCTGATGTTTTTGAAGGGCGTGACAGTAGCACTGGCGCTATCAAGTGGACGGGGACACGAGTTGATCTGATTTTCGGTTCAAACTCGCAGCTGCGTGCGCTGGCGGAAGCCTATGCTCAGGACGATGCCAGTGAGAAGTTCGTCAGCGATTTCGTTTCAGCGTGGAACAAGGTAATGAACGCTGATCGCTATGACCTGATCTGATTCTCCTCTGTTAGTAAGCAGTAACCCTCGGGCGCCTTTTGGCGCCCGAG
>TARA_R110002012_G_scaffold312910_1_pt1 | contig 14453 bp, 6 predicted proteins | sample TARA_R110002012 | Tara Oceans TARA_R110002012 (sample SAMEA4396515) | marine metagenome | biome: Westerlies Biome; feature: [DCM] deep chlorophyll maximum layer (ENVO:01000326); material: water (ENVO:00002006), including particulate matter (ENVO:01000060) such as... | depth 40 m
TAAGTTTAAAACAAAAAATAGATTTTTTAAATAAACGTATAAAAAAGAAAGATTCAAATGGAAGAAATTAAAATATTGGAATTAACATTAAAATCTAATTTAGAAATAATAAAAATGGCTAAAGATTTAAATGAAGAAAATAAAACAAAAGTATATTTAAGTGTATTTAAAGAATTAAATAATTTGTGTAAAACAATTATTCCATTATTTGAATCAAGATTAAATAAAACATTAAAAAATTAGCGTATTAGTTTTTATATTATCAAACGCTAGTTAGGAGAGGGTTTGTTATGTTAGCTTGCCCTCTTCTAACATTCTTAAACTTTTTTCAATGTTAGATGGTAATACTCTTTTACGAGTTTTCTTATATGTCTTTTGAATTTCTTTTGCTTCTTTAGTTGGATACAATCCTAATTCTTGTTGTACAGCCCAACCAATTCTACCTTCATTTATTTGAGGTATATGTCTTTCAATAAGTCTACCAGCAAATCCATTTAAAAGTCTTATCTTTTTACTAAGGTCTGTACTTTGTTGATTTAAATCATATTCTTGCATACCAGTTATTATAGTAAGTAATGAATCTTCATCTAAATTTACTACATCCATCATCATACCTATATCAATTATATCAGAAGCTAACGGACCTCCAAATGTAGATAATATAGGACCTTTACCATAAAATGCTTTTTTAACTTCTTCTTCATCACCAGTTAAAACAGTTGCTAATTGATTAATTCTATTAGCTGAATCATGCTCTACTAAGTTTTCAAAATTTAATCCTGTTAAAGCTGATGCCATTACAGGAGCTAAGAAATAAGCAAATGCTAATCTATATGCTTTTTCTATTCCTCTAGCATCTCCGTTAGGCAATAAGTTACCAGCTAATACATCATTTTTTGCTTCTTTAAGTATCCTAACATTTCTTTCAAAAAATTCCATACTATAATGTTGAAATTGAAACATAAATCTACCAATTTTACTTCTAAATGCTTTTGACTTTGCATAATCAGCATAATCGAAATGATTTAGAATGACCATGTTTTTAGCATAATTCATAGCAGTAGTTTGAATAGATGCATCTAATTTAGCATCTGAAAAACCTTCACCCATTTCTTTTTGTTTAGATTCTATAAAAGCAGGATTATCTTTTAACCATTTATACAATTGAGCAAATGCTATTTTAAATGTATGTTTTCTATTTGAGTTTTCAGCTTTTCTATGTAGATAAGAACTTTTAGCTGCTATTGCTCCAGTTGCATCAGAAAACATTTCTAATTTAGATTTTTCTAATATTTCATATTTACCTTTAGATTCATTCCAAACTCTAAGATTAAACATAGAAGAAGGAGATTGTAATCCAGTTTCTAATAATTGTGGAGAAACCTCATCAAATAAAAGACCAGCTTTTTTTAAAGCACTTTCAACAAAAACATCTGAACTAACTTCTGCTCCCTTAGTAGTTTTTAATGTCATGTTTTTTAATTGCTCATTCATATTAGATATTTGAACAGGTCCCCACTCTACATAATCAAGTAATCTTTGTGTAAAGTTTCTTGCTGCTGAACGAGGATTAACACCTAACTTAGATATAAATTCAAAACCTAGTACAGACCTCATTAAAGCTCTTGTTTTAGGACTTATATCAGTATCTCCATTAGTTGCTTTATGTAAATCTGTAATATAATCCACAACATTTTGTCCATAATTTTGAGCTGAACCTTTTGTTTTATATATATTTTCTACAGCAGACATAGACTTAATAAAATGAGCATCAGTAAATGCTGTAAAATTAAATCTGTTTACATCTGCTATGTAACTATCTACAACATTTAAAAAATGCTTACTATAATTATAAGCATCTCCTTGTTCTCCCTTTGCTCTTCCTTCAGCATGTTCACTTATATCTAATTTAATATCATTAACTATTTGAGATACAGTTCTTGATTTGTTTTTAATATAAGGATTAGAAGCATTTTGTAAATCATCTAAATGTGGCATCATCTTTTGCATAAATGGAGCACTTAAATCCCTCACATAATGAGGAAAAAAACCAGTTTCATACTTAGGCATTAATGTTTCTATTAAATTTTTCTTTATTTCTATTAATGATTTTTCATTTGTTTCATCTTTATTTATCTTAGTTCTTTCAATAATAGAATCAATTCTTTGAGTAATTCCCGACCTCAATGATTTATATAAATCTTCCATCATTGTATCATATTGTACAACTGCTTTAAATAACTGAGGTCTATCTTTTAATGCTACTCCGTTTTTATCTTTAACTATATTAGAAATCTCTCTGTCTGTTAATCTTATTCTAGCTTTTCCGTCATCAATATTTTCTAAAAGTTTTTTACTTTTTTTATCACCATTATTTGCTTTTTCTTTTATAAGAAGATATTTTGCTTGCGATGCATCTTTTAATCCTCTCTCTACAACATCCATAAAATCGCCAAAAGATTTTAATTCACCATCAGTAGTTAAAACATTTATTTCTCTTTGTAATTCAGATACTTTTGCATCATCTCCATTATTAATTGCTTTAATTAAATCATTATCTAGTTTAGTTAATTTTCTTTGTGCTTGATTATACTTTAATTTTCCAAGCATACTATTAATACCAGCGTCTTTTTGTAAAGATTGAATAATTTCTTTAAATCTATTTCTATCTCTTAATTCGTTTTTTCTAAAAAAGAAACTAGAGTTTTGCATTTCTTTTAAGTAACTACCTATAACAGGGTCTTTAGGCCCGTAATGAGAAGATTGATAAAAAAATTGAGCATACTCGCCATCTATTTTACCAGAATCTACTTTATCATTAAGATTATTTAATTCATCTATAAAACCATTAACTCTTCCTTCGGTTAATATTTGTTGTTGATTATCATATTTTAATATATCTAAATCTAATTCAAAATTATTATAGACCATTCTAAAAGCTGCTTCATATGGATTGTTAAGATTCTTTCTACTTGTTTTTGATTGTGCCCAAGAATCTATACCATTTAGTAATTTTTTATAATTTGGATTTACTATTTTACAATTAATATTAGCCATTTATTAACACTTTTCTATTTCAATTAATTCATCTTTAAGTTTTCTAAATCTTTCTTCACTAGTCTCATCAATAGGTAAATCGTTTTTAACATTTTCTACTGCTTTTGCTTTAGTATATACTTCTTTTAAACTGTCTTTTCCTGTTTTCACAGGTCTTTCTAAGTTTAAATTTTTAAAGAAAGTATCTCCACCCATTAAAGCAAATACAGGATTACCTTGAAGTTTGTTTGATACTTCTGTAGATAAATTACCTTGTCTTAATGCTTGCCCAAGAGTTTTTTGAGCAATGTCTCTTATGTCAACATCCATTTTATTTCTAGCATGTACATAAGCAACAGGACTAAGAATATTATTACTCATCATTAAATCTTGTAAGTTACTCATTTCGTCTAAATATGTATCAAATTCTTTTTCTTTACCAGCTGCTGACATTATATCTCTATAAAAATTAAATAAATGGTCATTAAATAAACCAAATCCGTTTTTAATTCTATCTCCAGTTTTTGTCCATTCTATTGTGCCAAAATCTCCAAATCTTTGTTCAAAGTCTTTATGAAAATTTGGAAGTCTCATTGCATCGTAAATTAATTTCTTTTGTGCTTTATCTCCAAACAAATAAGCATCACCTAAATTATCTGATATTAAATTTTTCATATCAAATCTTTTATTAAAAAATCTTTCAAATTGTGCTTCAGTAGTCTGTATATATGCAAGAGATGTTTTAGCTAATTGTTTTATTCCATAATCTAATGTTTGACCAGATAAAGAATCTTTCATTGCTAATTGAGTTAAAAAATTTAATCCTCTTCTATATCTACTAGATGGGTCATATCCTTCTTTAGCTTCAAAAGGAACAGCAATAGGATTACCTTCAAAAATACCTATAGATTTTTTATTTAAAGAAGGTTGCATAAATCCCCAAAGAAATTTTAATCCATGTTTGTTTACACCTCTATAAAGTAATGAAGTTTCTATATCTGTATAAGTGCTTTGGTCTGGAAATTGTTCTAGCAATTTTTGTTGTTCAGGACTTAATGATTGTTTTGCTCCATATTTATATATTTCACCTAGTTTATCTTGACTACCATAAAACAATCTTCTATAATTTTTAATTTGTTTAATATCATTAATAGCAGATTCATTTAATCCAAACCCATCAGTACCATTAATTAAAGGCATAAGTCTTTTTATTTGCTCTAAAGTAGAATAATAAATAGCACCTTTTTTCATATTAGAAGTATTAACATCAACGAACTCTATATTATCTAAGTCTTTAGAAGACATAGTTGTAAAATATTCTTTCTTTAAAAACTTCTTTACTTCTTTTTGTACATCTTCTTTTAAAGCATTAATTGTGTCCATCGCTTTTTTTCTTCTATCCCATCTTAAAGTTTTATTAAACTTAATTTGCATAACTTTTTTATTAAGCGATTTTATTAAATTAATTTTTTTATTTATATCAAATGTAGTTTCTAAAACATTTGACTTTAACATATTAGATGATTCTTTTAAATTATTTTCATCCATTCTAGTGTCAAAAACAAGTTCATCATACCAATTATTCATTGCTTCTTTTGTTTGGCCTGTAAGTGTTTCGACTCTTGTTTCTTCAAATAAATTAGCATCCCATAATTTATGTAATGTTCTTTCAATAGGAGAACCTCTTTCACCAGAAGCAAATTCTTGTGAATTTTTAGTAATAGAATTATTAAACATTTTTTCATTTTTAGAAACTTGCCAACTAAAAGATTTTTTACCTTTTTTTGCTGTCATTGGTACAACACCAAACAATTGTTTAAATTCTTCACTATCTTTCCACTTATCTTTGCTTAATGGATTTCCATCATTATCTCTTTCCATATTCTGATATTTGTTTCTAAGTCTATAATATAATGACTTTCTTAAATTTTGATTAAATTTAAAAAATCTATCAGATGCAGTCATAATATTTTCATATGTAACTCTTTTTTGCTCACCACTATTTTCATAAGCAGTATTACCAGTTACTTGTAATAATTTACCATACTCAGATAAAAGTTCTTTAATTATTGCTTTATCTAAATTTCCTATATCTTCTGCTTCAGAAAATACACCATCATCTTGTTTAGTTATTTTTTTAAATATTCTTACTCTTTCGCCTTTATTATTGCTTCCGTTTTTAGAAAGTTGTTGATGAAATCCAATTCTTTGATTTTCATCCATTTGTCTTAATTGACTAGAAGATTTAGACTCATCCATACTTGGAAATAAAAACTCATCTCTCCAAGAAAATATATCAGATGCTATATCTTGATTTAAATTACCTTTACCATCTATTATATATTGAGTTTCGAGAGCAGACCTTAAATAAAAATCTAAGTTATCATAATCCATTACAATTTTATAATCTTGCCCTTCATATAATATTTTAGAATTTTCTTCACCTATCATAGATTTTTGAGTAGCAATTTTTTTACCATCTATTATTTCTACTGGAACATCTTGTCCTAAATTTCCTAAATAATTTAACATTCTTGGAACTTTTTGAACTAATCCAATTGAAGATTTATAAAGGTCTAAATCAGCAGCTATTTTTTCTACCGCTTCATTTTCATCAGTTGTATTAGTAGTAAAAGTAAATCCAGAATCTTTCATAAATTTAGTAGGGTCTATTCCTTGCACAAAATTTTGAGAAGTTCTTTCAATATGTTCATACATATTTTGTCTTTCAGCAAAGAAATAATCTGCTTTATCTGCATCGTAATCACCTTCAAAAACATTAACAACATCTAAACTATTTATCATCATAGAATTACCATATGTCTTATCTAAGAAACCTCTTAATCCCATAAGTGTTAAATCATTTGGTCTTGTTCTTGGATTACGCCTTACAATAATACCTATTTGTAAATCAGGTCTGTTATTTTCTTTACCTAAAGTTTCTACTAAATCATGTAAATCGCCTAATTCAATATCAAGATTTAAATTTATATCCCAATCTTCTTTTAATTCTTTAAATAATTTTGATGGGTCATGTATTTTATCATTTTCAACAATTTTTAATTGATAACCTTGACTAATTAATTTAGCTATTTTTTGTTCTTTTTCTATATTAGGTAATACAACTTCTCCTCTGCTAATCATATTTCCTTGTTCATCAACAAGTGTAGGTTTTAATCTTGCTTTATTGTGAGAATAATTTATAGGAGCTTGTATTAAAGATGCTTGACCACCATATCTTTCAGAATCTAATTGATTAAATTGATTTGTTACTGACCTTTTATTATTAATTAATGGGTCTATATATGCTCCATATATTTTATTTTTAACCATTGATTCACTATAACTCATAGGATTAGCGTCTCTTGTTAATCCCGCAAAAAAACCTAATCCATTTAAATTGTTTAATGATTCGTTTCCATCTACCATTGATATTAAAGATTCATCTCCAAATTGGTCTCGTATCCATTGTCTAGTAGATATTGGATTTTTTATTTGTTCTTGAGCATTTCGTATTGATTTATTTAAAGGATTTAATATTTCATCATTAAAATATTTACCTGCTTCATCATTGTTAGAATAATTCATATCAGCATGAGAACGTTTACCAGTGCTTTTTATTACATCTTTTTCTGGTTTAACACCAATAGATTTTAAAGAAATTCTTCTTATGTGATTTCCTGATACTTTAAAGTTATTTAAATCACTCCATTCAACATTATTCATAAGTGAATCATCAAATTGTTTTCCTTGATTGTCTGTTTTAATATCTGCGTTTAATGCTTTTGCTCCACTAGAAGAAAGAATAATATCTACATCTCTATTTTGAGATTTATTAAAAAACCCATCTAAGTCTTTTGAATAAACAAATAAAGTTTTACCCATAAGAAGAGGTGAGTTTTTTCCACCTGATGATATAACAGGTTTAATAGGATTTACAGAATTTGGACTATGACCCATCATTGTATGAAAAAACTTTAAAGTGTCTTTATTTATATAAGCAATACTATCAAATCCACTTACATCTTTATGGGCTTCTCCTAATATATTATCTAAATTAAATGTTATATTGTTATCATCTATGTATTGTTGGACTTCTGTTCTAACATCAGCAGTTTGTTCATCATTCCATACTACAACACCAAAGTTATCTTTTCTTAATCTATCTCTTAATACTTTTTCTGTTGATTTATCTCCTATAGATTTAAAACTATCAGCAACATCTAAAATAAATTCAGAATCATATGTTACAAACTTTTTAGTATCATATAATTTTGTTCTTCCAAATAATTTATCAATACTAGAAATATTACCATTTATAAAATCTGTAAATAATTTATCTCCATCAGCTCCTACAAGCATATCTTGTAACATTAATCTTCTTAAAGCAGCTGAATAATCAGCAGTTGTTGCTAATCTTCCATTGTCCTCTGCTTCCTGTAATGATTTTTGTATATTTGTTATAACATCTTTTTGACCTTGTTTTAAAGGACTTGTGTCACTAGTATATAAATTTGCAAACTCATCAAATTTAGATTTTATATTTTTTAATTGTTCAAATGGTATAGCAATAGGGCTCATATTAGGAGCAAGTCTCATTGAAGCTAATCCAGTTTCTCCAAAAGGTCCTCTTATATCTACGCCTTCAATTTCTGTTGCTATATTTAAATTAGAATCAAAATCTTGCCTTAATGAATTAATTAAATTTTGAGTGTATTTTGGAAGATTAGTTGTCTCTCCAAAAACATTAACTCTTTTTCTTTGTATTCTTCTACCATTAGGAGAAAATATATAAGTAGTAATAAATGGGTCTATGTTATAATGTTTTATTCCTAATTCATCTAATAACAAATCGTATCTTGTAGTTTGTTTTACTTCTTTTGCTTCTCTTAATTTTCCATTTTTAAATTCTATTACACTTTGAGTTTTTTGATTTAATCTCCCTCCAATTAATGCTATAAAATCTTTATGCATTGAAGATTTCATTTTCGTTTGTCTTGAAATTGGTAAGTCAGAAAATTTTAACCAATCAGTTTTTCCAATATTTTGAACATATAATCTATTAAATAATTTATCTATTATTTCTGCTTTTGGAATTTTTTTACCTTCCCATGAATCAAATAATATTTTATTTATTGTTTCTTCTTGCATATTAGAAGGAGTAGCAAATTTCCCATCTACTCTGTATTTATCAAAAAATTCTTGCATAGTTATGGTTTTTATATAATCACCTTCACCAGAATCTAACATCTGTCTATCTCTAGAATTTTTTTCTAATGTTTGATATATTCTTTCAGCATACTCTGGCGTTACTCCATACCTATCAATTCTTTTTCCTAATCTTAATGCTACTTGGTCATTAAAATCTTTTAAATCTACTTCAAATTTTCTTTCACCTTGTTTAAGTTTTATTAATCCTGCTTCATTTAACCAAGACAATGCTCTTGTTTCTGCTTCAGGTCCGTTCTCTTCTATAAATCTACCTAACTGGTCTTGAAACTTTTTAGAACCTGGTATATCAGAAGTTCCTATTAAATTAATAAATTCCATTAATGTTCCTTTAGCAGATGAACTTGCATCGGGAGTATTGCCATATGTTTCAGGATTTAAAGAATCTACCATTATTCTTAACATAGACATATCAGTAACTAATACAGGGTCAGATTCAACTGTAACTAATCCATTTGACCTATCTTCTATCTCTCTTACTCTTTCATTGTAACTAATTATATCTGATTCAGACATTCCACTTACTAAAGTAGAACCTTCATTTAATATATTAGTATCAATTAATTTTAATGAAAATCCAGATGTTTTTTGTCCAGAAATGTCAACACCAACAGAAGCCATACCTAAAGAAGATAAGGACATAATACCATCTACATCTGATAATTGTAATTTAGTACCTTCTATTTTTTCTCTAAATGCAAAATCCATAATATGTTTATGCATCCATAAAGGCATTTTAGATTCATTGTACCCTAACTCTGATAGTTTAGTTCTTAATGTATCTATTTTAGAACCATCAATATTTTCTACATTTATATTTGTTCTATCATAATTACCAACAACAGATTGTATTGCAAGTACCCTACCTAAAAATCTTTTTCTTTCTCCATCTTTTTCAGCATCACCAGATTCTTTAAATTTTACTTGGTCTACATTATTAACAAGCAATGGATTAGCAGTAGGTCCATCAAACGTAATTAATCCAGAATCTTTCATATACCTTATTAAAGTATCTCTTTCTGCTTTATCATATGATGGTTTAAATATATCTGTTATTCCTTGAGCAGTTCTTATTGAATAATTTCTTAGCACAGCAAATCTGTAATCATTAAAATTATCAGCAAAACTAAACTTAGAAGCCATCGAACTTTTATCTGGATATAAATCATCTATTCTAGATTCTTCTATAGAAATTCTATCATATATTTTTCTAGCATTTTCTTCTGAAGAAATAGTTCTTAAATTAAAATCTGGTGATTCATTTAATTTTATTTGGTCAATATCAAAAGATGTTTTTATAATTGCATTTAATCCATCAAAAGATTTCATTAATTTAGAAACTGCTTCTTCACCTTGAGATTCTAACCAATCTAATTTACCTTCTCTCGCTAATTTAATTAATTCACCACTTACCATTACATGCTCTGGTGTTTTTAATTTAGATGTTTTGCCATCAATATCTTCTATAATTCCTAATTCATCTACATTTTTAAATGATGCTATTATATTAGGAAAATTATTTTCAAACTCTTCTGTCATTTTTAATGATTCAGTATCTAACATTTTTTCTACAGAATTAATAGATTCTAAATTTGTATCAGGGTCTACTTTTTTCCATTCATCAATTATTTTTTTAGCTGATTTTGTTGATATATTATCTATTGGTTTTTGATATGCTCTTATACCTTTTAACCATCCATATATTTGTTCAAACCCTTGATTTCTATTATCAGGTAATCCAACACTTAATTCATTACTATCTAACCTTGTATCCATTTCTGCATAATCATCAGATATAATTCCTTCATTTTCAGCCACTTCAATTAATTTTTTATATTTATCTGTATATAAAGGATTTCTAAATTTACTTTGAGGTTGTTGCAATGATGGTATTTCTGTTAATTGACCAGAATCAAAACCTAATAATGCAAGATTTTCACGAGCTTCATTCATTTTGTTTGGACTTAAATCAAACCTAGAAGGATTAGTTTTTCTTTGTATGTATGCACCAATAAGAAAATTAGGTAGTATATCGGTAGCAAAATCTAATTCTTGGTCATTAGCATACATATGATAAAATGATTGAGAATTAAAAAATAACCCACCTAATACCATTCTAGGCCATACTTGCATTAAATTAGCAGCTTCATCTCTTGTAGACCATTTCATTATTTCTTTACCAAATTTCTTTCGTTGGCTTTCAAGAAAAGATTTCATTGCTTTACCTGCGTTATCACCAAAATGATGTTTAAACTCTTGTAAAGTTCTAGATGAACCAAGTTCAAAACCTACATGGTCTCCTATAGCAAGTAAATTAATGCCTTCAACATTTTTACCACCATATGAAAAATCAATTACAGGAGACTTTCCATTATCTTTTAATGATTTACCTATATATCTAGATACTCCTGCTAATTGGTCATCACTTAATTTGTTGTATGGACTTTTACCACCAAAAGCTGCTCGGACACCTACTCTAAAATCTTTTAACCAAGATGATGATTTACCTTTAGGATTTAAAAATGATAATGATGAAAATGCTATACCATTAGCAGCTCCCCATAATGGTGCAGTCCAATCAAATTCTTGGTCTTCATACACACTAACACCTTCAAAGATTGTATCTATCATTGAAAATATCATGATATCATTAGCTGCGTGCCCAATAAACCTACCTAACTTATCATCTCCATATCGAGCAATAGCTAAAGATTGCAAATCTTGAACAGGTCTTTTAAACACATTAAATCCACCGGGTACATCATCCATTAAAAACATTTTTCTAAATGATTCAGCTTCATCTGCATTTTTAAGAATACCATTTTGCAATCCCATTTCTACATATTCATCTCTATATTTAGCAACTGCTTCCCCAAACTTTTCACCTTGCAACATTTTATCTGTTTGAGATTTTTGAACAAGGCTTCTATATCCAGTTGTTGCTTGCTTAATTGCTTTATTGCTTAATCCCCCATCTTTACCTACTTCTCTCATTCCCTTAACAACAGTATTTATACCTTGCTTATTAACTAATTTAGGAGCTAATCTAGAAGCGACTGCTGTACTTGCTTTTAATCCAAGTTTCAATGGAGCTCCACCTATAAACCCTGCAAAACTACCTCCCGCTGATAACCATTTTGCTAAAGGGTCTTCAAAGTCTAACATATCCTCTTCTTCTACTAATGCGCCTGGGACTCCAAATAAAGCACTATCAGCAAAAGACCATAATCCCACACCTAAAGCATTTGATAATGTATTATCTGTTGTTGATTTTTCATCATAATTAAACCAATCAGGATATTCACTTTGATTTGATTGTAATTGTTGTTGGGGTACTTGTTGAGGTTGAGTAGATTGAGCAGGTGCTTTTGCACTTACATTATATTTTTCTAATATTTTTTGAACTGTAATATCATCTACAGCTTTACCTCTTCGTTTTAATTCTTGTTGAATTTGTAAAGTTAAATTATCTGCCATATTTTAATCAGTCATTCTTTGACGTTGTCGTTCTAATTCCCTAATTGCCCTTTTTAAATTTACAATTTCTAAAGTTTTTGTTCCTTCAAAAGTATCTGCTTGTCTTTCTCCATGAAAAGAAACTCTATCAAAAGCTGTTTTTTCTGCAATAGAAGGGTTACTAGTTCTAAAATAATCTTTTCGCAACATGCTTTCTAATCTATTTACAGACTTAGCAGCTTCATTTGCTTTTTCAATGTCTCCTGACCTTTTAAAATATTTATATCTTTTTAATTGATTTTCTTTATCTTCTACCATATCATCATAATCAGTTAATAAATCATCTCTTTCATCTACTAATTTAGTTAATGCATTTTGCAATTCTATTTGTTGTTTAGATAAATTTTCTAATTTTACTTTTGCTTGAGATGTTTCTTCAACAGTTAAAAAGTCTTGAGCTTTATCTAATATTTCTTGATTAGTAAGAGATTCATAACCTTGTCTATATATTTTTTCACCAGATACTTCTTCTGTAGGGTCTTCAATTTCTTTTTCTACTAAATCTGCTATACTAGATATATCTAATTTATCATCTTTTAATTGTTGTTGTTTAAATTGATTAACTACTTCAGGAGCAAACATACCAAACGAACTTTGTATTTTTGTATCTCCCTGACCAAACTCATATTGTTCTTTTAATATATTAGCATCATTTTGTAGTGATTGTTTTGCTTGCTTAGAAGTATTTCTTAATTCAGAAAGATTACTTATTTTATTAAAGGCAGTTAATAAATTTTTATCAGATTCAGTTCCTTTAAAGTCTTTAGAATACATTGATTCTATATTGTTTGCTAAATTTACAATAGAAGAAGGTTCTTCTGAATTTTTATAAACCCATAATGCAGATGCTATATTACTAGCATTTTGTTTATCAAATTTTCCATATTGTTTTTTTGTAAGTAATTTAGTTATTTCTGCTAAAGATTCTGTAGCATCATCAACATCTGTTATTCCTGTTGGTATTACATTCATTAAAGATTGCAATCCAGAATTTTGAATAAAATTATCAGCGATATTTAATTTAAATTGTTTATTAGATTTATCAATTGTTTCCATTTGCATAGAATATTCTTTTATATCTGCTTGTCTTTTTTGAATACCAAATTGCATTAAAGCTAAAGACTCTTGAACTTTTCTACTCTCTCGTTCTTGTTGATATTGTAATATTCTATTTACAGACCTTAATACATCACTAGCCATAATTTACCCAAATAAGTTTTTTCCTAAGTACCAATTATCAGATTGTTGGTCATACAAATCTGCTTGTTTACTTAATTTAAATTTTTCACTTTTTAATCTTGCTTTTTCACCTTCATAAAAAGAAGTTATTTCTCCCATTTTTTGACCTAAGTTTGCCATTAAATCATCACTACTCATAGAATAAGAATCTTTAACTCTTCCAAGCATTTGTTCTGATTGTTCTTTAACAGTCCCTGAATTAGCAAAACCAGTTTTTTTCATAGCTTGTTCAGAACTTGCTCTTAAATCTTTTAATTTATATCCTGTCCCTGTTGAAAGATTTTGAATTTCTTTTTGATATTCTTGTTTTGCAATATTTTCTTTACTAAACAATACACCTTCTAAGTTTTTTTCAGCTTCTTTTATATCTTTTAATCCTTGTCTAGCTATAGCAGCTTGAGCACTTGCTTGTTGACTACTTGACCTTCCTGAAGAATAAGAACCTATTGCTCCTAAAGCAACTCCAGCTACAGCTGCGGCTATTGGCAACCAATATTCTTTCATGCCTGTATTTGGATTAATAGTTCCAGAACCTATGTTTTTTACTATGTCTTCTCCAGTCTTTCCTAATGAATCTATTAAATTAGATTCTGTAGTATTTACATGAGAAAGTTCTCCATCAACAAATCTTATTTTATTGTCTCCAAGTCTTCCCAATTGACTAGACGTAGATAAATGATTTTTTGCCATACTATTCATTATTCTGTTCCCATATATTCATCATATGATATATCCCCTGAAATAAAATCCCACAGATTGTCAGATTTTTTATTTAATTTATTTTCTATTTTATTTGTAGTTATATCAGTATTTGCATCATTTATAATATTAGTTTGAGTTTCTGACATCATATCTTGTTTTACATTAATAACATCTTGAATATCAAAACCTGTTAAGTTTGCTAATCTTTTAGATTTATCTAATTGACCCATAAGTGATATATCAGATTTTTTAAAAGATTCATCTCCTATAGTATACATAGGTTCATCTTTTAACATAGATTCCCAAAAATTCATTTTTACTTTTTTAGGAGTAAATGATTGAAAGTAATCTTTAAACTTGTCAGTTTTTTGAAAATCCCCATAAGACATATCATCATATTTACTAGAATCATATGATTTTTCTGCAATCATTTTTTGAGCAGAAGGCATTGATTCAGATTCAAATTTCTTTTTATCTTGATATCCTCCATAAACAGTAGACGCTAATTCTACTCCAGCAGAAAGAGCATCTAATATATTTCCAGTTTCTTCTCTTTGAATAGCAAACTTTTTACCAGTTAAATCTATATTAGAATATGTATCATCAATCTTTCTAAGACTTGAAGAATACCTTCCTGTTGACTCTCCGCCTGAAATGTAAGCTTTATATAAGTTATTTGCCATAATTTAATTTAATAATTTCACTATGCTTTATCTAGCACTTTTTTATAA
>TARA_R110002012_G_scaffold45710_2_pt1 | contig 14447 bp, 11 predicted proteins | sample TARA_R110002012 | Tara Oceans TARA_R110002012 (sample SAMEA4396515) | marine metagenome | biome: Westerlies Biome; feature: [DCM] deep chlorophyll maximum layer (ENVO:01000326); material: water (ENVO:00002006), including particulate matter (ENVO:01000060) such as... | depth 40 m
AGCTTTTGAATCCTAAAGAAGTCTTGAGCAAAGAACTTCAAACTCGCTATGCTAAAGCAAAAGATAGCGATAGTACCGTAATGATGATTACTGCCGAGGAGCTTGGGAATACTGAATTGACAAGACCGAAGCAAGAAGGAACTGTGACTTGGCACTTTGCCATCCAAAATAGCCGTGATGTGGCTTTTGCTACTTCCAAAGCGTTTATTTGGGATGCTGCAAAAATCAATCTTCCTAGTGGAAAGAAAATATTGGCACAATCCGTTTATCCAAAAGAATCAGATGGACAAGAAGCTTGGTCTAGATCTACAGAATATAGCAAAGCCTCTATTGAATATTATTCTGAGAAATGGTTTGAATTCCCTTATGCTACTGCGACAAATGTTGCAGCCGATATAAACGGGATGGAATATCCAGGCTTAAACTTCTGTAGCTATAATTCAAAAGGTGAAGACCTTTGGGGTGTGACTGACCATGAATTTGGTCACAACTGGTTCCCAATGATTGTGGGTACCAACGAGCGTCGCTATGCTTGGATGGACGAAGGGTTTAATACTTTCATTAATCATTACAGCACTATGGCCTTCAATGATGGCGAATATCCTTCAAATCTGAATGAAACTCGTAGATATGCAAATTTCTTCACGAGCGAGACAAGAGAGGGGATAGATACTTATCCGGATGTTGTGAATATTAGTAATTTGGGAATGCTAGCGTATAATAAGCCTGCAATGGGACTGTTGATGCTACGTGAATATATTTTAGGACGTGAGAGATTCGATAATGCGTTCAAATCATACATCAAGACTTGGGCATATAAGCATCCACAGCCTACAGATTTCTTTAATCATATTGAAAATGTAGGTGGAGAAAACCTTTCTTGGTTTTGGCAAGGATGGTTTTACGGAACGGGTAATATTGACTTGGGCGTAAATGCTGTCATTCCTTATGCTGGCAATTATGTGGTTGTGCTAGCAAACAAAGGAGATATGCCGATGCCAGTATTGATGGAAATAGCGTTTGAAGATGGTACTACTGAACGCAAAATGCTTCCTGTAGAAATTTGGGAAAGAGGAGATACTTGGAATTATTTGTTGAAAACTGAAAAGAAAGTGAAGTCAGTAGTTATTGATCCTGATAAGCTTCTTCCAGACGTGAACCTTGGAAACGATAGCTGGCCTCAAGCTTTGTACGAGGATAAATAACCAATAAAAAAACCCGGAATTTCATCCGGGTTTTTTGTTTTGATTTTTTTGTGAAACTATCAAATTCAATAATCATCGTTGATTTCCAGCCAAAGCCCGTCAGGATCCTGAATGTAAATCTGGCGAATTCCATCTACTCTTACGGTTATCTTTCCCTTCTCTCCAACCCAACTTTCAAAAGGATAATTTGAATCCTCAAGTGTTTTGATAAAAGCATCCATATCCTTCATGCTGAAGCACAAGTGATTTACTTTGGATATTTGGGTTGGGGTATTTGGCGCTTCGATAATATGTAGCGCAGCTCCTCCTCCGATATCGTACCAAGCATGGACTCCATCTTTGAAAGGTTCTTCGATCTCTTCCAAGCCAACTATTTTCTGGTAAAACTCCTTGCTGGAACCAAGATTACTGACATGAACTGCGATGTGATTTACTTTGATTTGGGCAAACGTGCTCATGGTAATTCCTACTAATAAAAATGTGAATAAAACTTTCATAGGCCTTTGGATCTGTAGTGTGATTTTGTAAGCCCTAATGTTAGCTTATTTGAGGGTGGATTGAAAATAAATTTTGATATAAAAGAAGAAAGCACCCGCCATAGCGGATGCTTTCCTGAAAATTTTAAATAATCATCTTCCTATTCTTGCGCCTCTTTGTGCAAGTCTGTAGCCAAAGCCAGCTTCTCTGCTTCATCAAATAATTTGATGGCTTGCAGATAAACTTCATTGATGTCATTCACCACTTTATAGAAAGCGTTATCATCATAGATTTGTCTACCCAAGTGTGCTTTCACCAGGATCTTCAGATATTCTTTAGACTTATTGAAATCTTTGGCATCAAAGTCAACTTTGTTTTTCTTACCATATTCTACCAATTCATTTAGCATCGCGTCACTCACTTGGTAGTCGGTGTAATATTGATCCAAGGTCATGTTTTCAAACTTGGATTTATTTTCATTTGCGAAATCAAGCACAAATTCACGTGCAGAGTCAGAGTTGAATAATTTATTCACGTAAGAAGAAGACATCGTCGTATCCAAAGGCACAAAGTAATCAGGCATGATTCCTCCTCCTCCATAAACAGTCCTTCCTTTTACGGTTTCATACTTTAAACTGTCGTTAAATTTCACGCTGTCTGCAGAGAAGAATTCTCCATGTTCGTATCGCTCAACCCAGTCTCTTTCATACGCTTCGTAATTAGCTCCGTAAGGCTTTTGGATGGATCTGCCAGAAGGTGTAAAATATCTTGCGATAGTCAATCTTAATTCAGCACCGTCATTTAAGTCGATTGGCATTTGCACTAGACCTTTTCCAAATGATCTTCTTCCTACGATCAAGCCTCGGTCGTTATCTTGGATTGCGCCGGCAAGAATTTCAGAAGCTGAAGCAGAACCCTCATTCACGAGTATAATTACAGATCCCTCTTCAAACATTCCCGGTTTGAATGCATACGCCTTTTGGTTGTATTGCTCTACTTTACCCTCTTGAGAGACGATCAATGCTTTTTCGCCCAAAAGCTCATCAGCCATATTAATTGCCGCTCCCATGTATCCGCCTGGATTACCTTGAAGATCAATCACTAATTTTTTCATCCCCTTGCTTTTCAGATCAGTGACGGATTCTTTAAACTCCTCGTAAGTGGTCGCCGCAAAACGGGTTACTTTGACATATCCAATTTCATCGTTGACCATGTAGGAAGCAATAATGCTGTATTGTGGAATTTTGTCACGGGTGATTTTATACTCGATAAGTTCTTTTTGGTTTTTCCGCTTCATGTCCACCACTACCACAGATCCCTTTGGACCTCGTAGTTTTTCAAATACATCACGGTTAGTAACCCCGATACCAGCCATATTTTCTCCATCGACACTGATTATTTGATCGCCGGATTGGATTCCAAGTGCTTCAGAGGGACCTCCTGTAAGTGGGGCCACTACATAGATCGTATCTCTGATAATGCCGAATTCCACTCCTATACCATCAAATTCTCCATCAAGTTGAGATTGAACTATTGAAGCATCTTTTGCAGGAATATAGCTTGAGTGTGGATCCAGGTGTTCTAGCATTTTATTGATGCCATATTCCACCAATTCGTTGGTATTGACACTGTCCACATAGTCTCTGTTGACATAGGTCATTATTTCCTGCAGCTTGTATAGTGCCGCTCTTAGATCATTTTGATTCCCTTTTGGCTCAGCAAAAGTGGCCCCGATCCAGATTCCTGCTGATATGGCTAGCGCCAAAATAATTGGTAGTCTGATTTGGGATTTAGTGTTTTTTGTCTCGCTCACAGCTTTCTCTTTCAGTTGGTTATATCTTTTTATTGTTAGTGTAAATTACCCAAAAATGCTTTCTTTTCGAATACTCTTTTGATAAAGCTAACAAATGTTTATACGGGGGGAAGGTATAATGGCTCAATTTATTCCCCTTTTTTCTGTTAAAAAAAATTATTTTTGCATGATGAGATCTTTTGGCGATTTTGAAAAGGCACTTCTAGGTGATTTAGTTTCTGAAAACTACGTCTTTGCTTCCGTGCTCCATTATTTCGGAATCAGCTTTTATCAATATCCTACCGAATCCCTTGAAGTGGTTTGCAAAAAGCATAAAGTCCACTCCAGCCAGCTGATCATAGAGCTGGAATCCTGGGCTCAAAGGAAGGAGCCAACTACTGAGGAATTGTATTTAAATCCTATTGAAATTTTGGTGGCTTATCTTAAGAAAAAGCATTACTACTTCGTAAGACAGGAGCTTCCATTTCTATCAAATATTATCTCAGGAATCACTCCTGAGCCACAATACGTTAGCCTAATGGCTGATCTGCGTATTATGTTTCCACTTTTTGTAGAGGATTTTATACATCACATACATGAAGAAGAAAGTCGCTTGTTTAAAAGAATAGAATTACTTCAGGATATAGAGGAAAACAGATTTTCTTTGACAGATGCCATCACCATTTTACAGAGAGATCCTATCCATATGTTAGCAGATCAACATGAGATTCATGACGATGAAATGGAAGGTATCAGAAAATTGACTGCAGATTACTCTCTGGATGCGGATGCCCCCTTGACTATGAAAGTTCTTTACCACGAATTACAGAACTTTGAACAGGAACTTAGAATCCACGCAAAAATTGAAGATGAACTTCTTTTTCCCAAAGCAGTCGAACTAGAACGAGAGGCATTGCGCCAATTCAAAAAGATAACCAGGAAAAACTGATGCCCAGAATACTCGCAATTGACCTGGGAACTAAAAGAACCGGACTGGCTGTTACTGATACCTTAAAATTGTTGGCTAATCCTTTGGAAACCATTGAGACTTCCACGTTGCTAGATTATCTGAAAATTTACTGCGGAAAAGAAGATGTGGACACCTTGGTTTTGGGTTATCCCACCCGCCTTAATGGCCAGGCCAATGAGATGACCCCAAAAGTGATTACCATGAAGGACAGGCTTTCGAAGGCTTTTCCCGATAAAAAAATAGAACTCGTCGATGAGCGGTTCACTTCCAAGATGGCCTTGCAAAGCATGATTTCCATGGGAAGTAAAAAGAAAGACAGAAAAGAAAAAGCCGGAAACCTAGACAAGGTGAGTGCGGCGATTATCCTACAATCCTATTTAGAGAGACAATGATTTATCCTATAGTTGCTTACGGCAATCCAATCCTTAAAAAAGAAGCTGAGGAGATTACCGAAGGAACCGAGCTCGATGAGCTGATCAAGAATATGTTTGCCACAATGGACAACGCCAGCGGGGTAGGTCTGGCTGCACCACAAATTAACCAGGGAATTAGCCTTTTTGTCATCGATAGTTCTTTGATGCTTGACGAAGATGCTGAGGAAGTTGGTATACGCCGTGCCTTTATCAATCCAATAATTCTGGATGAATACGGTGACGATTACAGTTTCGAAGAAGGATGCCTAAGTATCCCGGAAGTACGAGCGGAGATCACCCGACCTGAGACGCTGACCATCGAATACTACGATGAAAACTGGAATCTGAAAGAAGAAGAGTTCTCTGGAATGACAGCTCGTGTAATTCAGCATGAATATGATCACCTCGAAGGAGTGCTTTTTATAGATTACCTGAAAGGTCTCAAGAAGCGCTTGGTGAAATCCAAGCTCATCGATGTAAGTAAAGGCAAAGTATCCACTGATTACCGAATGATTTACCCACTGAAATGATCAAATCTCCCCAACTCAAAATAGCGCTGGTACAGACTAATCTTTATTGGAAAGATAAAGTCGCAAATCTGGCGATGCTGGAAGAGAAAATGTGGGAAATCCCAAATGGAGTGGATTTGATTATTTTGCCGGAAATGTTTCCAACTGGTTTCAGCATGGATGCAGCTGAGTTGGCAGAGCCGATGAATCTTAACGTCTGCAAATGGATGAGGCAGATGGCTTCCCAAAAGAATGCTACACTTGCCGGAAGTGCGATCATTCAAGTGGATGGTAAATATTACAATCGATTACTGTGGGTTAGCCCTGATGGAATGATCCAGTATTACGATAAGAGACACCTATTTCGGATGGCAGATGAAGACCAGTCTTTTTCAGCCGGCGATAGATTACCTATTTTTGAATTGAATGGTTGGAAAATTTGTCCGCAGGTGTGCTACGATTTGCGGTTTCCAGTTTTCTCCAGAAACAAAATGCTGGAAGGAAAATTAGCATACGATCTGATTTTTTATGTGGCTTCCTGGCCTGCTGCCCGAATTTCAGCTTGGGATGCTCTTTTGCCTGCTCGGGCTATTGAAAATTTATCCTTTTCTATAGGAGTAAATCGGGTAGAAGCAGATGGAAATGGAGTGCAGTATAATGGGCATTCTGCTGTTTACGACTTTAAAGGAAATCAACTGGAGTTTCTTGGGGAGAAGGAAACAATCACTGTTTTTGAATTAGAGGCGGAAGCACTGGATTCTTATCGGGAGAAGTTTCCTGCTTGGATGGATTCGGATAATTTTTTGATCAAGTAACCCTTTATTGAAAGGTAGAGTACTTTACGCGAGCGGAATTTGAAACAAGGATATTTTCCGTATTTTAGCCCCCATATTTTAAGCCTCTGTTTCTCTTTTTACAAACCATTTTAAACGCTAAATGGAATGACCAAGAAGTGGTCGATCGTAGATCCGAGGTAAATCAAGCCTTTTTGAATTACTAAAACCATGAGTAACCAAACTCCAAAAATCCTTTATACGCTGACTGACGAAGCACCAGCTTTGGCCACGTATTCCCTATTACCAATAGTAGAAGCATTCACTAAGTCCGCTGGTGTATCAGTGGAAACCCGTGATATTTCGCTTTCAGGTAGAATTATTTCCAATTTCCCGGAGTATTTGACTCCTGAGCAGCAGCTTCCAGATACCCTTGCAGAACTTGGAGATATCGCAAAAACCCCGGAAGCCAACATCGTAAAACTGCCAAATATCTCTGCATCTGTTCCACAGCTTAAGTCTGCAATCAAGGAACTTCAAGCGCAAGGATATGCTCTTCCTGAATATCCGGAGGAGCCAAAAACTGAAGAAGAAAAGACCATCAAGTCCAAATATGATAAAGTCAAAGGTTCTGCTGTAAACCCGGTTCTCCGTGAAGGTAACTCTGATCGAAGAGCTCCCCAAGCGGTGAAAGCTTACGCTAGAAAGCATCCACATTCCATGGGTAAATGGTCTGCAGATTCCAAATCCCATGTGGATAGTATGACTGAAGGTGATTTTTACGGAAGTGAAAAATCGCACACCATGGCGGACGAAACTGTAGTTTCTATTGAACTCCACGGAGAAGATGGTAAAAAGGAAATTCTTAAATCTGGCTTGAAACTCCAAGCTGGAGAAGTGATTGATGCTTCAACGATGAGCATTTCGGCGTTGACTGCATTTCTTCGAAAAGCCAAAGCTGAAGCAAAACAGCAAGGTGTACTTTTCTCCATTCACATGAAAGCTACGATGATGAAGGTTTCTGATCCTATCATCTTTGGACATGCAGTGAAAGTATTTTTTGAGCCCGTTTTTGCAAAGCATATAGCTACCTTTAATGAAGTGGGAATAGATGTAAATAATGGATTTGGGGATTTGATCTCTAATCTGGACAAACTTTCCATTCCTAAAAGAACTGAAGTTGAAGCGGATATCGCAGCATGTCTTGCCGATAGCCCGGACTTGGCGATGGTGAATTCTGATAAAGGAATCACTAACCTTCACGTACCAAGTGATGTGATTATCGATGCCTCTATGCCAGCGATGATCAGAACTTCCGGTCAGATGTGGAATAAGGAGGGCAAGCTTCAGGATACAAAGGCTATCATACCAGATAGATCTTATGCCGGAGTTTATGAAGCTACGATCAACTTCTGCAAAGCTCATGGCGCATTCGACCCTTCTACGATGGGCTCTGTACCAAACGTAGGTTTGATGGCACAAAAAGCTGAGGAATATGGTTCGCACGATAAAACTTTCGAGGTACCTTATGCTGGGACGGTGAAAGTGGTAGATCAGAACGGGAACGAAATTTTCTCCCATGCAGTGGAAGCTGGAGATATTTGGAGAATGTGCCAGACTAAAGATGCGCCGATTCAGGACTGGGTGAAGCTTGCCGTGACCAGAGCAAAACTTTCTAATACACCAGCTATCTTCTGGTTAGATCCAAATAGAGCGCATGATGCTGAGTTGATTAAAAAAGTAAACAAATACTTATTAGACCACGATCAAACTGGTTGTGAGATTTCTATACTTTCACCTGTCGAAGCAACCAAACTCTCCTTGGCTAGAATCAAAGAAGGTTTGGATACTATTTCTGTAACCGGGAATGTTTTGAGAGATTACTTGACAGATTTATTTCCGATTTTGGAACTGGGTACTTCTGCGAAAATGCTTTCGATCGTTCCATTAATGAATGGTGGAGGATTGTTCGAAACAGGAGCCGGTGGATCTGCGCCTAAGCACGTAGAGCAATTTGTGACTGAAGGTCACTTACGATGGGATTCTCTTGGTGAATTCCTTGCTTTGGCGGTTTCACTTGAGCATTTGGGCAGGACGTTCCATAATGATAAGGCTTTGCTGCTAGGTGAGACTTTGGACCTTGCTACCGGCAAATTCTTGGAAAATGATAAGTCTCCAGCCCGTGTAGTTGGTAAACTGGATAATAGAGGAAGCCATTTTTACTTGGCTCTATATTGGGCTCAGGCACTTGCTGCGCAAAACAAGGATACTGAATTGAAAGCGAAATTCACTCCATTGGCTCAGGCTCTCGAAGCAAAAGAAGCTATTATAGTTGATGAGCTGAATGGTTCTCAAGGCACTCCTCTAACTATCGGTGGCTATTTCAGGCCAGATGCGGGGCTAGCTTCTCAAGCGATGAGACCAAGCGCAACCTTAAATGATATTTTGGTAACCTTAGTATAAGATTGACTTGTAAAATAGATGAGGCCACCCGAGGAATCGGGTGGCTTTTTTGGTTTTCTGTAGGCTCATATCTTTAAGGAAACCGATAACAGATTAAGCGTAATAACCTTGATTTATGAGATAGAAAAAGACTCAGCCAAACTTTCCTAACCATTAGACTCAGGCAAACTCATACTTTTGAATGATAGATTTCTTTAATTTGAATTGATGTTTTTAAGTAAGTAATGGATCTTAACTTTTGTTTTAGAAACTATATGAAAGGGTCTAAATCATTTTTTTTAAAATTTTCAGAAACTATTTTTCTATGAAATCGATTGAGAGTGGGAAGATTTCATGTGGTAGTACAGATAGTTTGGGCTAGCCAAATAAATGTAATAACTTAGCCATCCCTCAGGGATTTTTAGCCAAAAGTGGCATACCCGCTAAAGGGATTTTAGGAATCAAACCTATACTCAAATCAAAATAAATATGAGCAAGATTAAAGTTGGAATTAACGGATTCGGAAGAATCGGACGTTTGGCGTTCAGAGTTGCACAAGAAAGAGAAGATATCCAAGTAGTAGCGATCAACGATTTGATCGATGTAGACTACATGGCTTATATGCTTAAGTATGACTCTACTCACGGTAACTTTAAAGGTACCGTAGAAGTAAAAGACGGCGCATTAATAGTAAATGGAAATAGCATCCGTGTTACTTCTGAAAAAAGCCCAGCTAACCTTAAGTGGGGTGAAGTAGGAGCTGATTATGTAATCGAATCTACTGGTATTTTCTTGACTAAAGAAACTGCTCAGGGTCACATCGATGCAGGTGCAAAGAAAGTAGTAATGTCTGCTCCATCTAAAGATGATACACCGATGTTCGTAATGGGTGTAAACGAAGATTCTTACACTTCTGACATGGTATTTGTGTCTAACGCTTCTTGTACTACAAACTGCTTGGCTCCAATCGCCAAAGTATTGAATGATAACTGGGGAATCGAGGAAGGCTTGATGACTACAGTTCACGCGACTACTGCTACTCAGAAAACTGTTGACGGGCCTTCTGCGAAGGACTGGAGAGGTGGACGTGGCGCTGGTCAAAACATCATCCCTTCATCTACTGGAGCTGCTAAGGCGGTAGGTAAAGTAATTCCTGAACTTAACGGTAAATTGACTGGTATGGCATTTAGAGTTCCTACTCCTGATGTTTCTGTTGTTGATTTGACAGTTAGATTGAAAAAGCCAGCTACTTACGCTGAGGTTTGTGCTAAAATGAAAGAAGTTTCTGAGACTACTATGAAAGGTGTTCTTGGTTACACTGAAGACGATGTGGTTTCAAATGATTTCCTTGGAGATCCTAGAACTTCTATCTTCGATGCAGGCGCTGGTATCCAGCTTTCTGATACGTTCTTGAAAGTGGTTTCTTGGTATGACAACGAGTGGGGTTACTCTAATAAAGTAATCGACTTGGTAAGCTTCATTGCAAGCAAATAAGGAAAATTGATTCTCGAAATTTATATGAAAGCCGATCCTAGGATCGGCTTTTTTCATTATCGGGGAAAACAAAAAATGGGGCTAATCACGTTGTATTAAAAAAGCACTTCTATGATCCTTCCTTTTTTTCCATTGAAACTGGTAGTATTTCCAGGAGAAGAACTGAACCTTCACATATTTGAGCCTAGATATAAAGAGCTGATCAAAGATGTAGAGGAAGGTGGTTTGACTTTTGGAGTTTGTACTTTCATTGATCAGCTTTCCGGATATGGCACTGAGGTGAAGTTGGATGAAATTCATATCAGGTATGAAGACGGTAGAATGGATATTAAAACAGTAGGTCAGCGTGGTTTTAAAATTGCAACCTTTGACAATCCTTCACCTAATAAAGGATATGCCGCAGGTGCTATCGAGTGGCTGGAAGATGATCTCAGGGTCCCGGACTTTTTGCATCATGAGTATATTTTCTACCTCAGGGAAATGCTTCATTTACTGCATTACGATGTGAGCTTTAATCCTGCAGACATAGATTCATTTTCTTTTTCTCATAAAATAGGTCTCAAACTGGAAGAGGAATTAGAACTTATCAAACTCCCGTCTGAAGAAAAAAGAACGGAATTCCTCATCAACCATCTCAAAAGAATCATACCGGCTCTAAAAGCGGCTGAGCAAGCCAAAGAGAAAATCAAACAAAATGGACATTTTAAGCACCTTGATCCATTAGATTTCTAATTACTGCTTTATTTCTTGAGCTCGCATCAAATCATCTGTAGCCTGCAAAATTTTGCTTTTCAGGATTGGGTTGTAGTCTGGGTTTTTATGTAAAAATTCCGAGACGATTTTAGCAGCCTCAGACGAGGTGTATTGCCCAGCAGTAACCGACATCCATCTCTTTGGGAAAAAGATGTCTCCAGTCTTCTGAATGTCTTCCAATAAGTCCAAAGCGAGCGGAAGGTGCTTGATTGCTGAACTCTGATTCAGCGGATGGTGAATAAAGCCACAAGCTGATAATACCCAGGATTCTTTTTCCCGATTGTCAGCTTCTTTAAATGATTCAAAGAAAGTGTCTCTTTCAGATACATTTTGTGATAAAGCTGGGAGAAGAAAATCAAAGCGGTCAAGTTTATCTGGATTGCTGATTCTGGATCGTTCTTCAGTTAAAATTTCATTTGCTTTTGGGTGACCATAAAGCGCTAAGTTCATAGCCAAACTGGTGAAATTGTCTGGGTTGAGTTTCAGGTCTTTGATCTCAACTTCTTTCTTCCAAACTGAATACAATCGATCCTGACCAATCGATGAATAAGCGATCCCACTATAAAGTGAGAAGATAGTTTTCTTTAGATTGGTACTAAGGTCCTTTTGCAATTGACTCCAAAGTTGGCTTTCCAAACCTGGAAGGACTTGTGCCCGCTGATTATCATTAAGGTATTTCCAGAAAATAGGGCTGAGTTCTCCAGAAATCAATCTTGAAAGTATTTCATTTTCTTCAAGTTCAATTCCCTTTTGAAAAGTCTCAAAAGCCAACATTGGCTCGATGTTCCCTGAAAGTATGTTCTCAAATAAGTTGATGTAGGATTGTCCGCGCATCACTTCATCTGTGAGCGTAGGGATGTTTGACAGAGATGCCTGATCCAAAGGAAAAACCCCATAACCTAAACCATTGCTATTGTAAAGAATAGCTGAAGGTTGTTTTGCACCTCTAGCTTCTTTCAAATCCAGAGTTTTTTCCACCATAGAAACCGAAAAGGTTTTACTCTCCTCAGGGTAAAAAAAGGTGATATCAAAAAGCTGAGGCCAGATTTTGTCTGAACCATCCTCTGCGTTTTGTGTAATTACAAAAGAACTGATTGTTCCATCATTTGCGAGCTCGATTTTATCAGAAAGGATAGGTCTTCCGGATTGATTTACCCAGACTTCACTCCATTGCTGAAGATCCATTTCTGTGTTTTCATCCAGAATTTCCACTAGCTCATTCCAATCGGCATTTCCATTTGCGTAAGTTTTGATGTATTTCTGGATGCCTTTCTGAAAGGCAGCTTCTCCCATAGCCGTTTCCAGCTGTCGCATCATGATCGGAGCCTTGTCATAGATAATGCTTCCATAAAGTGAGCCAGCGTCCTTCAGGTTGGCTAATTTTTGCTTAATCGGATTGGTTCCTTTCGTACGGTCTTCTCCATAGGCAGAAGGATAGTGGTTGGTTAGAAATGAAAGCTCGTGATTGATGTTAGGGTAGGTGGGGTTGACAAGTTTGCCAGCCACGAAGTTTGCAAAAACTTCCTTCATCCAAACATCCTCAAACCAATCCATCGTCACCAAATCACCAAACCACATGTGAGCAGTCTCATGGCCTATCAATTTTGCCCGGCTCAAAAGCTCCGAGTCAGTAGCAGTTTCATCCAAGAAAAGTGAGGACTCCCGGTATTGAATTGCCCCAACATGCTCCATTCCGCCATATTGAAAAATAGGAATAGTGGCAAAATCAAGCTTCTGAAATGGGAAAGGGTAGGCGGTATATGCTTCTAAGAATTCCTTTGCTTTTTGATGTAAAGTAAAGAGCTCGGGAATGCTGGCTTCTATTTTTTCAGGATTGGTTTCGCGGTAAAGCATAGTTTGTGGAAAGTCAGAATCTGACCTTGCCTCTTCAAATTTGCCCGCCACAAAGGAAAACAGATATGTGCTCATCAAATCTGATTTGGAAAAGCGATGAGTGACGAACTCACCATTTTCCTCAGAAGCTGTTTCTGGCGCTCCTGCCAAGACTTTCCAGTCTTTGGGAGCAGTAATCGTCAGCGAGTAGTTTGCCTTTAAATTTGGCTGATCAAAACACGGAAAAAGCGTGCTGGCTCGGTCTGGAACTAATAGGGTATAAAGGAAGTCGTCATTTCTATTGAGCGATAGCTCACCTGCTTTAAATTCTATTGCGATAGAATTACTTCCTTTTGTCAGTGATTCCTTAGGGATAACCAAATGCTGGTCTCTATGATCGATCTCTGTTTTCTTTCCATTTACCTCGAGAGAAAGCAGATGTGAAGATTCCTCATGAAAATCTAAAATCAATGGATGTGAAAGATCAGAGATTTCAACTTTCAATATCAAACTAGATGGAATTGAGGCCGACTTTTCCGCAGGAATTTCAAAAGTCAAGTTGTAATGAATGTCCGATACTTGCTGTTTTCGGAATTGGGCTAACTCAGATGAGATTCCGGAGTCATAGAAATGTGCGTCTGACACAGGTTTTTCACAGGAAGAGAATAGCAAGGCAATACCAAAAAGCAGCAGGAGGTTTTTCATGCTTCAACAATCAACATCTTTTGGAAGATTAGCAAGTTGAATTCCATCAGCGTACGAAGATGGGTTTACATCCGGGTTACATCTGATTTTTTGATATAGGCGCTCTTGTCTTTCCAGTCTACCTCGTACCAGATGTCTTTGCTTGATTTGATGTGCACACGATGTCCTGGTTCCACCATATCTATTAATTCACCACCTGCGGAGGGTTTACTAACAATAAAGGTTGGACTACTTGTGACAAGGGCTGTTCGTGACCCGGTTAGAAAATTGTTTGCGATAAAGACCAACGCGAGCAGGAGGAGTGTTGGCCAGAAAGTTTGGGTTTTCTCCGATTTTCTCCCTGTAATCCAGCTTGTAAAAATGGACAGCACGAGAAAAAACACTAAGATTCCCACTATGTATTCCTGGTATTCTGTAAGAAATATCATAAATCGTTCGCCATCGCTCACTTCATACCCTACCAAAGAACTCTGTCCGGTTAGGCTTTTGATCTTAGTTATGGCTTGTGGATTAGGATCCAAATCGTAGTATTTGCTGAGATAAAGTGTAGCCCTTTCATTGTCACCAATACCTTCGGAAATGAAAGCCATTTTCAGCAACATTGCTGGTGAATAAATACCGGATTTGTAATTAGAATCATAGATTTCCATTGCTTCCTTGTAGCTTCTCGTATTAAACAAAGAATCTGCTTTTTTTAGATCATTTACATCTGCTTGACAATGAAAGCTTTGTAGAGATATCGATAAAAATATCAAAAGTTTTGCGAGAAAGATTGATTTCACGTTTGGCATTTAAAATTTGTCCCCTTATTTTTGCAGTCCAATTACGGCAATGATCTGGCAAAAAGCAAGGCTAGGGAGTCAATTTGAAAGGTTTTAAGTGACCATCTGATGGTTAAATTTTCTGAAAATATTCAGAGTAATATGATTCCATAGCTCAGCTGGTAAAGCATCCCGATTTTGTCGGGAGGGTCCTAGATTTGAGTCAAAAAAGAAATAAAACAGTGAATAATGATTCACTAGAAATAATATAAAGTACCGATTCCGTAGCTCAGCTGGTAGAGCAATACACTTTTAATGTA
>TARA_R110002012_G_scaffold5215_4_pt1 | contig 14442 bp, 16 predicted proteins | sample TARA_R110002012 | Tara Oceans TARA_R110002012 (sample SAMEA4396515) | marine metagenome | biome: Westerlies Biome; feature: [DCM] deep chlorophyll maximum layer (ENVO:01000326); material: water (ENVO:00002006), including particulate matter (ENVO:01000060) such as... | depth 40 m
AAGAATGCCTCTAACAGCTTTAGTAGCTGACACTCCCTTAGAGGAATGGCCTGAAGAACTACCACCCTATCTTGCACAGCCTTGGGATTGTATGTCGCACACTCACAGTGTGTACAAAATAGAAAGAGCATCCCCTGCTCCTTGGGTAGCTAAAGTTGATGGAGAGTTTTACCCAGCCAAGTACTACTTTACAGTTGACTACACAGACAATGAGGTAGCAGACGATCCAGCTCAACACAAACAATCTCATGTACTTGAGTTATTAGATGCTGGTAAATATACAGGTAACATGGTTGCGTTACCCAATAATAGAGTGAGAGTAACTCATCCAGCTTGGTTTGAAATGGGACAAGGTGCTCCTGACTTTAAACCTAATCAACATACATATAACTCTAAAGAAAATGTAGACTACGTTTGGAACACACAAAGAGTCTTTAATAATTTATATAGTGAGGAATAAAGATGAAGAAAAAAGGTTACGCTATGGGCGGAATGAAAAAGAAAGGCTATGCTAAAGGTGGTCTTAAAATGGTTAAGAATAAAAAAGGAGATAAGGTTCCTTTCTATGCTGCTGATGGTAAAGGTAAAATGAACAACGGCGGTATGATGAAGAAAAAGAAGGGTTACGCTAAAGGTGGGGCTATGATGCCTAAGAAGAAAGCTTTCGCTAAAGGTGGTAAAGTTATGACCTTTAATGTTGGTGGTATGGTCAAGAAATCAGTAGATAATCTTAATAAAAAGAAGTAAATACAATGGCTGTTAAAAAGAAAAAGAAAACAGCTACTAAGAAAGATGCTTGCTACCGTAAAGCAAAAGCAGCTCATAAAGTATTCCCTAGTGCTTATGCATCAGGTATGATTGCTAAGTGTAGAAAGAAGAAAGCTAGAGGTAAGTAGCAGTGGCTGTTCGTAAAACTAAAAAAGGTCTTTCTCTTAAGCGTTGGTTTAAAGAAGACTGGAAAGACGTTAGCACAGGCAAAGCTTGTGGGCGTAAGAAGGGTGACGGTAGGCCTACTCCCTATTGTCGCCCATCTAAAAGAATAAGCAGTAAAACACCTAAGACATCAAAAGAAATGTCATCATATGAGAAATCTAAGAAGATTCGTGAGAAGAAAGCTTTAGGACAACCAGCTGGTAAACCTAGACGAGTTTCTCCAACTAAGAGAAGAAAGAAAACATGATACTAAAAGCATTTGAAAAAGACTTAGCTACCTTTGGTTATTTTATAAAAAATAATATTATTGTTGATGTATTTGGTAAGACAGTTGGTTCTATGAACAATAATAATGGTTTTGATACAGTAAACAGTAGATTTCAACAGACTATTCTAAAGCTTATGGGAGAAGCTAGTTAATGGAAAGCTACATACCGTTTTATCAAAGTGCTTCTATAACAGCTACCTCTGGAGATGCTAGTGCTACGGTTGTGTATACAGTTCCATCTAAGTTTGAAGCAGAGTTAAGTGTACTTCTTCTTAGCTCAGGTGATACAGGAAGCACTGATACAAATATTCAAATTAAAAGAGGCAGTACCTATAGCTATGTTTTAAAAAAGTATAGTCTAGCAGCTAATTCTTTTATTAATCCAATAGAGAATGGTACTCTCTATCTAAACGCTGGAGACTCTGTAGTATCTCATCGAAATGCTAACGCACTTGATGTAACTGTATCAGGTAAATTAATCTTTAAGGAATCAAGTTAAATGATAGCACTTACAGAAAAAGAACAAAAGTTCCTAGATGTACTTTTTGATGAAGCTAAGGGTGATCCTGTGGCAGCTAAGAAGCTAGCTGGATATAATCCTAATTCATCTACATCTCAACTTACAGCTAGATTATCTGATGAAATTTATGAACTTACTAAAAAGTTTATAGCTCAGTCTTCCACTAAGGCTGCATACACTATGTTCTCTATTATGGGTGAAGATGACCTTATGGGAGCTAAAGAAAGAATGAATGCAGCTAAAGATATAATGGATAGAGCTGGTTTAGTTAAAACAGATAAGGTAGAGGTTACTTCTAAAGAACCAGTGTTTATTTTACCTTCTAAAGAAAAAGACTCTTGACATTAGTTAAAAAGTATGGTATTGTATGTCAACAAAGAAAAGAGTAGCAGGACGCTGGGATGGTCAAAGAGAACTAACCCCTTATCGCCTACCTAAAAAAGGTAAGGATGGTGAGTGGTACTCTCTTATAAGAGTAGGTAGAACTGTTCCTTTTGGGTACTATCAAGACCCAGAAGATAAAGACCATCTACTACCAATCCCTGAAGAACTAGAACTTCTTGATCAAGCTAAAGAGTATCTCAAAGAGTACAGCCTAAGAGTTGTAGCAAGCTGGTTAAGTAAAAAGTCTGGTAGATACATCAGCCATGTAGGATTACAAAAACGTGTCTCCATCGAGGAACGCCGCCGCCAAAAGGCGCTCAACTACAGAACCTATCAAAGGAAAGCAGAAGAGGCCGCGAGGAAGGCCGAGGCGCTTGAAAGAAACCGTATCGGAGGTAGTAGAACAAAAGAGTACTACAGCCCCAGCGACCTCGAAAGCTCCTGATCTAAACATAAGAAAAGCTGTAAGAGATGTTATCTTTGAAGCTAATAAAGGCCCTCAAACAGACTTTCTAGCTTCTACTGAACAAGAGGTATTATACGGTGGAGCAGCTGGCGGTGGTAAAAGCTACGCAATGGTTGCTGACCCAGTACGATACTTTAATAATACGCACTTTAGAGGACTTCTTGTAAGACGTAGTACAGAAGAACTAAGAGAACTTATATCAGTATCTAAACAACTTTACCCCAAAGCTATTCCTGGTATTAAGTTTATGGAAAGAGATAAGACTTGGGTATGTCCATCAGGTGCTACTCTTTGGATGAGCTACCTAGACAGAGACGAAGATGTTATGCGTTACCAAGGTCAAGCTTTTTCATGGATTGGTTTTGATGAGCTTACACAATGGCCTACACCTTACCCTTGGTCTTACATGCGCTCAAGGTTACGTTCAACAGGTAAATCTGGTTTGCCTCTCTACATGAGAGCAACAAGTAACCCCGGCGGTCCAGGTCATAATTGGGTTAAGAAACTTTTTGTTGATCCTTGTCCAGTTAATGAACCTTTTTGGGCTACAGACGAACAAGGAGATACTATTACATGGCCTAAGGGTCATACAAGGTCAGGAGAGCCGCTGTTTAAACGAAGGTTTATACCAGCTACTTTATTCAACAACCCATACCTAGCCGACGATGGTATGTATGAAGCTAATCTGTTGTCTCTTCCAGAACATCAGCGTAGACAGCTTCTTGAAGGTGATTGGTCAATATCTGAGGGTGCTGCCTTCACAGAGTTTAGCTACAAGGACCACGTAGTAGACCCGTATGACATACCGCACTCTTGGACTCGCTATAGAGCTTGTGACTATGGTTACGGTTCAATGACAGCAGTTTTATGGTTTGTAGTAACACCATCAGAACAGATAGTAATCTATAGAGAGTTATACGTTAATAAAACAACAGCTACTGATCTAGCAGATATGATACTAGAAATAGAACACGGTGAGAAGATAAGATACGGTGTTCTTGATAGTAGTTTGTGGCATAACCGTGGTGACACTGGTCCTAGTTTGGCAGAGCAAATGATAAGGAGAGGATGTCGTTGGAGACCCTCTGATAGGTCAAAAGGTTCTAGAATAGCTGGTAAAAACGAGGTACATAGGCGGTTACAGATAGATGAGTTTACAGAAGAACCTAGATTGGTGTTTTTTAATACTTGTAGAAACATAATTAGTGAGTTACCCTCTCTTCCTCTTGATAAAAATAATCCTGAGGACATAGATACTAAGTCTCCTATAGACCACGGCTATGATGCTTTAAGGTACGGGCTTATGACTAGACCAAGAAGTTCTTTATGGGACTTTAACCCAGCTACTTCAAAATCAGGCTTCCAGATGTCTGACCCCACTTTTGGCTACTAAGGAAAACCTATGGAAAACGAAGACGATTTACAAGCTACAGAACTGTACATGGATGATGCTGAATCGTCGTATATTGAAGATTCTAGCGAGGATGATACAACAGATGAAGATGTAGGTAAGATAGTACACCTAGTCTCTGAAAAGTTTAGAAAGTCTAAAGATGCTAGAGACTCAGACGAAGAGCGGTGGTTACAGTCTTATCGTAACTACAGGGGTCTATACGGCCCTGATGTAGCATTCACTAATACTGAAAAGTCTAGAGTATTTGTTAAAATAACTAAGACTAAAGTGCTAGCTGCTTACGGTCAACTAGTTGATGTACTTTTTGGTAATAATAGGTTTCCTATTACGATAGACCCTACAACTTTACCTGAAGGTATACAAGCCGCTGTACACTTTCAAAAAGACTCACAGCCAGCTCCTGCTGCACCATCAGCACCCGGTATGCCACCAGCTCCCCCAGCTGCGCCTGTAGAAATGCCTAAGCCTTCTCCTACAGCTTTAGTGTTTAACTCTTTACCTTCTTATCTCCAAGACAAGTTTGAACCTGTACAGGATAGATTGACTGAGGGTACTAGCGGTACTCCTGAGTCTGTCAACTTCTTTCCTGCTATGGAAGCCGCTAAGAAAATGGAGAAGAAGATACATGATCAACTAGAAGAGTCTAACGCTAGTAAACAATTACGTACAGCAGCTTTTGAGTGTGCTTTATTTGGTACAGGTGTTATGAAAGGCCCATTTGCTATAGATAAAGAATATGCTAATTGGGACGAAGAGGGTAACTATAATCCTACTATAAAAACAGTCCCTAAATGTTCTTCAGTGTCTATTTGGAACTTTTATCCTGATCCTGATGCTAACAATATGGATGAGGCTGAGTATGTCGTAGAACGTCATAAGATGTCTCGTTCACAAATACGTGCTCTTAAGAAAAGACCATTCTTTCGTGAAAATGCTATTGATGATGCTATAGCTAATGGTGAAAACTATAAATCTGAGTACTGGGAAACTCTTATGCAAGATGACTCTCTTGAGTCAGCACCTGATCGTTTTGAGGTATTAGAGTTCTGGGGTTATGTTGACACTGACTTGTTAGAAGAGTACGATGTTGATATTCCTAAAGAGTTAAAAGACTCTGAGCAAGTATCTGTTAATATTTGGGTTTGCCAAGGACGTGTCTTACGGTTAGTTATGAATCCTTTTACACCAACATACCTACCTTACTATGCTGTACCATATGAAGTAAATCCTTACAGTTTCTTTGGGGTAGGCCTAGCTGAGAATATGGACGATACACAGACCTTGATGAATGGTTTTATGCGTATGGCTGTAGATAACGCAGCATTGTCGGGTAATCTTATATTAGAAATAGATGAAACAAATATGGCTCCAGGTCAAGACTTGTCAGTATATCCCGGCAAGGTTTTTACTAGGCAGGGAGGAGCACCCGGACAAAGTATTTTTGGTACTAAGTTTCCTAATGTAAGTAATGAAAACATGCAGATGTTTGACAAAGCAAGGGTATTAGCAGATGAATCAACAGGCTTTCCATCTTTTGCACATGGTCAAACAGGCGTACAAGGAGTGGGCAGGACCGCTAGCGGCATATCTATGCTTATGTCTGCTGCTAATGGGAGTATCCGTACTGTTATAAAAAATGTAGATGATTATCTTTTAGCACCTCTTGGTAAATCTTTCTTTAATTTTAATATGCAGTTTGACTTTGATCCTGAGATTAAAGGAGACCTTGAAGTTAAAGCTCAAGGTACATCTTCTCTTATGGCTAATGAAGTTAGGTCACAGAGACTGATGCAGTTCCTAGGTGTTGTTCAAAACCCAATGCTTGCACCATTTACTAAAATAGACTATCTTATTAGAGAAATCGCTGAATCTATGGACTTAGACCCTGACAAAGTTACTAACAATATGTCAGAGGCTGCTCTTATGGCTGAAGTTCTTAAGAAAATGCAAAAAGAAGAGTTACCTGTTGGCCCTGATGGATCAGTACCTGATGCACCTGCTGGTATTCAGGCCACTGATACTCAAGGTTCTGGAGGTGGGACAATAGGTACAGGTTCGGTTCCTACACCAGGAGAAACAGGGTTTCCAGCTAACACAGGAGAAGGTGGTATTTAATGGTAGTAGATTTTGACATGGATGGTGACGGTAAGATTACTATGGATGAGATAGATCGTAAAGAACGTATGCTTGAGATAGAGCTTCGTGAAGAAAAGGCTGACTCTCAAAAGACTATGGCTTGGATAGCTATACTTACAATGTTAGGTTTTACAGGTTTACTCTTCTCTCCTATTATAGAAGTAGAGAGGGTTAATGCTCTTTCTGATCTACTTGGTTTATTCTATTTAGCTCAAGCTGGTGTAGTAGGAGCATACATGGGTGCTACAGCTTATATGGCTGGTAAACCTATGGGTGGTTCTAAAAAGGTATTATCTAAATGAGTATAAAGGGTTTAGTAAACGATAAGAATATGTGGGATTCTTTAAACGAGGAGTTAGATTCTCGTATTAACTTTTATCATAAACAAATGGAAATACTAACAGACATTGATAATCTGTATAGATTACAGGGTGAGATAAAAGCTATCCGTAGTCTTAAAGGACTTCGTAATAAGATTAACGGCGCACAAACAGATACATTTTAGGAGAGAATATAATGGCGTTAATGGGCAGAGAAAAAATGGGTGGACTTAAAACTGATGGTGAAACAGTAGACCCTGTATCAGGGAATAAAGTACCACTTGGTTCTAACGCTGATGAGGTTCGTGACGATATACCTGCTCAATTATCCGATGGTGAGTATGTAGTACCAGCTGATGTAGTAAGATTCTTTGGTGTAAGTTTCTTTGAAAAGCTACGCACTAAAGCTAAAAAGGGTATTGAAGAAATGGGGGAAGATGGTCGAATTAACGGTGAACCTATTGAAGATGCATCTATGCAAGCTGAGTTATCTCCTGAAGAAATGACAGAATTAGAAAGTATTCTTCAAATGGATACAGGGGGTATGTCTTCTAAGTCTGGTGCTTTAAAAATGGTAGCTGATCAAATAACTGCTAGAGGCGTAGCTCCTCAAACAGATTTTAGTAAATTTACAAAACCAGGATCATTTACAGCAGCATCTAATCAAGGAATTTCTCAAAGTCAAACCTCTGCTATAACTGCTGGTTTTATTGAATATGTTGGCCCTAATGGTGAAATTATGATGATTCCTGTTGACGCTAACGGTAATCCTATTATGCCCGTACCACAAGGTTATACTAAGAAAACATCTGGTGCTGAGACAGCTAGAGTAGATAGCGGAGGAGATGATGACCCAACTGATCCATTTGCTCAACATAAAAATATTCAAGAAGCAGCTCAAAAACGTAATCAAGATTGGTTTGATAACTTTCATGGAGCAGATGATCCTTTAGCTATGGCTAAAAGTTTGTTAGAAGAAACTCCTGCTGGATTAGGAGGTATTGTAGGTTCTGTTGACACTCTTGGCGATATAGCTAAGATACGTGGTTACTCTATGGCTATTGAAAGCACTAACTCTGAATTAGCCGAACAACTTAATGATTTAGTAGAAGAATCAATAAACAATAGTGGTTTTGGTGTTAAAGCTCTTGAAGGTATTTTAGCTACAGGTGGCATGTATGGTGAAAAGTTTACAGAAATGTTATCAACTACAACTGTTGTGCCAAAAGCTAGTATTATTAATAGGGAGAAACAAGCCAAGGTAGATACAAAAGACGGTGTGTATAAACCTTTTGGAGTAGATGTAGCTATGGGTAGTAGTGGTAGTGGTGACAATGACAGTATGCATAAAAAAGCTGTAGAAAGGTCTAGAAAGTTAGCAGCTGCAAGAAAGTCAGCTATGGAGAAAGCTCAAAAAGCTGGAGGATCATCTGAAGATATAGCTGACCTTAGAGATAAGTACGAAAAGTCTGGAGGAACATGGGCTACTGGCGGTAGAGCTAAAGGAGGTTTAGTTAAGAAGCCAGCTAAGAAAGTAACCCCAACAACAACAACAAGACGTAAGAAAACTAAATAACAATTTGTATCAATAAGGCCACTCAGGGCATACTGTCTTGACCCCACATAAAAAAGGATATACAATGGCTGAACAACAAACTTTAACACCTAAGGATAAAACACCTAAGGTAATGATGTCTCGTAGTGGAGCTTATAAGAATCGACAAAGCCGTATGAAGCGTGATGAGGAAGAGCTTAATAAGTTGATGAAAGGCAACGTATCTGATGAAACAGAAACAACTGAGCAAGAAGAACCCAGTAGCGAGATTACTGAGGACTCCGAGGTTCAAGCCACAGATGATACCAAACAAGAAGAAACAACTACCGAAGCAGTTGAAGCATCGCAAGAAGATGAATCTGAGTTAAGTGCTGAAGAGAAGTCTTTTAAAAAACGATATGGTGATCTTAGAAGACATATGGGTGATAAAGAAAAAGAATGGTCTAGTCGTATATCTGAATTAGAGGATAAGCTAGAAGGTAAAACAGTAAGAGCACCTAAATCAAATGAGGATATTGAGGCTTGGGCTGCAAAGTATCCTGATGTAGCCTCTATAGTTGAAACAATAGCTTCTAAGAAAGCTGAGGAGAAGTTTGCATCAGCTGATCAACGTCTCCGAGAACTTGATGAAGCTAAATATGAAGTATCAAAAGCTACAGCTGAGGCTAAGATACGTAAAGCTCATGAGGATTTTGATGAACTAAAGGCTGCTGACTCTTTCCATACTTGGGTAGATGAACAACCTAAATGGGTACAAGATGCTCTATATGAGAATGAGGATGATCCTAGGTCAGTAATTAGAGTTATTGACTTATACAAATCCGACAAAGGTCTTACCACCTCTGCTAAAAAAACTAAACTTAAAGAAGCAGCTGCGGACGTATCTAAAGGATCACGTTCTTCTATTGATGCAACTGACTCTAGTAGACAAATAAAAGAATCTGATATTAAAAAGATGACTGATAAACAATTTGAGGATAATCTTGATAATATATTAGAAGCTCAACGCTCTGGACGATTTATTTACGATATTACTCATAGAAATCGTTAAATAAGACTTGACAAGACGTATTTTATATGGTATAACTGTACGTATTACTGAGGCCCCTCTTTAGGTTACCCTCTATACTCGCAGTTATATCTAACTGCCTGACCAATACAAATCCACAAAAAAGACCTACCTGATCTATTAAGGGCCGCGCAAGCCACCCCTGAAAGACAGCCTCTTATCGTGATTGTTTCGGTTATTAAATCTAAGCCAAACATCTAATGGAGGATATACTTATGGCTTTTACTGCTACAACAGGGCATGGAAACCTGCCCAATGGTAACTTTTCTAGTGAGATTTACTCACGGAAAGTACAACTTGCCTTCCGTAAATCAACGGTTGTAGGTGATATTACTAACTCTGAATATTTTGGGGAGATTGCTGCCCAAGGTGATACAGTAAAGATTATCAAAGAACCTGAAATCTCAGTGTCGGAATATAAGCGTGGTACAACAGTTACAGCGCAAGACCTTGACGATGAAGAGTTTTCTCTTGTAATTGATAAAGCAAACTACTTTGCGTTTAAGATGGACGATATCGAGGAAGCTCACTCTCATGTTAATTTCATGGATTTAGCTACAAGTCGTGCAGCTTATCGCTTGGCTGATAACCATGACCAAGAGGTACTCTCTTATATGGCTGGTGTTAGCCGTGCAAGCGGTCTTCACTCTGTAGGAGCTGCTGAATCTGAAAGCACAGACACTAATGGTGTTAAGGCTGTGTCAACCGCTGGTTCTAATGAACTTCTTTCTTCAATGACACTAGACAATCTTAGTTTCTTTGGTGATGATGGTTCTGGAGATGGTGTCCCTATTACAGCTCGTAAAGGATCACAAGCATCTAATACAATCTCACCTGTAACTATGATTGCTCGTATGAATCGTCTTCTTGATCAACAGCAAGTTGATAAAGCTGATCGTTGGTGTGTTGTAGACCCAGTTTTCATGGAGATTCTTCAAGATGAAGATTCAAGATTCTTTGATTCAGACTTCGGTCAGAACGGTGGACTACGTAATGGCCTAGCTGTTAATAACATTTTAGGTATGCGTATGTATGTATCAAGCAACCTTCCTGCACATGGGAATGGTCCTGGTACCTCTACAGCTGCTCACAATGATGATAACTATGGCATCTTGTTAGCTGGTCATGGTTCTGCTGTTGCTACTGCAGAGCAAATCAACAAAACTGAAACTTATCGTGACCCTGACAGCTTTGCTGACATCGTTCGTGGTATGCATTTATACGGCAGGAAGATTCTTCGTCCAGAAGCTCTCATCCGTGCTCGTTATCACTCAGCTTAAGGGAGGGCTAATCTATGGCTACTATTACTTCATTGTTGTTACCTGAACATGGTAACACTAACCGTGGGCGCAAGCCTTACATGATACAGAAGACTATTGATCTTACTGCACAGGCAATTTCCTGTACAGGCGGTGACGTAGTTCAATGTCTCACACTTCCAGCAAACACTCGCATACTACATGCTGGTGTGCAAGTTGTACTATCTGCTACACAAAATACTGGTACAGATGCAACAGTAATCTTAGGAACTGCTGTTGATGACAACGAGTGGGTTGCAGCGTTTGATATTGACGGTGCATCAGATGGTGCTTATGCTCCTTCAGCTACACCTGCTGGTGATGTTGTACTTACTACAGCTGATACATTAGACTTAACTTTTGCAGGCAGTGGTGCAACATTCACTGCTGGTAAACTTCGTGTTTATGCTGTATTAATGGATATCAGTGATCAAGGTGACTCTGCTCCTGACGAAGTAGATCGTGACTTACTTGCGTAAATAAATACTTAAGGGGCTGGCTTAGGTTAGCCCCTTAAACCTTTTATAATAAGAGAGTGACATGGCTGTAACATTTGTTCAATTAGTTAATGAGTTACTTCGTAGACTTAATGACACTGTGCTTAGTACGGATGGTAATGGTTTTGAAGGTGTACGGGGTGTTCAAGCTTTAGCTAAAGATGCTATTAATAACTCTATTAGAGAACTTATACAACATAACCATGAATGGCCTTTTAGTCGTACTAAGAAAACAGATACTCTTGTAGTTGGTACAGGAGTTTATTCTTTTGCGACAGACACAAGTATTGTAGACTGGGATTCATTTTACTTAAATAAATTTACTTCAGGTACTAGAGAAGTATCCGCTACTAAACTAAATGTTATAACTTATACAGATTACCTAAGAGTTTACAGAGATACAGAAGAAGATGGAACAAGTACTCGTTCTAACCCTTCTGTAATCTATCAAACCCATGATGAGTCTTATGGAGTAACACCTATTCCTGATCAAACTTATTCTATAGATTATCTATACTATTCTTCTCCTGATGATTTATCTGCTTTTGATAGTACAACTATAGTTCCTGATAAATTTAGGTATGTTATAATAGATGGCGCTATGATGTATATGATGCGTTTTAGAGGTAATGACGGTAGCGCACAGATACACGAAGCTAAGTTTAAAAAAGGTATGTACGATATGCGTAGACTTCTTGGAGATGAAAAAAGGTATATAACATCTACTGTTATAAATAGACCTATGTACAGAACACCTACACTTAGAGTAACTTAATGCCTGATCAGTTATTTACCTTTCCAGCATCTTGTAGTGGAGGTTTACTTAATAACGTAGACCCTCTCACACAAGGCAGTCAGATGCCAGGATCAGCCTATAGAATGATTAACTACGAGCCATCTCTTCACGGTGGCTATCGTCGTATATCAGGTTATGCTAATTCTTACGATACCCTTACAGGTGCTACTAGTACACCTGTTTTAGGTCTACATGTATCTCCTGATATACAACAGGGTATCTTTGGTGCTAAAAAGCCAGCTTCAGGTAGTAACTACTTACATTGGTATAATCACTATTACACAGTTGCTGTAACTAATGGCACAGGCACTAATCTCAGTGTAGGCGAAACTCTTACAGGTGTTGTAAGTTCTGCAGATAATACAGCTGTGGCTGCTACAGGAACTATAATATCTACAGCATCTAATAGTATTGTTGTAAATTTTGGTAAACTACCAAGTGCTTTATTTGCAACAAGCAATGTTATCACAGGTGGTACATCTACTGCTTCTACAACTGTAACAGGAACCCCTGTTGTTATAGGATGGACTGCTGTAGTATCTAGTTTTGTAGATAATGATCCTGATGGTGTATGTGCTTCACAAAGCCCCGGAGGTTCAGGTAACTTAACTATTAATGGTGCTCTAGCTGATAGCGGTTCTGTAAACTTTACAACTGCAGCATCTCAACAGCCTAGGAAAATAACCTTTACAGGCACAGGTAACGAGTCAGGTAGAACCTTTACTATTACTGGAACTAACTTTCTAGGTATCTCACAGACAGAAGCTGTTGCAGGCCCAAACAACAGTACTGTTAGTAGTACAAAGTTTTTTAACACTATTACTCAAATAGCTACAGATGGTGCAACAGCGTCAGCAATAACAGTTGGTTCTGGTGTTGGACAGTACAGACCATCTGCTCCAACAATGACAGGTGTATCTCAGATACGTTTTGAAACTTTTAATTGGGGTGGTCCTAAATTTACATTAGTAGATGGTATTAACCCAGCTGCTGTTTATGATGGAACTAACTATATACAGATTACAGATAGTAATGCACCAACTGATCCAACATTAGTTGCTGCTTTTAGTAATCATCTTTTCTTAGCTGGTGATGTTTCTCAACCTTATAGCTTATACTTTAGCGCACCAGTAGCTGAGACAGATTTTACACCAGATAGCGGTGGGGGTGTTATAAACGTAGGGTTTAAGATAGTACAGATTAAAGCTTTTCGTGATCAACTGTTTATATTTGGAACTAATAATATTAAGAAACTAGTTGGTAATAACTCAGCTAACTTTGTATTACAAAATGTTACAAGCAACCTAGGCTGTATAGCACCAGACAGTGTTGTAGAGTTTAATGGTGAGATTATCTTTCTAGCCCCTGATGGTATACGTCCTGTTTCTGGTACAGATAAAATTGGTGATATTGAGCTTGCTACACTATCTAAACCTATTCAATCTATTTTTGAAGACTATATAGCTAATGAAGACTTAGCTACTATTAGAACTATTGTTATAAAAAAGAAATCTCAATTTAGACTATTCTTTGCTGATCAAAATTCTTTAGGAATTATAGGAGCTATTAGACGTAGTGGGCAAGGTAATACAGGCTTTGAGTTTGGACAACTTGTAGGAATTGAGGTTAGTTGTGGGGATAGCGGTTATATAGGTGATGAAGAATTTGTAATACATGGTGATTCATTAGGAAGAGTTTTTAGACAAGAAACTGGTAATAACTTTAATAGTAACGATATATTTAGTTTATATCAAACACCTTTTGTTTATATGGATGACCCAGAAATACGTAAAACAATGTATAGTATAAATACTTATCTAAGAGCTGAAGGAGTTCTTGAAGTTGTTATGGGGTTAGAATATGACTATGGCGATACCAATGTTTTACTTCCTACTGATTTTAACTTTACAACAACTGGTGCAGCTGCGTATTACGATAAAGCTAAGTACGATGCGGATGAAATCTATGATGGTAATCCATCGCCAATACGTTCAACGGATATCTCAGGTTCTGGAAAATCAGTTGCTATTACATACGTTACAAATGCAGATCAACCTAGCCATACTGTGCAAGCGTACACTATTACGTATGGTCTAGGAGACAGGAGATAAAGAATGTCAGGAACAGGTTACACACGGCAATCAGTAGCTACAATCGTACCCACGGCTGTTGTACGTGCTGCTCCGATTAATGCTGAATTAGATAAGATACGTGATGCTTTTACTCAACATGACTCAGGTACAACAGGACACAGACACGATGGTTCTTCTGATGAAGGGTCGTATGTACCATTCATTGCAGACCTAGATAAGAAAAACCATTTATCCGTAGATCAAACTAATAATAGATTTGGTGTTTTTGTAGAGGTAAGCTCTAGTGCAGTAGAACAATTACGTATTTCAGATGGTCTAGTCGTACCTGTCACAGATAATGATATTGACTTAGGTACAAGCTCACTAGAGTTTAAAGATATTTTTATTGACGGTACAGCTAAGATAGATACTGTTAGTATAGGTGATAATGATAGAACAGTTATTATTGATAATAGTTACACTGTTAGTTCAGGTGATTTAACATTTGATGTAGCTGGTGATATTATACTAGATGCTGATGGTGCTAATGTAACTATAAAGGATGATGGTACATCAATACTTGACATAATCAATAGCACAGGTGATGTAGAGCTTACAGTAAGCACAGCAGATAAAAACTTTAAGATCAAAGGTACAGATGCTTCTTCAGGTATTACAGCAGTTGATATTGATATGGCTGATGCTGGTACTGTA
>TARA_R110002012_G_scaffold79146_3_pt1 | contig 14435 bp, 15 predicted proteins | sample TARA_R110002012 | Tara Oceans TARA_R110002012 (sample SAMEA4396515) | marine metagenome | biome: Westerlies Biome; feature: [DCM] deep chlorophyll maximum layer (ENVO:01000326); material: water (ENVO:00002006), including particulate matter (ENVO:01000060) such as... | depth 40 m
CTACACAAACCAGCCAGATACTACAATAAATTACAATATGATAGATTTGCTCACAATTGGAGTCGGTAGATGGGATCGGTCTGCTTTATAGTTGACACCCTGGTGACGGGGGCAAACTTACCGCGCCATTTACAATCCATACGTGGATCCGGGATCGCTAACGACCTGCTGCCCATTTTGGTGACAGGAACGCACCCTCAGCCGCGCCTGAACGATATTGAACAGCGCTATCATACTTACTGCCTGATTACCCCTGCCCTTCCTCTAGGCACTCGCCTTAATAAGGCGGCGTTTACCAGCCAGGCCGACTGGTTAATCATTGCGGTACAAAAACAGCCGATTCCTGCCCACCAGTGGGGCCTGCTCTACTCGCAATTGAATACCCATACGCTGGATGCATTAATTATTGGCCTTCCCCAACCCTCTTTATCCGAGCGGATCTTGCGGCGTGTGTTGGCAAATACGCTGTTGTTACCCTCCTACATTGCCGTGAGACAGGCGTGGTTTGAGCGCTTAGGCGGGTTTGACCCAGACTTGGATAACGACAGAGCGATTGATGATTTCTTGCAACGCTTACACGCCTGCCCCACCCGTTTAAAAACCTACAATGGTCACTTACAAAGCCAAATGAGCGAGTCATCTCCGCCTGTGCTCACCAAGGTTCCCGACCGCTCCTGTACTCCGCGGCCATAATGCTTCTATTACCGCGCATTCATCGAGTCTCTTTTTCACCATCTTAACGACCCTCGCCACACCAGTGACGCTTTTCACTGTTCAGTTCAATCGTTTACGGTTTACTTAACTTTCAGCCGCTTGCCGAATAGCATCGCTCCCAGTGTCGTGATATTGGCCAGCTTATTAAGTGCCACCGATCCTACGATGCCAGCAATAATGAGTACCAAGGCATAGATAACAATTGGCAACGAAAAAGGCTCTACCACCAGATTAGCAAGCACAAAGAACATGGGGTGGGCCAAGTAAATACCGAATGAATACGCGTTGATCTGCCTTACCCACAACGGTGCCAAACGCCCAGCCAAATAACGCATGACGCAAAGCGTAAACAGCACGAAGAAAGGAATCACCCATACCTCTTTGGATGAAAACTCCAGCCAACCCGCAAACGTTGCCGCAATAATGAGCGCTACTAGTAGCGCCAGCCACGCGGGGCGTGCCATCTGCTGCATCCAGATGGGCCGCTCAGCGAGCACGCTATCAGGGGCTAGCGGGAAGTAGCGTACTAGCACTAATGCCAGGAAAAACACATAAATCCAGCCCAGTGGTGCAATCCATAAAAGATAGCCTGGCCAATCAACATCGAACCAGTAAGCAAGGCCCCAATACGCCATGCTGATAACACAGGCGCCCCACAGCCAAGGCACCGGATTCAATCGCCAAAGCTGCCAGCGAGCAAACAACCAATAAGCGACGTAAAACTGCATCGCAATGATCAGAAAGTAGCCGTGCCAGCCCGCATACACGTAATATTCAATAGCATTGGCCACAAACCCCACCGGCTCTTCTGACGCCCGTTGGCGTAACCATTCAGCCGTCGAGTAAATAAAGCCATACACAACATAAGGCACCATCACATACTTTACGCGCTGGGCAAGAAACCCTTCCGGCACGGATTTATCGTAGCGAACGGCGAACACAAAGACCGATATAAATAGAAAGGTTGGAGTACCCAGCACTAGCGGTAAGCGCATTAAATCGGTAGCTACATTATCGAGTCGTTGATTGACATGGTCTAACAAATGAAACAAAAAAACGGCCATACAGCCGTAAGCACGCAACCAATAGATCTCTTCAATTTTTCGCATTGGGGCTCCTGCCGCGTGATACGACTACCCTGCTATTCTAAAAATTAACCTATCTAAACATTAGCCTGAATACCCTGAACAGCTAGCTTAATTGATTATTATGAACATCTAATGCTGTTTTGCTGTCCGATCCACTGAACAGTTTTAATTCCGGGAGGAAACATGTTCATCCCCAAGCCGCCCCGCTTCTCCTATCAATGTCGCGCCCTACTCACTACCTTTATTGGGTGGCTAGCGTTTAGCGGTCACAGCTTGGCAAGCGAAGTCGAGCATCATCAGTTCTCCTCACCAACGCTAGGCTACGATTACCCCTACAGCGTTTATTTACCTGACAACTATGACACCCAGACGACAGATCCTTACCCTGTTGTTTACATGCTGCACGGCTCTTTTGGTACCGACCGCGACTGGGTTTCCCGCGGCAACTTACAACAAGTAGCGGACAGGTTAATTCGTGCAGGACACATTCCTCCTACTGTTTTTATTATGCCTGGTAGCCGTAGCTGGTGGGTAGATGGGCACAATGAACCCGCCCGTAGCGCATTCTTTAATGACCTAATGCCTCACGTAGAAGCAACCTATCGCGTCGGGCAAGTGCGCCATCTTCGCGCTGCCGCGGGGCTTTCCGCCGGTGGCTACGGTGCGCTTAATTTCGCCTTGGAACGTCCTGATTTATTTGCTGCCGTGGCTGCGTTGAGCCCCGCAAGCTATGTGCCCCTACCGCCAAGCAACTCTTCCGCTTGGCGCCACCCCGCCTTTATAAACGAACATGGCAAATTTGATCGTGAACTCTGGGAAACCCTGAACTACACCGCTTATCTGGAAGCGTACCGCCTGCGTGTGACACCCCGCGGCACTGATGAAGAGGGCGACCTTCCTCCCGTGCCGCTGTATATCAGCGCCGGGCGCAGTGACGTGTACGATGCAGAATTCCACGCCCGCTTACTGCGCCAAGCAATGGAGCGCATTCAGCCCAACGACGTGCGGCTTGACCTTTACCCCGGCGGCCATACCTGGCAGGTGTGGCGTGCCAGCCTACCGGCCGCGCTCAACTTCCTATTTCAGTACGTTGGGCAGAAAAAAAACGTGGCACCTGCGGAAGAACCAGAACTGTAAGGCCGAGCAGGTAACGCAAGTTCCGAAAGTACGCAGGCGGTAAGCGGTTGAACGCACTACACTAAAGAGACATTCAACACGACAAGGAAGATACCGATGCATCAGCATATCGAATGGGACGCGCCAGGCAGCGCCAGCGTTAGTGAGTATTTTAAAAACGATCCGGATCATCGTGCCCCTGACCCGGGTGACATTATCTCGGCACGCTTCCAAGGCGCTATGGTGCGCGTGAAAGTAGAAGCCTACCGGGAAGACGACGCCGTTAGTATTGGCGAAGTCGTCGCCATCATTGATTCCCAAGGGGGCCGTCACCAACACCATCAAAAACTGGAAGTAGGTCATATCGTCCGCTTGCCCGACGACAAACGCGCCATGGAAACAACACCCAAGGACGCCTAACCCCTTCCCGCCTAGCTTCACACCGCCACCCAACGGGGTGGCGGTGTTGGTGTATTCATAAGAGCAGGGTTATACATTCACTTCTTTTACTCTAGCCATAGTTGCTTCCTATACTGGCTAGGGAGCAACAAGCATAGATAAAAAAAGAACCAAGAAGCCGACCAATCAGGGGGTGACGTCGTGAATATATCGCTTAAAAAAGGCGCCCTTCTGCTTATCAAACAAGTAGCGAACAGTGTCGTCACCAGTTTTGCAAAGAGACTAAATATTCAGTTTACCGGTGTCAGCAAGTCCTTTTTCGTGGCAAACGCTAAAAGGTTAGCAAATTGTAAATCCCCCATCGCCTCACGGGTCTTTACTGTCCCCGAACCCTGATGAGGCTGAAGAATAACGTTATTAAGGGCGAATAACTTAGGGTTTACCTTAGGCTCGCTGTCGAATACATCTAACCCTGCGCCACCCAGGCGCCCTGACTCTAGTTGCTCAATCAAGGCACTCTCATCAATGACGGAACCTCTTGAAACGTTAATGACGACAGCGCCCTCTGGCAATGCACTTAAAACGTCTGATGACACCAAGTGAAAGGTCTCAGCCCCACCAACAACAGTTACAAATAACACATCAACAGCTGCCGCCAGTTCTAAAGGTGATGAGTGAAACTGCCACGTTGAAGGCGTGTCCTTAGGGTTACGGGACTGATAATGCAGCTCCGATTTAAAAGCTGCCATTCGATCAGCAATTTCACGTCCAATACGCCCCATACCGAGCACACCTACTCTTAACCCACTGGCGTTGTCATTGAGTGGAAAAGTGCCACGACGAGCCCATTCCCCCTCTCTAACCCAACGATCTGCAGCTAGCAGCCGTCGCTTAACAGCCAACAGCATACCTACAGCAAGATCTGCCACATCGTCATTGAGTACATGAGGTGTATTAGTAACTTTAATGCCACGTGCCATAGCGGCATCTATATCAATATCGTCGTACCCCACACCAAAATTGGCAATGAGCTCCAGGGCGGGAAGTTGGTCCATCTCAAAAGGACCAAAAGGAGAGTGACCATGATAGGCAACGCTTCTGCAGTTTTGGCGCACTGTTTCGGGAAGGTCATGCAAGAAAGCCAAGCTATCAACTGAATGAGTAACGAAGTTAGCTTCAAGCTGCTGACGCTGGCGCGGCGAGTAATCACCGATCAAAATAACATTGGAAACTGACATGAAGACACTCTTGAAAGGATTAAAAAATAGCGAACAATGTTATGGATGCAACAATCCATCATGTTCTATAGCAAGGGTTTGCTGTCTGGTTTGATGGTGTAGTCTGGAAAGCGCAGCAAGTGCAGCCTCACTATCATTCATGGCAATTGATTGCATAATTTCGATATGAGGCTGCACGGTCATTGCTGGCTCGTAATGAGCGATCTGTGCCAGAAAGAAGCCAATGCGCCTAGAAACGGCATGTAACGGCATCACAGCGCGAGCAGCAACATCGTGATTGGCGACTTCACAAACTCGTTCATTGAAGCGCTTATCAATCTGCGAAAATAGTATATTGTCCCGCACTTTTAGTGAGTGCTCGGCCTGGCTAGCCATATTAAAGAACTCGGCCCGCTGACTCTCACTAGCAAAACGAGCTGCACGTTCAATCAGTAGTCCTTCTAAATGATGACGCACATCCAAGGCTTCCAATGCGGTAGTCGTGTCGATAGGTTTGATGAGGATTCCCTGGCGAGGCAATACAGCCAGAAGATAGTCATGCTTGAGTCGAAGTAAAGCCTCACGTACCGGCGTTCTACCCATTTCAAGACGTGTGCATAACGCTTGTTCGGTGAGACTTTGCCCGGGTGCAAGCTCCAGAGTAACAATCATTTCCTCAATAGTGTTGTAAGCGATCTCTGCATGAGAGGAAAGCAAAGATGGCTTTTGCATAACCCTACTCATACAAGTTGTCTCCTCGCCTTAATGCAATGTATTAATCGTATCAACGGGGGGACGACCCATATCGCAAGCGTCACGATGGCTAATCCAATCGCAAGAGGACGACTCAAGAAAATCATCAGATCACCATTTGATTTAACCAGCGTATTTAGAAAATTCTCTTCAACGATTGGAGCCAGAACCACTCCCAAAATTGCAGGCGCTAAAGGAAAACCATTTTCTTCCATGTAGAACCCCAACAACCCTGCAATTAACATGGTAACTATCGCGTAAACTGTGTTCTCTACCGCAAAAGAACCAATAATGCAGGTCGCGACAATCAAAGGCATTAATACACTACGTGGTACCTTCAAAATATGGCGGAACAGGCGAATAGCCATGATGCCGAAGGGAACGATCAATAGATTGGCGAGCAAAAAAGCAAGAAAGACCGCAGTGATCAACGTCCCCTGAGTCAGGAAGACCGTAGGACCAGGATTGAGGCCTTTCATATACAACACACCAATGATGACGGCAGTTAAACTATCACCGGGGATGCCGAAGACCGTAGCTGGCACCATTGCACCTCCCACTGAAGCATTGTTGGCAGCACTGGCAGAAGCAACACCATCAACAATACCGGTGCCAAAACGCTCCGGATGACGTGATTGCTTTTTAGTCGACGCATAGGCGATATAAGAAGCAATATCTGCACCCGCACCGGGTATTGCTCCAACTAGAGTTCCAATACCGCAGCCCTGCAATATCTGAAACCAGAGCCGCCGAAGTTCTCCGAAAACACCACGAAACAATCCATCAAACTTACCGACCGGAGGTCTTTCATTATCTTTAGGCGCTAGCGCGAAACGGAAAACCTCAGACATAGCAAATAGACCAATCAGGACCGGAATAAAGCCTAACCCCCCCGATAAGTAGCTAGTGCCAAAGGTAAAACGCGACTGTCCGGATACGGGATCAAGCCCTACAAACGCAATGAGCAAGCCGATACAAAGTGAGATTATGCCCTTTGCTGCAGAGCCTTGAGATACGCCGATGGCGGCGGTTAAGCCAAGGCATGCAAGCCAGAAATATTCGACCGAACTAAACTGAAGTGCTAAATCGCCCAAAGAAGGAGCAGCAAGAATTAACGCGATACTACCGAAGATACCGCCAATAGAAGAGCAAATAAGTCCAGTGCCTAAAGCTAGTCCAGCATTGCCATTACGAGTCATTTTATATGACTCATCAACATAAGCAGCCGATGCTGGCGTGCCTGGAATACGTAACAAAGCGCCGGGGATATCACCGGAGAAAATAGCCATGGCACAAAGCGTCATTACACCAGCCAATGCTGGCACAGGATCTAGAAAATAGCTGACAGGCACCATCAGTGCCACTGCCATTGCTGCTGAGAAACCTGGGATAGCGCCTACCATGAGACCATAGATTGCACAGATCACCATAACGCCGAGTGTCGTAGGCGTCATCAGCATCATGAAAGCATCAATCACCATGTCAGAACTCCCGCGTATGGTGTTAGCAGACCCCAGGGCAACTGCACAGACATCAATTGATAGAAAAAACTGTGAAGCAGAGCACTACCGATCAGTGCAATCAAAATGTCACGCACGAAGCGTCGATCAAAAAAAGCCAGCATGGCAAATAGCGAGATAGGCATGGCAATCAAGAAGCCTAGAGTGCTAAGCGTCATAATGAAGAATGCGATAGCTCCAACCACAACGCCAATCGAACCTAAAGCCCGCGGCCATGATTGGGCGTTTGGTAACGCGGCCCACTCGATAATAGAGCCGCGTTGTAGCAAAGGTTTGAGCGCTATAACACTACCAGCGATAACCATCAAACAGCCTATCAACGTGGGAAAGAACCCCGGCCCATAGTCGATAAACGTCAGCGTCGGTAATTGTTGGGCGAGGAAGACAACCACGCCGCCGAGAAAAATGAATACAAGCCCGTTGAGGCGATCATCGAAGCGCAAGACAAAAACTCCGTTGGCAGGAAAGCCATTCAGAACGAGGAGCCTACGCTCCTCATATATTTTAGGAATCGCCGCTAGCCAACCCTAGAGTTTTAATGATGGCGCGAACTGAACTCTGCTGATCCAACATGAATTCGTTAAAAGCTTCTGAATCTCGCCACTGGATACCAAAACCACGATCCTGCATTTGCTGGCGCCAATCATCGTCGTGAGCTATCTCATTCATAGCATTTTCAAGCTCCGCAACAATATCCTCTGGAAGGCCCGCCGGTGCGATCAGGCCACGCCACGCGCCAAGCTCAAGCTCCATGCCGGTAGTTTCCTGCAAAGTTGGAACGTTAGGAAAAGCTTCCAGCCGTTCGTCACCCATTACAGCGAGCGCTTTAATTCGACCCGAATCTATTAGCGGACCGGCTTCTGGCAAAGAAGAAGGCACAACATCGACGCCACCTGCAGCGAGATCCTGCAATGCAGCCGCGGCGCCCTGACCAGAGATAAAACGAACCTTCGAAACATCCACCCCATACTCATCCATCATCGTGGCCACAGCCATTGGCCAAGAGCCGCCGCAACCACCACCGCAGGCAATCACATAGTCAGCAGGAGCTTCTTTGATGGCATCTAAGGATTGATTAATATTCTCCCACTCGCTATCGCTACGTACCTGAAAACCAGCAGGGTCAAAATTGTACTGAGCGATCGGAGTAAAATCCTCAACATTGACGTCGGCCTGCCCCATCGGGGAGTAGTGAGCGAAATTGAATATGATGCCCAACGTGTAGCCGTCTGGCTTAGCGTTCTTAATAGAGGAAATACCCACTACGCCGCCACCTTGCCCCTGATTAACAACATTGAAAGGCTGATCAAAGTGAGCCTGAAGTCGTTCAGCGAGCATACGCCCTGTTTGATCAGTCCCCCCACCTGCACCGGACGGTACCACTATTGTGACGGGCCTTTCCGGCCATTGCGCCATAGCGCTGACCGGTGTCATACCAACAATCGCAGTAACTAAAAGTGCCTTTTTCATGAAATCGCGCATCATTTAACTCCTCTGATATATCACAGTGTATAAGAGGCTCATTTAGTTATGCTGTCAAAAATTTTAGCCTAGACTTTAGTTTTTTAGACTTTAGTAAATAACACTAACCATCTGATTAAATTTATAAAATTTATTTTTAGTTGTTGCGCACATAAAATTAATAACTTAAGGCACCAACCACTTAACGGTGAACGGCTGAACAAATCCTAAGCGTATGGAATGCCCGTTTTTCAACCATGTGTAATAAGTGTTTGAAAAATAAGTAGCAGCAACTAACTAGTCAGATAAGGTTCGCGCATGGCTGGGTGGGTAATCGACGTATCGTTGACCAGCACTCGGCAGTGCTGCAGGTAATAAAGGTTAGCGCGCTTGGAATGGAGTATGGTTTTTAGATCACTGGGCGAAAAGTCATCCATGAGTCACTCCGTCGGGTAGTCTTTCGTCATCTAATCATTCCTTATGATCAAACGCTATTGACCTTAGCCATACCTCGCCAGTCTTGAATCCCCCCTTGGCTCATTGGTTTTAAGTGCTACGCTTAGCGCTATTCATTCCCTTAATAGGCTCTCACCATGCATGTGTTTCGTCTCTTCGCTGCGTTGGTTACTTCGTTAGCGGTGGCTCTACCGGCTCATTCACAAACCCACTCACCAAGCCAGGCGCAGGCGGCTCCTCACTGGAATGAATATGACGAGGTGTTTGAGGAAGGCGCACGCCACGCCAACCTTTGGCAGTGGGGATGGACGGGCATTTATGGCACCAGCCTTGCGGTGAATGCTTACCAGTCCAGCGAGGCCAGCGACAGCGATGACCGCTTTGATGCGCGGGTAGGGGTGGTGAAGTCGGCATTGGCACTGGGTGGTATGCTGATGGATCGCCAGCCGCACCCGGCAGCTCTTGCCGAATACGAGCGTTTGAAAGCCAGTGGTGAGCTAAGCGGCGTGCAGGCGCTGGGGCTTGAACTTGCCCAGGCCGAGCGCGAACGGCGTGGCTGGGGAGCCCGGGTGAACTCGCTGGTAGTCAACGGCATCGCTGGTGCAGTCATTGCCGCCGATGGCCGGGAGAGCGATGGCGCGATCAACTTTGCTACCGGCATGCTGGTGAACGAGCTGCAGATATGGACACAGCCGAACGAGGCTTCCTCGGCGGTCAATCGCTTCCAGCCCGCTAACCTGACGCTGGGATCAATGACGATTCCCGGCGAATATGCACTGATGGTGTCGCCTCAACAACTTGGCGCTACCTGGCGCTACTGAGCGCGGCACTTCACCACACGTTACTTTAAACGTTTGAAAGCGAGGCATTTTCGGCGACCCGTCATATTAGCGTATATCAATAAATATGCAGCAATAAGCGCGTATAATTGACGGGCACAATAATGAAAAGAGACGCAAATGGAAACGTTACTATCAGGGGAGAGTGATGGCGTTGTAGTGGACGACGCGCGTCATATTACCGATGTATTAATCAACCTGGATGATCGCTGCGATGCATTGACCGTTTCGCTCAATGATCAGACATCCCGCTCGCCATTCAATTATCCGGCGCACCTTGATCAGCTAGACCCGGCCACTGGCGAGCTTTCGCTGGTGGTCACCGATGCTGGCAGCCTGAAAGCATTAACACTTGGCGAGCACCGACTGACGCTGCGTGCAGAGAATAATCAGACGCTGCGTTTTGAAGCCATCCGAGTACTGGAAGCCGAGCGCTTTGGCAATGCCTTGCAGTTGCGCTGCGCGCCTCCCAAACGTCTATTAACCGCCGCCCGGCGCCAGAGGGTGCGTATTACGCTGCGTAAGGATATGACTGTCAGCGCGGCGATGACGTGTTTTGTGGGCCAACCGCCCTTGCAGGCAACGCTGCGTGATATATCCAGCGGTGGCTGCCTGCTTAGTCTGCCGCTTTGCGACTGTGCATCACTAAGCGAGGGCCAGACGCTGCCTGAGGTCATGCTCACCTTCCCCAGCGACGAGCGCTTTAGCGCAGATGCATCGGTGCGCCATATCACGCCGATGCCGCGCAGCGATCAAGCGGCGGTCGGCCTGGCCTTTAGCCACCTTGACCGTTCTCGTCATCGTCAGTTGGCCCATGTGGTGGCATCCACCGAGCGAGAGATTGCCTGGCGCTCTGGTGAGGGGTCGCGGCTGGCAGCGCCTACTCCGCTCTACACAAGCGCCGACCACCCGCCCCATAAGCAAGTCAAACGTCAGCGACGACGTGGCCCCAGGAGAGTGAGCACGCTGCGGGACATCGCCCGTAATCAGCATCTGTTCCTGCTGGCGTTACAAAATGACCGCCCCCTGCCGGTGGAGCGCCTGGAGCGCAGCGCCAACGAGCTGATACAGCTGTTGAGCAAGGGGCGTCAGGCGTTTTTCTATGGCCTTGCCTGCCTTGGCGACGAACCCCAGTGGATGCAGCATTCGCTTAACGTGGCAGGCCGACTGGCGGATCTGATGCTCGCCGAGCCCGCGCTTGCCGCCGATACACACCGCGCCGTTCGGGCAGCGTTGATTCATGATATGGGTAAGGCGATGCTGATTGATGAGACGCTCCCTTCGCTGGAAAGTGAAATGAGCGACGCTCAGCGCCTTCACCTGCGCGACCATGTGGACACTCTGCTGGCGGCACTTGAGCGTGCGGGTTACCCCCTTGAAGCACTGGAGCGGGAAATAATCAGCGATATCAACGAGCGGCTGGATGGTTCAGGCTACCCACGGGGCGTAACCAAAGAAGCGCTCTCCCCGGTGGCGCGCATGGCGGCGGTCATAGATGTGATTGATGCCATGACACGCTCACGCGGCGACCGCCCGGCATTAGGCGCCGTCGAAGCCTATCGCTATCTCTACAATCGCCCAGCGCGCTTTGACCATCACTGGGTTACCCGCTATGTACAGCGCCATGGCTTCTACCCACTGGGTTGTCTGGTGCGGTTCTCCCACGGTTACCTGGCGTGGGTACTGGCGCTGGATGAGCGCGGCCAGCCCTGCCGGGTGCGGGTAGTGCGCAATACCCGCCGCGAGGGCATCTTTTATGATGACGACATCAATCGGGTCGATTTTGATCAGCTAGGTCGCTTGGTCGAGTCGGTTCAGCCCGAGCGCTACGGCCTGACCCCATAAAAAGCCTCCTCTCGGATCCGCTAGTTCTTCGCTGATGATTGCCATCAGCGGGGGAGCGCGTAAAATATCCAGCAATTTTTTGGCTTTGCCAAGTGTTATGTTATAACCTATTTGATATTAGATGAGGCCACTGGATGAGTGAGCATACGCATCACCATAATAAGGAGGGTCCATGCCACTTCTCCTTGATGTCATTGTCGGCGGTTAAACGGCTGCTGCTGGTTGCCATGCCGCTATTGGCGCTTTGGGGATTGGTGATTTGGGCGAGTGGGTGGTTGGGATGAGTCAGGGCGCTTTATCTCGTTGTCAGCTACACAATCTGCATTTAGCTCAGGCGCGACGCACGGTACTGGAACATGTCGAAGGTGATTTTCGGCCAGGCGCGATTACTGCCCTGATTGGCGCTAACGGCGCCGGTAAAAGTACTTTAATTCAAGCCATTATGGGTGAGTTACGCCCTATCAGCGGCGAAGTGGTATGTACGGTGCCCAAAGAGCGACGGGCGTGGCTTCCGCAGCAACTGGCGTTAGACCTGACCTTTCCCATGAGCGTTGAAGAGTTGGTGATGACAGGCAGTTGGCCCAGCCACGGCGCGCTAACCGGCTATTGTGCGGGGCACTATCGCAAGGGCCGAGAGATCATGGCGCGATTGGGCATTTCGCACTTGGCCCACCGCCCGTTGGGCGAGCTTTCCGGCGGTCAGCGCCAGCGCGCGCTGATTGGACGTACGTTGATGCAGGAGGCCGAGCTGCTCCTGCTTGATGAGCCGTTCGCCAATGTGGATAGCGAAACCGTGGATATTTTGATCCGCATCCTGCGCCAGATGGCGGATGACGGCGCCACGATCATTGTGGTGTTGCACGATATGGACCATTTGCGCCGTCTGGCTGACGACGTATTAATGCTCAATGGCGGCCATTGCCAATGGCTGGCGCCCAGTGCGCTGGCTCAGCATCATGCCCCCGCTCAGGTAGTGCCGTTTACGCTGGGAGGGCGCCATGCTGGATCTGCTTAATACGTGGCTAATTAGCCCGTTCGACTACGGTTTCATGCGCCGCGCGGTGGTCGGTGGTTTAGCGCTGTCATTAGCGGCTCCGCCGCTGGGTGTGTTTTTGGTATTGCGCGGCATGAGCCTGATTGGCGATGCCATGGCGCACGCTATTTTACCTGGGGTCGCGTTGGGGTTCCTGTTGGCAGGCTTCTCGCTACCCATCATGAGCATTGGCGGCGTGCTCTTTGGCTTGATGGTAGCGCTGCTGGCGGGGGCAGTGTCGAAAATGGGCGGTCAGCGCGAAGATGCCGCCATGGCGAGTTTTTTTATTATTTCGCTAGCCGCGGGCGTGATGCTGATTTCGTTGGGTGGCAGCAGTGTCGATCTCACCCACGTGCTGTTCGGCTCTATTTTAGCGATTAACTCGACCGCGCTAATGCTGATAGCAGGCATCAGCACACTGATTGTCGTAACGCTGGCGATCATCTTTCGCGCGTTAGTGGTGGAGTGCCTTGACCCGCTGTTCTTACGCGGACAAAGCCGACGCAGCGGCTGGGTACATAGCGTTTTCTTAGGGCTATTGGTGCTCAATTTAACTGCCGGTTTCCAGACCCTGGGTACCCTGATGGCAGTGGGTTTAATGATGCTGCCCGCCACCTCGGCACGCTTTTGGAGTAAACGCTTGGAAGGGTTGATCGGCATTGCGATTGTGCTGGCGATGGTATCCAGCACGGGTGGCCTGCTGCTCTCGTTCCATCTGGATATTCCTTCTGGGCCAAGCATTATTCTGCTGGCCGGGGCCGGTTATCTGTTTTCGGCCCTGTTTGGTCGTTACCACAGTTTGGCGGCCAAGCTGCGGCGTAAAACCACGCCGTTGGCGGTAGAGCAAGGATCTCTTGAGTCTTAGCCAGCACTTGACGATGTGCTGGGCTTCGTTTTTCTCGTTCATGTCTCATCGTAAGGAGTGCTGTATGTCATTTTCTTCACCGTCGCGCTGGTTAGTCGGCGTTTCCGCCCTGCTGGCGCTGCCTGCGGCTATCGCTAATGAGCGCGTCCAGGTCGTTACCAGTTTTTCGATCCTGGCCGATATGGTAGAAAACGTCGGCGGCGAGCACGTTGATGTTACCTCTCTGGTGCCTGCCGATGGCGATGCCCACGTTTATTCGCCAAGCCCTGGCGATGCACGCTCTCTGGCTAACGCGGATGTAGTGGTGTTCAACGGCCTGCTGTTTGAAGGTTGGATGGAGCGTTTGATTGGCGCTAGCGACTACGCCGGTGAACTCGTCACCGCCACTGATGGCATTAAACCGCTTTCCTATGCTGGGCACGATGAGCACGCACACGACCATGGTGGCCATGACCACGACGATCACGGGCATGCTGACCACGGCCACGAGCACGATGACCATGAGCACGGCGACCACGCTGATCCGCACGCCGGGCACGACCATGGCGATGAAGACCCTCACGCCTGGCAGGATATGCAGCAAGCGAAGGTGTATGTCGCCAATATCCGCGATGGGTTAATCGCCGCTGATGCCGATAATGCCGATGAGTACCGCGCCAATGCCGAGCGCTATCTGCAGGAAATGACCGACGTAGACGCCGAGATTCGTGCCCTGATTGACGAAATACCGTCATCCACCAGCGTGATTACCGGACACGACTCTTTTGGCTATTTCTCCAATGCCTATGGCGTAAACTTCCTTTCGCCAGTGGGGCTGTCGACTGAAGCCGACCCCAGTGGCGCCAGCATGGCCGCCCTGGTGGATGTGATTGGGGAAGAGAACGTGGAAGCGCTTTTCCATGAGAACATGACCAATCAGGCGATCATCACTCAACTGGCTGAAGAAACCGGCCTGCCGATTGCCGGTACGCTTTACGCCGATGCGCTGGCCTCCGAGGGTGAAGCCAGTACCTACCTGGGCATGATGCGCCATAATGCCCACGTACTGCATGATGCACTGGCGGTGCCAGGTCACGATGATCATGCCCATCACGACCACGACCACGACCACGACCACGACCACGACCAC
>TARA_R110002012_G_scaffold264219_1_pt1 | contig 14431 bp, 13 predicted proteins | sample TARA_R110002012 | Tara Oceans TARA_R110002012 (sample SAMEA4396515) | marine metagenome | biome: Westerlies Biome; feature: [DCM] deep chlorophyll maximum layer (ENVO:01000326); material: water (ENVO:00002006), including particulate matter (ENVO:01000060) such as... | depth 40 m
GGAAGTAATCCGCGACGATCAGGTCGTTTTCTGCATCTGTCCAGGGCCCTTTCGACATGCCGCCAGGCTATGGGCGGAAAGTCTGTTTGTCATCAACGACTTCTCGCGACCGTTCGCACAGTTTCGAAGAACCACGCCGCCTTCGAGTGTCTCCGTTTGCTTTGATAGCGGTCGAACCGGCCTCAACTGCGGCGCAACCCATTTTTGGCAAGCATCTGAAAAGACGACCATTTTCTGATGCGTCTCGATTTGGGTGAAGGGCGGGTGAAAGGAGACGCGGGGCGTTCGGAGACCAATTTCGGGCCAACGGCCAGTCTCCGAAAGTCGGATGGCTCAGCTAAACCCCTTTGAACCAAAAAGAAAAAAGGCCCACGCTGGGGCCTCGTCTCGGGTTCGCGAATAGTTTGTGGCGGACAGACAGGGATTCGAACCCTGGAGACGGTCTCCCGCCTACACACTTTCCAGGCGTGCGCCTTCGACCACTCGGCCACCTGTCCGTTAGGGGGGTTTAGCGTGAGGGGTGGTCTGGGTGCAAGGGCAAAAATGCACCAATTTCCACAATGAGATCAGGTGTCAAGATGGACATAAACCCTGCGATTGTGACGTCCCTTTTTCTCAACCTTCCCTAGCTGTATCGAACCAATTTCGCCGGTGCGCCCGACATGGGTGCCTCCACAAGGCTGAAGGTCAATCCGGCTTTCCATGTCACCGATTTGAACCAACCTGACCCGTTCGGCACCCTTTGGGGGCGCTACAGCCATGGTTTTGACCAAATCCGGTGCAGCGCGAAGTGCTTCCTGCGTGATCCATTCACTGCTTACACGAAGATCCGCGGTGATAAATTCGCTTAGCGCGGTTTCGATACCCTCGCGGTCGCCGGGTGCGTCGGGCATATCGAAATCCAATCGACCGTGACTGACCGAGATTTGCCCTCCCGTCACGCCAAATGGCACAGCGACCGATAGAAGGTGCAGCAAGGTATGAACCCGCATGTGGCGATGCCGACGGTCCCAATCCAGCGACTGCTTCAGATGCATTCCGACCTGTGGCATCTGTTGCGGTTCTGCGGGTACCAAGACAATGCTGTTCCCTTCCCCTTTTACCGTCGTAGCGATCGGCATGCGTTTACCGTCCCAGAATAGCCAGCCACTATCGCCCGGCTGACCACCCCCAGTGGGGTAAAAGATAGTACGGTCCAGTACGATACCACCTTCGGCAGTGACTTGGCACACACGTGCTGGCGCATCCCTTAGATAGGCATCCTCCAGATACAGGGCTTCGGTCATTCTTCTTTTCTCACATTCAGCACTTCGGGGTTACGCAGCCATACGTCGCGCTGTGCGAAGGGCACTTCGATGTTCTCTTCGCTAAAGCGCGCGGCAATGGCGTGGTTGATGTCACTTTTGACCGCCATCATCCAATTCACATCTCTGAGAAACGCGCGGATCTCGAATTCAAGCGCATCAGCGCCAAAATTCAGAAACAGCACGTTTGGTGCCGGGTTGGCCAACACCATCGGCTGCGCCTCGGCAATTTCACGCAAGATCGTATCTACACGCTTGGTGTCCGTGCCGTAGGCAACGCCGATGGGTATGAGAACGCGGCCTACGGTGTTACCGCGAGTGAAGTTCGTGACGGTGCCGCTGATAAGGTCCGCATTGGGTACGATCACATCGGTCCGGTCAAAGGTTTCGATCCGCGTCGACCGCACCGAAATATCGCGTACATAACCGGACTTCCCCCCGACCTCGATCCAGTCGCCTTCGGATATCGGTCTTTCGATCAGAAGGATGATACCGGACACAAAGTTGCTGACGATGTTTTGCAGGCCAAAACCAATACCAACTGACAGCGCCCCAGCAACAATCGCAAGCGAGCTCAGGTCGATCCCTGCCCCTGTAATCGCGATCAAGGCGGCGAGAAAAATCCCCACATAGCCCAGACCCGACAGCAAAGCATTCTGTCCGCCTATATCTATCTGCGTCTTGGGTAAAACGTTGTTGCGTAACGTACCCTGCAGCAAGCGCGTCACGAGATAGCCGATCGAAAAGATAATCGCGAAAGTCAAAAGATTGGTTGGCGAAATACGGCTTCCACCGATGGTAAAGCCTTGGCCAAACGACGACCACAGTTCGGTCAAATCAGCAACCCGTGCGCCCCAAATCAGCGCCAGCAAAGGGGTCGCGAGCAAGATGAGGACCATCCCAAAAAACACTGGCATCAACGCATCACGTGCCGCTGCGCCCTGCCCGGTTACCGCACCATATACGTCTGCCAGGAAACGCTGCAATGCAACGATAAGACCCAGCAGAACCAAGGTTGTCACATAAGGCCGCAGAATCGCGTCTGACAGGTCCTGATAGCCGATGGCAAACAATACCGGGGCCAGCACGGATACGATGATCGCCCCGATCCCCAAACTACGCACAATCCGGGAATAGGTCGTGCTCTTGGTCGCGACTTCGGCGTCGGTCAGTTCTTCACTTGGCTCGAAATAGCCGTGCAGGATTTTGCCGATCCGATACAGCGCCAGGCTGATCAGCAAAGTAAAGGGAAATCCGATGACCGCCCGCGTGGCCGCTGACGGATCGTCAAAGTCTACCACCGCGTCAGTGATGATCGAGATAATCATCACGATGGTTATCGCGTTTACCAAAAGTCGCGCGCGTTTGCGTTGGACGTCGGGTAAAAGCAGCAAAGCTTCTTCATCGTCGCGGGCGAATACACGTTCCGAAACCCAGCGAAAACCAAAGACCACCAGCCCTAAAACGGGCAAAAGCTGCGCGACCTCCTTCCCCCGCACCCCGAGATACCCCGATTGACCCGCAGCAATCGATAGCAGCAAGAGGCCCGCCAGCGGAAACAAGATGCGCAGCAAAGAGATGATAAAACGCCATATACCCAGACCGCGCGCCTGATGTTGGCGCAACGTGCCTACGATCTTGGCGGCCCAAAGCCGACCGCGAAACAGCAACAACAGCCCGAATAGCCCCGAAAAGATAACGATCGGCAGCTTGTCGCGAAATTCTGCAAACGTGCGCGTGGCGCTGTCTTTGCCACGGTCTACCCACATTGCGCCGAAAGCCTTGGTGAGCGCCTTGAGTGCGGGCGCCCAATGCGCCGGGTTCAAAGGCGACGGCGTGGTGCTTAGGAGCTTGGCAGTTTGTCGGTCGCGAATAATCTTATCAATTTCGCGGATCAGCCCGTCTGCCCGCAGGTAATCACGTTCTGCCATTTGAACAGGCGCAAGCAACGTATCCAGTTGTTGGTTGATTTCGGCCCGTGTTTTGGCCACTTCGGGTGCTTCGGGTTTGGCATCCTTGCCTTCTGGCGCAGGGCCCAAGGCATCAAGCTGATCACGCAATGCAGAGATGCGATCAGAATTTGTGCCGCGTGCACTATCGACCTGAGAGCGAAACGTCGTAATGCGTGAACGCAGGGTTTCCAGCACTGTGTCGGTACTGTTCGGGTCAGCTACGGCGGCTTCAGCCCGAGTGGCGACACTGTTCCACAGATCTATTTCCTGCGTCGCTTCCGTTTGAGCCGAAACGCCAACGGTCAAGAGCAGAGCTAAAATCAGCCCAGCCAAAACCGCTTTTATGTGCGATATCATTGGTCTTCGAAAACGCCAGGGATCGAAAGAGGCGCACGGTCAAGCCAGCTTGGCACGGGCAAGCCCTTGTCGCGAAGGAAGTCGGGATTGAAAAGTTTGGACTGATAGCGCGTGCCGAAGTCACACAGCACGGTAATGATGGTCTTGCCCGGTCCCATGTCACGGGCCATGCGCACAGCACCGGCGACGTTCACCCCCGACGATGCGCCCAGGCACAAACCTTCGTTTTGCAAAAGGTCGAACACATAAGGCAGTGCTTCGGCGTCTGATACATTATAGCTGAAATCGGGTGTGAACCCTTCAAGATTTTTGGTGATGCGAACCTGACCGATCCCTTCGGCGATGGAACCGCCTTCGGCGACCAATTCACCGGTCGTGTAATAACTGTGCAGCGCCGCACCGTCGGGGTCAGCCAACGCGATTTTGACGCCCTTAGGCTGCAACGACATGCCGATACCTGCCAATGTACCGCCCGACCCGACCGAGCAGCAGAACCCGTCAACCTTGCCGCCGGTCTGCGCCCATATCTCGGGACCGGTGGTTTCTATATGGGCCTGGCGGTTTGCGACATTATCGAACTGGTTCGCCCAGATCACCCCTTCGTTGGTGGTGCGGGCAAGTTCGTTCGCAAGCCGTTCGGAATAACGTACGAAATTGTTGGGGTTGCGATAAGGCGCAGCGGGCACCTGTACCAGTTCGGCACCCGCCAGCCGCAACATGTCTTTCTTTTCCTGGCTTTGCGTTTCTGGGATCACGATCACGGTCTTGAAGCCCATCGACGCGCCGACCAGCGCCAGCCCGATGCCGGTGTTGCCCGCCGTGCCTTCAACGATAGTGCCACCCGGTTTCAACGTTCCTCTGGCAATGGCGTCCTTGATGATGAACAGCGCGGCCCGGTCCTTGACGGACTGACCGGGGTTCATGAATTCGGCCTTGCCGTAAATCTCGCAACCGGTGTCTTCGCTTGCCTGACGCAGACGAATAAGAGGTGTATTGCCAATGGCCTGTGCCAGATCAGATGCGACGTGCATGGGGTGCTCCTAAATCAAGTTACATCCGGTTTAGCCCCGGGTGGGCGCAACCTCAAGCGTTCGCGGTGCCGGGCCAGCCAATAGGCGGCAATTACCAGTGGTGAATTGGCGGCCTCTTGCCGGTCGACCAAACCCATCAAGGCATCAAAGCTTAACAGATGCGACCGGATATCTTCGGCTTCCGACGCAAGCCCATTCACGCCGGTCACCGTGTCAGGAAGATCGGCAAGCCCCACATAGATATAGAAAAATTCAGTTGAATCCCCGGGCGAGGCATAGACCTCGGCCACCGACTCCAAGGATTGCAGCGAAATACCCGCCTCCTCCCAGGCTTCGCGATGCGCCGCCGCGGCGGGCGTTTCGCCCGGGTCAACACGGCCTGCGATCGGTTCCATCTGCCACACGGCCCGGTCACCGCGTGCAACCGGCCCCATGCGCAGCTGTTCAACAAGCAGTACGCGGTCAAGTTGCGGATCATAGGGCAAAACAAGAGCAGCATCCGAAGCAACGAAAACTGCGCGCTCTAACAGGTCCGACATGGTTCCATCAAAACGTTCGTGGCTTAGGTGATATTCATTGAGCGCGAAATAATTGGTATAGACGCGGTCGATCCGATCAATTTCGACGCGCCCCTGCAAGGTCCCGCCCCCATGGCGCGACTGTCGGGCATTCACCATCGCTGCCGCTCGGGTGCGGATCATCGGGAACATCTTCGCCACCTGATCAACCGAGTATCTGCCGAAGTAATCCATTACCTCGATCGCAGCAAAGCAGCTTAGATCACCCCACACCGCCTGCCATCGGTTCAACGACCATGGCCCCACAGCAGACCAATGGTTGGCATGCGCAAAATACACCAACGCCTTGTGGCCGCTGACCAACGCCATCTCGCGCAGATCATAGGCAAAGCTACCCTCGTAGAAATTCAGACGATCAATATCTCGCGCCGATAAGCCTTCGACCAAAACGCCAGCTGCAAATTGTCCCGGTGCAGCCTCTATACAGGGAAACGGCCCTTCGGCGACGGCCAAAACCACGTGATCCCGCAGCTGATCGTTGGAGATCTTTATGTCACCAAAGCTGCGGCCCAAGACAATCTCAAGCAATGGGATATGCTGCAAAGTCCCATAGAAAAACAGCGCGGCCATATCCTAAAGATATCTTCTGTTAACAAGGTTGGTGATTACGCCGCTCAAAGCGCCGCCAACGATTACGGTTATAGCTATTGGTAGGGTCGCTATGACCATAAAGTATTCGGCAGCGATACTGATTGATGCGATCAACGCCTCGCCCATTCCATCGTAACGTCGCAGCAAGGCCTTCTTTAACATCTCACGTACACTATGTGTCGCAAGACCCCACAACATAAGGATAAATACACCAGTAAGTCCATTGTTTATACCTGCGGTGATCCCCCGGCTTGCGCGGGGGCCCATCACAATCCAGCCCGCTAAAAGACCAAGCGCCACATTGATAGGGATAAAATACCCAAATTGAGTATTTTCAGGCATCAACGGTATGATCATCTTCGATAATATACCGGCTAACACCGCAAGGCACATCGCGGCGGTCAAGCGGGCGGCAGTTGGCATCTACGGTTCCTTGGATTAAGTACAGCATCCCTTAGTTGGGACGCTTCACTGTAATTTGTGTCACATCGCAATTGCCGCTGTCAAAGGTTGACGCACATGAGGTCAAATAGAAATTCCACATTCTCTTGAAGCGCTCGTCAAAGCCCATTGCCGCGATGTCTTCCCATCGGTCATTAAACGCTTTGTGCCATTGACGAAGCGTGGCATCATAGCTTTTCCCAAATTCTATTGAGTTTTCAACAGCTAACCCTGATTTTTCAATTTGAAACCTTAACATACTAGGACTGGGCAACATGCCGCCTGGAAATATGTATTTCTGAATGAAATCAACGCCTCGCTTGTAAATCTTCCAGCGCCGATCAGGTACTGTAATAATCTGCAACGTCGCCAGCTTTCCCGGTTTAAGCCTGTCTCTTAACATATTGAAATAAGAAGGCCAATATTGCTCTCCGACGGCTTCGAACATTTCGATACTGGCAATTCCATCGTATATACCACGTTCATCACGATAGTCTTGAAGTTTAAAATTAACTAGGTCAGAAACACCAGCATTTTCAATACGTTCTTGCGCATAGTTGAACTGCTCTGCACTGATTGTTAGACATGTTACCTTTAACCCGCGTTCCTTGGCAGCATATTCTGCAAACCCACCCCAACCACAACCAACTTCGAGAACATGGTCACCGCGGCTAACACCCATTTGGTCAACCATAGACGCGTATTTCGCAACCTGAGCGGATTCGAGTGTCTGCGGTGCCTCGTCTGTGAACAGCGCACTTGAATATGTCATCGTATCATCCAGCCACAGCTTGTAAAAATCGTTCCCAAGATCATAGTGGTAGCTAATATTCCTACGCGCCTGTTTCTTACTGTTGCGCTGCAACCAGAACCGCAGAGATTCATATTTACGAACCAGTCCCATACCGGGGAATGAATCGTATATGTCCTCATTAGCGTGGGCTACATCCATAAAGGCCTGAAGGTCAGGCGTGCTCCACCATTCATCAAGGTATGCGTCGCTAAAGCCCAGATCGCCATCGCGGATCAACCTCGCGAACAAGTCACTGTTATGAATGTGGATTTCGGCCTGAGGTACTGGCTGCGCTCCTGTAGCCCTAAAAAGCCGGCCATCAGGCAATACGAAATCTATCTGCCCATTATGCATGCCTTGCGCCATGGCAAATACTCGCGCGAAATATCTGGGGAGACCGTTCTGGCCCTCGGTACTGGTCAAAATCATTCGATCTCCTGTGCGCAAAGTGATCTACGCGAATTTAAACAACATGTGGGGAAGCCACGTTAAGAAATGTTAAAAGTTTCGGCTTTTGTAGATTTCCAACGCCCGTGCGCGGCCGTCATCAAGGGCGATAATCTTGTCCGGGTACCTGTCCGAGGGTTTCATGTTCCACTGCTGTGGAACCGCTTGGAAAAATGCCAGCGCATCGGAATGCGGTTGATAATACTCCTCGGCGATCCAGCGGCTTACATATGCACCGTCCCTGTCAAACTTGCGCAATTGCGTTTCCGGGTTAAAGACGCGGAAGTAAGGGGTCGCGTCCGGCCCGGACCCCGCTGACCATTGCCACCCCAAGGCGTTACTGGCGGGGTCCCAATCGATCAGACAGTCTTGGAACCATTTCTGTCCGATCCGCCAGTGACACATCAGATGCTTGGTAAGATAGCTTGCCACGATCATCCGACCGCGGTTATGCATGCGACCCGTGACATAAAGCTCGCGCATCGCTGCATCCACAAAGCGCTCGCCGGTGCGGCCCTGCTTCCAAGCCTTGACTTCCGCCCGCCGTTCGTCATCGTTCCAAGGAAAGCTTGCCCATTCCTTGCGCCAGTTTTCAGTCAAGATATGCGGTGTGTGGTACATCAAATGATAAGCAAACTCGCGCCACACCAGCTCCTTTAGAAAGGTCTCGGCTCCTGATTTGCCCTCATTCAAGGCGCGTTGACCAGCATGCCAGCACTGGCGCGGGCTGATCTCTCCCAAGGCGAGGTTTTCAGACAGGTTTGAAGTACCATCCACACCCGGCAAATCCCTGTTTTTCCGGTAATCTGCTATGCCTTGAGCAATGAAGCTTCCCAGTCGCGATTGGGCTGTTTTTTCGCCCAACTGCACAAAAGGGCGTACGATCTCTGCGCCGCGTTGCATTGCAGCGCCCATCTGCCAATGCTCTATGTCGTCGCTGTCCGGCCACGTGTCGGGCTTGATCAACATCGACGGCCGCCGCACTGGCAGATCAACGCCCTTGTTCTTAACCGCGTTCCAAAATGGTGTGTAGACCTTGTAATATCCGCCTGCTTTGGTCTCGACCGTCCAAGGCTCAAACATCAGATGGCCGCCAAAGGATCGGGCATCAATACTCTCACTTATAAGTGTATTCCTGATCTCTGTGTCGCGTCGCACGCTGTGAGGGTCATAGAGCCGCGTCCAATACACTGCCCCCGCGCCAGTCTGCGCCACCAACGCGCGTAACACATCAAGCGCATTGCCCTTGCGCAAAATCAAACGACTAGAGATTTCCGCCAAACTATCGGCAAGGGTCTCGACCCCCAACCCCAATCGCCACTTCGGGGCGGCACCAAGATCGTCGATCTGATCGTCATGGATAAATAGGGGTATGACAGGTTTGCCCGATTGGGCCGCCATATCTAATGCGGGGTGATCGCTCAACCTTAGGTCACGGCGAAACCATAGAATTACAGGGGAATTTCCAGACACATTTAGCTTCTCATCAGGGATATGTCTGAAGCTAGCACGCCAAAGGGATTTTCAAGAAAAAACCCGTTGCATCGGCACATGCCCATTCGTCACGCCGCTGGATGATTTATCGCAGCTATGGGAAGCTCCCCATAGCCAGCGGCTGCCTTCTCCTAATGAGGCAGCCGCTGCGGTCAGGGCCGCCTCACCTATGTTTAATTGGCCGAATATCAACCGTTGGTATCTACGACGACACGACCCCGGACCTGACCATTCAGAATGTCTTTGCCAAGGGCCGGCAAATCTTTCAACGTGGCAGGAACAACCATTTCCTCAAGTTTGGACATGGGTAAATCCTGGGCAATGCGCCGCCACGCACGAAGACGGTTTTCATATGGCTGCATCACTGAATCGATACCCAACAGGTTCACGCCTCGAAGTAGAAACGGAATAACGGTCGCAGGCAGCTGCGCCCCTCCGGCCAAACCGACTGCTGCTACCGAAGCCCCGTACTTCATTTGTCCTAGTACACGCGCGAGCATCGCGCCCCCGACAGCATCAACGCAGCCGGCCCAGGTTTCCCCTTCCAAAGGGCGCTTAACAGTCTCGTTGATGTCTTCGCGAGCAACGATCTGGCTTACCCCAAGCGCCCTGAGGTAGTCCGCTGTTTCGGGCCGTCCAGTCACACCTGCAACCTCATGACCAAGTGACGCCAGTATAGCCACCGCAACCGATCCGACGCCTCCAGCGGCCCCTGTGACCAACACCGGCCCGTGGCCAACCACCAATCCGTGATCCTCCAAGGCCATAACCGAAAGCATCGCCGTCAGCCCAGCGGTTCCCACCGCCATCGCCTGACGGGTGTCCAAGCCATCGGGCAAAGGCACCAGCCAATCAGCCCTAACCCGCGCCTTTTGCGCATATCCACCCCAGTGCGCCTCACCCACGCGCCAGCCGGTCAAAACAACCTTGTCACCGGGTGCATACCGGTCATCGGATGAGGTCTCTACTGTACCGGAAAAATCAATCCCTGGCACATGAGGATAGTTCCTCACCAGACCGCCACCGGGCCCGATACACAGCCCGTCTTTATAGTTCACAGTTGAATATTCAACCGCCACTGTCACTTCGCCATCCGGCAGATCATCCAAATCAATCTGCGTCACCGCAGCGCTGGTCTTGCCAGTTTCTTCGTCCTTATCCACGATCAGTGCATCAAACATCATCTCTCCAATCCGGAACGCGCTCAACGCCGTCCCATTTCATTTTGCCTAAAAACTCCGGGGAGCCCGAGGGGCTGGCCCCTCGGTTCCTAATCTCTCGGCCCATACTAAAGCCAAAAATCCTCTCGCACCACAGCATCCCGCATCCCGTCGGTGGTACGCACCTGCACCTCAGTGCCGCTGTCCCAATGTGTCATCCGAACCATACCGATGGCAACGTTGGTCTTGTAATCAGGCGAATACGCCGCCGAGGTCACCTGCCCCACGCGCTTGCCGTTCGCTTCGATATCCCAAACCCGGTCACAAGGCGGGACCGGGCCGCCGTCCAGTTCAAGCGCGCGCACCTGCTTGGTCGGGCCTTCCTTGGCCACCCGCAAAAGCGCGTCACGACCGATGCAACCAATCGCAGTTTGCGTATCGCAAAATCTTCCCAGCCCGCATTCATGTGGGGTATTATCATCGGTCATGTCATTGCCATAGCTCAGCAAGCCGCCCTCGACCCGTTCGATCAGGTTCGGGCAGCCAGCCCGCACGTCCAAATCCCTTCCGGCCTCGAACAATGCGTTCCACAAAGGCATGCCGATATCCGCACCGTCGACATAGATCTCAAACCCGCCCTGCTTGGAATACCCCGACCGTGCTACCGCCAGCGAACGCCCTTGGAAATCAAACATGCCAAAGCGAAAGAAACGGATATCGCGCACCGCGTCGCCAAACACCCGCGCCATCAGGTCATCGGCTTTGGGCCCCTGAATGGCAAGCGGGCTGACATCTGGTTCGTCGATCAGCACGTCCAGTCGATAACCATTTGCGATCCCCTTGACCCACAGCATCAGGTCGCTATCCGCAATCGAGATCCACCAGCGATCCTCTGCCAGTTTGACAGCGACAGGATCATTCAACATCCCCCCGGTCTCATCGACGATCGGAACGTAAAAGCATCGTCCCGGCAACATGCCGCGCAAATCGCGCGGCGTCAGCATCTGCATCAGCCGTGCGGCATCGGGGCCGCGCAGTTCGACCTGGCGTTCGCAGGCGACATCCCACACCTGCACAGCTTCCTTCAGGTGATGATAATCATCTTGCACGCTCTCAAACACCGTCGGCAACAGCATGTGGTTATAAACAGTATACGCCTTGACACCCGCCGCCTCGACACCGTCGGAAAATACTGTACGCCGCACCCGGCGCGAAGGGGAAATGAGGGCCATGTTATACGATCTCCGGCATATGGATGATATCACTGATCGGGGCCGCCTGCCCGGCTGCTGTAAGCATGGCGTGGATTTGTCCGCGGTGGTGCGTCTGATGGGTGAACATCTGAACCACGGCCATTCCACGCGATAAGCTAATGGCTGTACCGCGCGTCACCGGTTGGCATGTTACGTCGCCGACCAGATCAATCTCGCGCAGCTTGTCCACCCAAAGGTGCAATTTTCCGTCGACCCGGTGCCGATCTGTTGCCCACCTACGCGCATCTTCGTGCAGCCGGGGCCACTGGTCAGGGGCTGCGAAAGGCGGTGCCATCAACGGATCAAGCCGCGACAACCACAGCATGTCACCACACAATAGATGGTTCGCGGTTCCCAGAATGGAACCAAAAAAAGCCCCTCGGTCCTTGGTCAGTTCTTCCTTTGGCATGTCCAGCAGCAACGATATCAGCTGGTCATTTTGCCAACTGTTATACCGCGCCATGGTGCGGACATAACTGGCACTGATCATGCGGCTGGTCCTTGCCAATTGATCGGACAGATTTCGGCCGACTTACCGCCAAAATCCCAGACCCTTCCGTAATCACGCACCTTCGACTTAAGGCCCCGCGCCGCGATGATATCTGGCCCCATCCAGTATTTAGAGTTAGATATCATCACCGGATGATCCGGTGATTTTCCAGCAATCATCTCGATCTCGCCGGCGATCTTACGGCCAATCTGGATCGACCGCTTGTTTCCATCGCGGATGATTTTGACCGGGGCACGTTCTGCTCCGATGATCTCCGAAACCAACATGGTGAACAACCCCGTCGTACCACCTGCGGCACCGGAAAAGATCTGGAGTAGCCCGTTATACGCTTTGCCACTGGCATTCTCGTCGACATAGGCAGCAACTTTCCAGTTGCCTTCGCCCATGCGGCCGGGGATATCGACCAACAGGCCGACATTCAGCCCTGAAAGGTCTTCGCCCTCAAAATGACCCTCGTCAATCGCGATGGCCATCCACGCATGACAGTGCCCTTCCGTGGGCGGATGCGCCCCCAGACTGACAACGCAAGGGCAGAACATTTCGCACGAGCAATTCAGAAACAGCTCGCCCTTGATCTGCCAGTCAGTGGGCGTAGCCTCGCGTCGTTTCGGGTTCGGCATACGTTGGTCAATCCGCTGGCTAATCGGCAGCCTATCTGCGTCGGGTCGTTTATTGGTTACCATCTTATCCTCCTGAAATCACAGGCCACCCTGCCACCCCGACTGCACCGAGGATCAACAGAAAACCCATTGGTTTTATTATCTTGTGCCCAATCTGGGGCAATTTTTCCAAAACCATAAAAAGCGTTGCGAGCCCCATCCACGCAAGATTCATCACGCCGCCGACAAAGCCTAGGGCCATCATCCCCCAACAGCAGACAACGCAATATGTGCCAAGGGTCAGACCCATACGAAGCCCGCCTGAAAAGCCTTCTCGCCAGTTGCCTAGGAAATACATCATCGGAGAATGGCACACACCGTGGCAAATTTCTTTGGTGCGGCTGAACTGGAACAACCCCACTGCGAATAATAACGCCGCCGCCGCCCAACGGGACTTGGCGATCCCCAACATGTCGATCACACCGCCATATAACAGGACCAGTTGCACGCTGGCGATCAGCAGTGCAAAAAGCAGCCACATCGTGAAATAGCCAAGCAAGACTCCCAACCAACCCGCCTGGGTACCCGTCGCACTGTGCATCAAATCTTGATAGCTGCGCAAAGTTGGTACCATCGTGGGCAGCATCATCGCGGCCATCATTGTGGCCCACATGGCCGCAAGAGGCCCAAAGCGGACCATTGGCATCGACATTTCCATCGTAGGGTCCATGGCGCGCATCATCTGTCCGAAACTGTCCGGCCGGCCCAATAGGTCAAGCCCCATTCCGGTGCTCATGACGTACATGACGATCCAGGCGACAAGGATCAGGCTGAAAAACCCGAGCCAGAGCGCGGAACGTAGTGTCGGTGCCATGTGAACTCATCCCTTTGCGCCATGCGACTCACTGCTTGAAAAAGTATTGTCAGACAATTAAAGTTTTTCCAAACACAAATTGTAAGACATATGAAATCCAATCCTGAACTTCTCCCCGATCTGCCAACACAGATCGCCGCAAGCATTCGCGATGCCATAGTCAGTGGTGCATTGATCGTGGATGAACGCCTGCCGTCGGAGGCGGAGCTGTCGTTGCAATTTGATGTTTCCCGCGCGACAGTTCGCGAAGCCTTGAAGAGATTAGCCGCCCAGTCGTTAATCCGCACGCAACGCGGTGCCACTGGGGGGGCCTTTGTCAATCGTATCAGCTTTGAAGCCGCCCATGCGCAGCAGATCACCACATCTATACTCTTGTTATCGATGAATGACGTAAGCTTTGAAACTGCCTGTGAAGCCCGGTACACCCTTGAACGGGCTTGCGCTCCATTGTCGGCAAAACGAAGAAATTCAATTCATATCAAAACGATGCGAGAAGAAATTGAACTTCAAGGTGAAGAAGGCCTGTCAGACGAGGCGTTTTGTGCTTCGGATGTCACATTTCATCGCGCCTTGGTCGATGGTGCGAATAACCCGGTGCTTTCCTATCAGCTGGCCGGGGCCGTCGAGGCAATGCAGCCCCTGATGAATATGATCACTTTTACCGCACGTTCGCGCAGTGCCATTGTTACCCTGCACCGCGATATCGCCGATGCAATCGAAGCCCAGGATGGTGCGCGAGCGAGCGATGGACTTGCCGCGCTAGAGATCGAGACGCAAAACCTTGCGCGACGGGTCTTTGAACAACGGCAGCGGCCAAGCCCGAAGACGTAATCGCGCGGCCCTTAACTGAGATTACGGGCCTCGGAGATTTGTGTGGTTTGCGCCTTGCAAAGCCAGCCACGGATCCTATATTTGAATGGTCCTTCGGGACTATGGGTATAAACGCGCATGTAATACGCGGTTCGGACCCGGGGGCGGTACCCGGCGACTCCACCAATTATCCTTCATTTGGGGATTATGGGGTCGAAACAGGATCGACGAACGTC
>TARA_R110002012_G_scaffold60724_5_pt1 | contig 14428 bp, 7 predicted proteins | sample TARA_R110002012 | Tara Oceans TARA_R110002012 (sample SAMEA4396515) | marine metagenome | biome: Westerlies Biome; feature: [DCM] deep chlorophyll maximum layer (ENVO:01000326); material: water (ENVO:00002006), including particulate matter (ENVO:01000060) such as... | depth 40 m
CTTGATTTTGTCTGGCGCTAAATCGGCTGCGGTCCCTCCCTGGGTCTTCCACCAACTCCTTACCTTCGTCCCCTCTTCGGCATCTGCAATCGCCTCTAGCTTTTGGGCAACATTGTCCGAGAAAGACATGACCGCCTTCTTGGGTCCAACAGCATCTAAAATCATCCTTTGCCGCACCGCGCTAATGACGCTTTGGGCGTCTGCGGAATCAAGCGTCTTCAGGATAGCCGCAGCACCTGGCGCATCTGCGACAGCCTTAAGTGACAGGGGTGCATCCGGGGCAGCTCCAAACATCTGGTTAAACGCAGCCACGGGGCCGTCCTTGGCCAGTGTAGCCTTAAACTGCTTAACCGTCTCATTAACTGCGCCCAGGCCCGCCTTAATGTCAGCGTCCATTCGCACCATTTTGACATAAGCGTCAGACTTTATATTGAAGAGACGCTTGACAAGCTTGTCAGCGCCAGCAGGGATACTTTTTGTTTTAAGCGCATAGTTGGTAAGAATGTTGCGTAGCTCGGCTTCTGTCGTGTCTCTCCACAGCTTGCCTTTGGGGGGCTCGAGGCCGCTCTTGCCTTTCGTATGCAGCCTTTTGTTAATGTCCCTAACGGTCACCAGAAGGCCCTTCTTGATAACATCTGCATCATCAGCGGTCGCAATGATCCGCGCAGCTCCAGCGGGCAACTTCTGCGGGTAGCTTTTATCTATTTTGGCCGCTAATATTTTGCTGCTTGTGCCCTTGGGTACGAAAACGTTTGGACCCGCATCGTCAAGGCCGGACTTTTCAAGATAGCTAAGCCTTCTTGGGTTTCCTTTGTCGTCTACCGTCCCAAGGATAGACCATTCCTCGTCAACCCAACCCCCCTTAACCTTCCTCCTGGGCTTCAGTCCCAAGGCGTTTCGGGCTTCGGGGGTAAGCGCCTCAAGGCCATCCAGTCTTTTTATTTGCTCATCCAGAGCCTTAAGAACGCCAGCCTTGGACTTACCCGTGAGGGCGTCTTTTAGGAGCTGCTTTAGTCCTTTTTCGGTTATTGCCTTCTTGCCTGTAATATCGCCATGCCACTGCCGAAGCTCACCTAGTGCATTCTTGCCAGCCTTAAGGTCAACCTTTTCACCGAAAAGCCATGTTACTGGATCCGACGCAAGTATCTCATCACCATCCTCTATGGCCTTACGCAATGCCTTTAGCCTGTTAGACGTGTCGGTTGGGTTGGCAAAAACCTTACCCTTTTTCGTCTTCTTGCCCATTAAAGCGTTGAGCATAATGTGGCGCGAAAGCCAGTCACTATGTGCATGAGGGACCTTGACGCGCATAGCCATGCCGCTATCGAGATGAACTATCCTCTCCGGGCCAAGTATCTTACTAACCGCGTCGCGCCCAGCCTGCTGATTAGTGGCCACATCCGCAAGGGCCTTTCCAAGAGCGTCAGCATCCTTCTCTGCCGCCCACATCACCTTTTTGTAAGCATCCTCTGCCGCCTTGCTACTCTTGTACCAGGGCGTTTTATCTAAGGCTCCGGGCGTCATATACGCCTTCGAGCTAATCACGTCATCGCCCTTTTGCATAGCCTTGTATAGCGTCTCCGCCTCTGCAAACAGGTGCTTCAGCTCTGTACTTGCTATGGTGCTGTCGCCAATAGTTTCTTTTAAGGCAGACATAAACTCTCTAAACGCACGAGGGTCTTTTGATGACTTCGCCGCCTTTCTAATTTCATCGGCCATGTTCCTCAAATCGTCACCAAGCAGGAGCCCGCGATGAACCTTGGAAACCAGCGCCCTTGCGTTTAACTCTCGAAGGGCAAGCGATGAAGAGACAGCCGTTAAAAACTCAGACTTGCCCTGCTTAGCCATCTCCTTCAAGGCGCTCCACTTCTTCTCCATCGCAAGCAGCGTCTTGCCAGATGCCTTGGCAGTCTTTGCGTAAATGGCGGATATGCTCCTGCCTAGCTTCGACTTAATCTTGCCATCGATATTGGTGGCCCACCTGTGGAGCTTTCTGAGCTTCGTCATCTCAGTCTCTGAAAACTTTTTCTTGCCAATCTTCCCAAGCTTAATGGCTGACCTAAGCCACGGAAGAACCGTTAGCAGGGTGTCAACAGGTGCAGCCCTTAAGCTGTCTACCGGCCTGCTCAAGCGCCACAGGAAGTCCACGCTTCCCGTTCCCATGTCGTACCCGACTCCGCGCCCCTCCTGCATAGTCTTAAGGTAGCGGTCCCAACCCGTCTTCCCCATCCTTCTGTGATCGGACAGGGACTTTCCAAGAACAATTTCAGGAAGGCCAGCAATTCCAGCAACCATCTCCTTAAAGTTGATGCCAGCGGCCTCAAAGAAACCCTTACCAAGCATTTCTCGGTATCTCTTTTCACTGTCTCTCGCTATTGCAATGTCCCTGTTGGTTGCCTCTATGTATAACCTGTTACCAATAATGCGCGTATACTTGGGATTGACCCCTTTCTTAGACAGGTGCAGCGCATAAGACCTAAGCTCTGAAGGGCTCATCCTTCTAATCGAGCGCATGTCTTCTACGTCCTTGCCCACGCTTGCAGCCCGAATCCGCCAGCCAACACCACCGAGAACACCCTCTAGTGCGCCGCCTCCCATCGCAAGGAAGCGAGCTGGGAACATTAAAATCTGTTCCGCTATCTCGTCTCCACCCTTAGCCACCTTCTGGAAATCGCTAAGGCCCTTGCCTTCAGCAACGAGATCGGCCACCCGACGGAACGCCTGCATACGCATCCGAAGCATCTGCCTAAACGAGTCAGCGCCACCCGCAAGCGCCTCTCCCCACGTATCGGTAAGAACTGTCTTCGTATCCCTCTCAGCCTCCACCCAGGACCCGCCACCCCGCGTAGTCACGCCACGGCCCGTATATCTAACATAAGACGGGTTCGCTCCAGTAAGTCCCGCAAACTTCTCATGTGATGGCGACCACTTTCCGTCCTTGTCCTTTCTGAAAAGGTTAAAGTACGCCGCATAGAGGTATGCGTTTGGGTCAGACTCTACAAGCATTCCATACGCATTTCGCGTCCAAGGCTTAACCCTAAACCTGTCATAGCCTAGCCCCATGCCTTGGAGAAGGCCCTTTGGGCCAAACGGGTTAGAGTAGGGGGCAGGCTCATTCTTCCCGATTGCGACGTTGGCGATGTCTTTTTTTCTTGCTGTGTACAGGGCCTTGGCGCTGTCGATTCCTTGAATGGTCTTTTTGTACTCTGCGGCCTGCTTTTCCGTAAGAACCTCGTTCTTCAACTGGTATTCCAGGTTCGCCTTTCTGGCATCAAGGGTGTTTATTACGTGAGCCTGAAACTTATCCCTGCCCCTTGGGCCAGTGAAGCCTTCCGCCTTGTGCCACCCCGCAAACCCATGCTTGCCAAGCCCGTGCGCTGGACGATATTCGCCAGCTTTATACGGGGTCTGTAGCGCCTTTGCATGGTCTGCATACATTCGCAACACTGTGGCTATGCTGGCTTCTCTTCCGAAGTTTGCTTCTACCCTTTCTGCATAGCCAAGCATCCCCGTCTCATGCGCCCATTGCATGGCATTCCTGACCCACTTGTTATCGATGCCCAGCTTCCTGGCCCTCGCAAGCCACTTCTTTTCACTACTAAGGTCAGGATCGACAGCATGGCTCTTTACCACCCCGTGAAGGGGGTCGGCCGGGTCTACAATCCCCTTAAGTGCTTTGCTCAGACCCTTAGACGACTCCTCCGTAACATAATACCCAAAACTATTCGGGCCGTCGATTTCCTTCATAAGCGTGTCAAACTGAGGGCTTCCCACCTCAACGCGAAACGGGTCCATCCCCTTAAGCAAATCACTCTTAAAGGAGACGAATTGCCTAATCTTGACCCCTTTCTTGGATAGTGACTGTGCCACCATCGCCGGAATGCGGGAAAGCTTTGGCGTGACCACGCGGTTATACCCGGCCATGTACTTCTTTTGGGTGGCCCTTACCTCTTTAGGTAGAGCGCCCATGGCCTTCATCTTGGCCGCAATCTTGGGCCACGGGTCCATGATTGAATACCAGTGCTTTTGCTCTATCTTGTTTCTGGCCGCATTCGCCAGGAGCCCGCGCAACATCTGCAACGGTATCCCAGGCAGCATCCCTTTAGACTTATCTGCGTACTCTTCCAGCTTTTTCTGGAATAGTGGGTTTTGAAAAAGAGGCATTGCGTCCTTCATCGGGACCCAGTTGCTGTACTCCTGAAGGGCTGCGCGAGAGACGGCCATCCTTCCCCGGTACTGCTTCAGCCTGTTCTCCGGGGTGTCTTTCACCCACCTCTCTGCACCAAGGTGAGGAATCTTAATGTGCCCCTTAGCTTTCTTTTTCTTCCTCTTCCTGAGCCAGTACCTTTTGGCCTCGTCAATCGTTAGCTCCGAAGCCTTTTTAGTCGTGGGCACCATCTTGCCCGTGGCGTCTTTAACCATGATCTTAATTTGCTGGCTTAACGTACCCTTTCCCTCAAACGGGTCTATGCCAAACGACTTAAGGAACTGCTGACGGGTCGTCTCCTTGTCAGCCTGTAGCTGCGGAACCCATGGCATTTTCGCAAAGTGACTTGCCTTGCGATCTCGAATGTCCTCATCCCCACGATAGAACCGCTCAAAAGCATCAGCAAGCGTATCAGTGGGGGCAGCAATCATGTAGAAGTTCCAAGGCATAGACGGGCTACCCTTGGGAACCTTTTCTGGAGTGGGCTGCTTAGGGGTTGGAAGTATCTTCTTCCCAATCTTACCGCTTGGAATTCCTTGGGGCATTAATATCCCCTCTTGTACGCCTTAATCAGATTCTGACCAGGCGCGACTCCGTTAAGATTTTCGATTGCTTTCTTAAGAGCGAGCGCCTGAGCGTGCTTGGCGTGCTGCTTATAGGCTAGTATCTTGGCAAGCTCTTTTTGCTTCCCACTTAGCTGCCATCTTCCATTTTTGAAGACTATAGGAATACTGCTTCCTAATACGCCTTTGGTATAACCAGCGGCAACCCTCAGAAAGCGACCCTGCTTATCTCCAAGGTCCGTCTTCTTTGACTTCTTGGCCTTCCCTTCTGTGAGGAAGGTTTTCTGGTTCATGGCACGCGCCAGAACCTTCTTTAATCGACCGCTAAGATGGTTTGAGATGATAAAGATGCGCTGGCCCTTTTTCCCCCTGGCTTTTCTAATGTCGGACTTACCAGATCGGCTAGTTGCCCGGTATCCCCCAAGGTCCCTCACAATTATGCTGACGGAATTTAAGAGTCTCGTCATTTCGTTCTTGGTCATATTGGGGTTTTTCCGCGCCCGCTCAATGAGGTCTAAGTCTCGCTCAAACCCAGCCAGCGCACTATAAGCGTTGCTTGGGGTGCGACGGGTGCGACGTGAACTGCGGCGGCTACTACCCTTGGAAGACCCCCTGTCACGAATGATGGATGACGGCGGAAGCAAATCCATGCCGTTCTCCTTAAACCAAGGAGCCATTGCTTTATAAAAAGCGGGGTACTTCCTCCAGAAACCCTTACCCAGAGAGTCAATATAGATTTTCACGGCACGCATCTTCTGCTTTGTATTGGCCGCCTTCACGCCTTCAAAGATGGAGTAAATCTGATAGTCTATCTTCTCCCCCCTCTTGCCCTTTAATTCAATCGCGGAACGCATGTTTTCCGAATACGCCTTGCCTCGCATCTGACGAATCGCTATTTCGTCTTTGCGCTTCTGGTCCATAGACTTGTAGTTGCCAGCCCTCAGCCTAATCATGGCGTCCTGGTACTCAGACAAGGACCCCTTCTGACCTCTCAGGAAGGTATCTCTAAGCTGGATACGCAGCTTCTGGGCTGGGTCCACGCCCGCCCTTATTTGAGACAGGCTTCTTGCTGGGGAAAACTTGGATACATTCTTCAGTGCAAACGAAAGGTCTTCCTTTGTCGCGCCCTCCCTGGAGACAAACGCAAACAAGTCATCCATAGACTTGACCACCGTCCCCTCTAGTCCCCTTGCCTCCCTTTCAAGCCTTTCGGCTTCAGCGAAATGCCTCTTATGGTCCTCTGCCGCAAGCGCCACCTTTCTCCTGTCTGACTCAAGACCGCCCTTGAAGGCGCGTATGTCCTCTTCCGGTGCTGGGACCAGCCCCGGGCTATAGCGTATCTGGTCATCACTAGGGTCACCGCCAAGGCTTTTCAGGCCCACCTCCAGAGTGCGCCTTTTCTTGCTCGCATCCTCTGCGAGCTGACGGGCGAGTGCTGCCTTCTTCATTAGCTTCTCGTACCTTCCCTTTATGGGAGATACGTCTGGAGCAGCACCCTTAACAGCCTCTCCGATACCCTTAACAGCGAGGTCCGTAATAGGATGCTCTACAATGGCCTTTGTAAGCTGGAGGGCTGTCATGATGCCCTCTGGGCTACTCCAGTCCTTTGACTTATGTTTAAGCCGTGGGTCCATCCACTTGAACCCAGCAGCAAAGGGGGTTCTTGCAGCGCGTGCATCAACGCGACCAAAGCCTGTCTGATCGTATGGTAGAAACCTCGCCATCGCCTATCCCTCCACTGGTGGCGCTGAAATCTCTTCGTAAGTAGACGAGCCACTCGGAACCGCGCCGCCAAGATTCGCAGAGTCAGACTTGTCAAACGGGTTACCCCTCCACCCTCCCCAGTCCTTATATTGGGCCATCACGTGCATCTCCATGAACGACCTGCGTAAGTGGGGAGGAAGGTTTTCGCGTGCGTAATTAGCGGCAGAGTTAAAGAACGCGTCTTCGTCTGCACCCCAAAGGTCATCATCATAATCCGCTTTCCAGCTTTCAACCATCGGGCCAAGCGTAGTCAGATGTTCAATACCCTTTTCATGCTCTGTCCCCATTCCAATCCGAGTCTCATAAACCTTTGCTTGGGCCATATCGGCAACTGCTTTCTCCTGAAGCGCCTGTTTTGCCATGTCGGCCTCTTGTGCCCCAAACTGCCTTTGGGCATCACGCCTTCTTTGCTCAGCAGCGGTAAGTGCGGCCCCTATCGGCGTTCGTCTTCGCCGGTATTGCTCTGACGCAAGGTTGGCCAAGACGTCTTTTTTAGACGCATCAAATGCTTTTCTCCCTTTCTCTGGAATACCCGATAGGGATTCTGCCGCCTTCTGCATCCAGTCAATCTGACCTTCTTGCTCGCGCATTCTTTCAAGCCACTGTGACCCCACATCACCGCCCGAAAGCTTTTCGTACTCTTGTGAATATGGGTCTTTTGGTTTTCCATTTGCCATAACCTTCTCCTAAACGACTGTTTTTTTGCCAATGAGATATACCCAATGACCCTGATATCCCGAGTACATTGTTAAGGTTCCTGCGCTTGGCGCTGTCTGCATCGTCTGTGCAGTATCACGCATTCGCATCCTGACTTCTATAAACTGCTCAGACCCTAGCGTAGTGGAGGGAGCGCCGGTAATTGCCATGTTTGTTCTGGTCCACGTAGGGGACCAACCCTTCCCTATAAAGATAGGCTTACCCTGTGCAAAGTAACCGGCCCCTCCAGTACCATTAAGGGGGACTTGGTGAAGCTCCCAGTCCCACCACCTGGGCAAGCCAGCAGACGTTGACTGAGCCTGTCCAAGTCTTGTTTGCGGGGTCATGCACCTTATTCTGTCAACACAACGGGTGAACCAGCTACCTGCCTTGTTGGGGGCTGGGATCCAATCGGGCGCGGTCATTGTGGTCTGGGCGAGCTGCTGATAGGTATACCCGTCACTCTCTAGTCCCGTCGCCATCGCAACGCCCACGTCAACAGTGAACCCCGCGCTTTCTGGGATCATATAGCTCGACCCACCTATCCCCGCCTGCTGCGTCTGCTTCTGCCAATTCCATGCAAGCATAACGTGATGAAGGACAAAAGGATGCTCAATGGGGATAATCCTTCTGTCTGCAATGAACTGCGACCCATGCCCAGCAGTCGAGTCAAAATAAGCCTCACCTCCAAGCGTATTGTGGACAACAGTTTGATACCTTCTTCCCTGGAAAAGGGGCACAGCAATAATCTCATAGCCAGAATCCTTAAGGATATTCTGGTTTGGAACTGTTTCCGCGTTGTTTGTGTAGCCGCCATCTAGCTTATCTCTAAACACGTCATCAATTACGGCCAGGTTTTGACTTAACCCGCCTGCTTGGTCTGCGGTGATTACAGCCCCAGCCGCAGGCGTTACAACGGCAACCGTTTCGTTTGTTACCGCTCCGTTGTGCTTAGTTGGCATGTTCTGAACCGTGTCGGCGGAAACGGTATCCCTTAGCGTGAGGTCTGTCCGTATCTTCATCGATATCGTAACGCTAGGCAGCGCATAGCTTGGTTTATTATCTCCGCCCTCGTGTGCAAGCTCTGGAGCATAAATAGCAAACACGTAGGACTTATGTGGGAATATTTCCAAGTCTAAATTATCAACCCCTACAGGGTTAACGCGATGATCTTTTCCGGCATAGTTAACATTCGCTACCCGAACACCCCACAACTCCTCCCCGACGTTCACCCTGTCGCTCTTGGATGCGTTCGCGGGGTCCTCCGTCTCATCCCAGTACGTCATCTTATGCTCATAAAGAGCCAATCGTATGTTGAGCTTCGTTATATCGGTGAAGTTCATTTCACCGTCAAAATGAGCGTTAGCCGCTGCCGTATAATCAAATAGACGGTCAGCAATAACACACGCCTCATCCCTCTGGTCAAAACCAAATGAAATCTCGTCCAGGTAAAAACGAGGGGCTGCGGGGCTGTACTGGTATGTGTTTGGAATAGACCTTACTGTACCAGCAGCAATGTCCGTGTCCTGCTGAAATGGTGGCAACGTAAAAGGAATCGAGTAGCACACGTCTTCATACGCGGAGTTTATCCCCCAAAACGTAGAATCAACATAAGGGACGTGCAGGTTAACCCTGAATGTAGACTTGGGCTCCTGCATCTGCTCAGGTGCGATGTTTCCTGAGAGTGCCGTGGCCGCTGATGATAGTGGACCGGCTACCTGCTCCGGGTACAGCTTTGTGCCCCTGGCGAGCTTCTTGCGCGTAATACTGCTCATCGCTCTAACTCCTCAAGCACCGTAAGCGTTGCGCTGTAATACTGGCGCATCCACGGCTGGGCTGTCCACGTAGACGCCGTTGCAGTGGCCTCATAGTCTGGGATAACGATACACACCCTTACTCTGCTTCCCTTTGGAAGCGGCTCGTTAACGGTTATATCGAAGAACTTTCCATCCAGATTTCCACCTGGATACGGGTCTGGAAACATATCGGCACCGGGGGCTCCGGTTGTTTGGTTTATTTCTGCATGTGCAACCACAAAGCCGACCTTATTCGCAACAACCTGGTTAAGCCTTCTGTCTTCGCTACCGTATGCTTGCGGTCTGTCCAGGATGATCTGAATTGACACATCACTAGTAGGTCCAGCTACGCCACCCTCTGGCGGGGTGGTGAATAAATAGGTGTTATTGTACGGATAAAGAGCGCCTGCGTTTGTGTCCAGGCAGAAAAATACCTTAAGGGACTGAATAATAACGCTTTTCCCAAAGTGTATTGGCGTCATCCAGATGTACTGAGCGCCATTGCGGCTCTCCACTGGCGCTGGTGCCCCAATCTCCTGCCGGGTGGGATCGATCCCAAGTGCTGCGTATCCCTTAGCTCTTTGTGGGTTTTGATACGGGTCAGGTTCGGCCACAACGCCCCCGGTTATGGTGGCGAGCTGGGCCGCATCGTTCATTGCCTGCATCCAGGGGAGGCTGGTGTCTGTCGCATTTGCAGAATACGTCTTTGCGGGGCTCCATCCCATGACGAACTGGGTTTGCGTGTATCTGTTTTTAATGTCTCCCTTTGGAACCGAGTTGACAATCTCTTGAACATCTTGCATGGCGTTATCCATGCGTGAGCCATCGATGGTCGTTCCGTCTGCAAACTGCTCATCAGACACATACCTGTTGTGTTTTTGGTAAGGCATTAAAGGTTCCCCACTCCTGTCGTTCCTGCAAATCCACCGCCCGTCTTATCGTGGCACCCAATCGTGTTTACATTGGCCGCTGCGCCTGGGTTATTAACCACCGCACCCACGTTTGGCCCCTGAAAAACACATCCAATAAGGTTAGCCCTTGCAACAGCGCCCCCGGAAGGCACGCCAAAGGAAAGGTATGTTGGTGGGTCGCCGCCCTGTTTTTCAAAGATGCAGTTTCTAAACACCGCAGTCGCGCCGACGCTGACAAACACTAAAGCCTCTTTGTTCGACGGGCCTCCAACGAAATGAACGCCGTCCACGATGCAGTCTCGACTTATTATGACTTGCCGCGTTATGCGTGACCCAGCGCCAAGCGCCTTATATACGGTTCCGGGCTTCTGGGAGTTCCAGCCGCCATACTCTCCATTCGCGAGCGTAAACGAGTTTCCAATCTTTGACGTCTCTTTAATTGCCTCGGTAGCGCCAGTCACACCAAGCGTGACTACCAGATCGTTAACGATTTGCTGGCTGTTTATGCGTAACTGATCGACAATGTTGCCAGTTGTGTCGAGAAGGATGTCATTGGGTCGAATCATCGCCCAAACCTCCTTCTGCCACCCACCTCACGCAAGACGGCCTTAATGGAGTCAATATGGATTTTTTGCGCTCGGTTCTGCAAGTGCCCAAAGACCATATAAGTTATAGTCTGGCCCTTTGTCCCGTCACTTGTAGCCATGATGTTCATTTCTTCGTCATCGATTAGATACGCTCCACGCGCCGCACTTGCCGGGTCCCCGTAAGTGACGCCCGCCTGGTTAAAGGTCTTGTTCACAAGAAGCGAGTTTGAATCGATAATCCGTGCGCGTATGTTCTGCTTATCTGTAATCCTCTCGATTTGATTCGACCCGGTTATGGTGCCTGCGTAGTCAATGATCTGACTTGTCCACCCCCTGAAGTCACCAGCCAGGAGCGTGTTAAATACGCCCCATATCCAATTTGGCTCAAGGTAATCTGCCGCTACGCCCTTTCCGTGGGAAAGCATTTGAACGAAGAGTCCTCTGGCTTTTAGCCGTACAGGCGTATCTAAGCCTATCTGAACGCTTTTATAAGCCCAGTCAACCGGTTGGGCTACATTGTCCTCTGCGTGCCTTAAAGACCCCAAGCATTGCTGCTCCCAGAAGATCCAATTCCCAGCAGGGGCAACGGAGCCTTTTGCGAGCCCCATGCCGCTAACTTCTACCGTCATGTTTTTTCTTCGCATTGGTATGTAGAGAAGAGGGATTTTGCGATGAGCCACGCGCCTTATCGATGGTGTTCCGGCAGGACCCCCTGAAGCGCCGTCTGAGAATGATATCCTGATTTCCTGCCCCGCTGAGTTAACAGCGCCGCCAGGAAGGGAGTACACGCGAACCTCAGATGCGCCAGCCACCTGTGCCCCTGGGCTTCCAAACCCAACAGCCACGGGAAGCCTTTCCGCTGGCAAAATTATATCCACTTCTGCCGATACTGCGCTTCGCACGATAGGCTCCCAGTTTGCGCTGTCGAACGTAAATGAGAAGTCCAGCGCATTTGTGGTTCCAGCCACGGGAAAAAACACGCTAATTGGCACAAGGAACACATCTTGTGCTGCGGTAACCGCTGTTCCTGCTGGGAAGGTAAACCCCACAGGCATCTTAACCCACTTATCCCAGAGGTAGTTGAACGCCGTTACGTCAAATGCGGAGGGCGTGTATTGGCCACGCGGCTCTCGGTAGTCCTCATCGTCCACGCTTCGGTCAATAGACCCTCCGCGCCCGTACTCAAGGATGTAATAACTCCGGGCCTCTACGTCATCGTTAACGTCGTCGAACTGGTTGCTTCCCGTGTTCCATGTTTTTGCTGCATCTGTGATCGACTGTGACTGTACGGAGCCAACCGCAAAGAGCCCTTCTGCGTCTGCAACTATGTAGGCGTTAGATATGTTTTCTTTTGCCCCTACCTCGCTAACGCCCCCAGCGCCACCTTGCACGAACACGTTAGACTCAAACGTCCAGACGGACCACCTTTGCTGTGTAAGCGTCAGGGCAATATTCTCACCAGGAAAGGAGGCTATAATGATGTCCTGGTCTGGCGAGTGGGCAAGGTTAACCATTTTTGGGCTGAACCTGTAAAAGCTATTTGGCTGCTGGTTTGTTAAATCCGCAAACCCGCTTGCTTGATAGTAATTCGTCACCGGATTGGTGATGAACTCGTTAAAAAAGCTTTTAATGGGTGCAGATATAGCCTGGTGCTGGAGCCCGTTCTGTGTCGCATAGATGCCATTTCTATCTACCCATGCAAGCCCCTGGGTCAGCTTTGTTACGGCCTGCGGCCCAACGCATCCAATCAGGTCAGATATCTTTGTAAGCCTTCCGGCGCTTTTGACCTGCCCTTGTGATGGGGTGTAGTGCCAAGTTTCTGATTCAGTCCATATAAGCAGGTTTCCAAGAACTTCCTCAATGGCTAGAACCTTAAACTTGGTTGGAATTGGAACGATGTTTTCTGTGGTAAACGCAAACGGGCTTTCGTCATCTGAGAAGTAAAGCGCATTCCCAGCAGCCGCAACGGTAGAGAACCCCATCGAGGCCATGTCTCGAATCCCGTTAAACGTGTTCGTTGAAAGGTACTCAAACGCAAGCTGGTTTTCATAAGTCCCCTTCATGGGATCAATGCGCCTAATAACGGACGTCTCTGAGAATTGGCTTGATGCCGTAGCCCTAAAAAACGTGTTGTTAAGCTGCTGAATCTTTCGCTCTCTGAACGAGGTGGGCTTGTAAAACAAAACGCCCGCAGCCTCAGACCCAAAGAAAAGCATGTCTTCATGCTCCGTAAAGAAGAACGGCTCTATCCGGCCATGCTCAAACGCTATGTAGCTCTCCCCCCTGGCCGTCTCATAAATGCCGTGCTGCTCAGGTATGGGTATGGTCGCTCTGTCGCTCTGGCCGGTCTGTGGGTAAATGGCCTCTTCCCACCGAACATCCCTGTCGATGTCATATATCTCAACCAAGTATCCATTTACAGCGGCCTGGTCAACCTGGGTATTGCAGGGCAAAAACGCAGCAGCAAACACAGACAGTATCTGCCGGTATTCCTCGGTTCGGTAGAGGTGCGACCCAAGGTGCATTAAAAAGCCTTGAGGTTTGGCAGAGAACTCAGCAGAGCCACCCTCGTCAAAGAATCTTGTTCCAAACGTGCAGGTGTATTCAGCTCGCTGACCAAACCCTTTGCGTGCCTCAAACCCACCCTTCCGGTAAAGCATGTTTAGCGCAAACGCACCATTAGAGTACTGAATGGGTGTTGTGCCCACCCCAAGAATCTCTACCTCTTTTCCAGCTACAGCCACTCAAGACCCCTGTTATACGTTATCGTAACTAGACCAGACTTGGTTTACATACTGATTTGTCTCATAGTTTGGCCCGCTCAAGTAGTGCCGGAAATCGACTTCCCGCATTCCTAGTTGCATTTGCCATGCTGGATTAACCGCATTATCTCTGATTGCGTACTGCTTATATGCGTAGAGGGCTATCAGATCATGGAACGGACCAAGTGTATCGACAAAAGTTGTACCAACGTCCCAATTAATATCTGCAACCGGAACGTAAGAGAGCTGAAATGTCTCTGTAACCGACTCAGAAAGCGTCAACACGGTTCCAATTAGAGCCCACGATTGAAAGTTAGCTTGGAGCGACCGAATACCACTAACCGCCTTGTATATGGCCCCCCGATCTGTCCCAGCCGCGTTAGACATGCGTACAGTGTTAAGGCGTATCATTGCATTGGCTGCGCCCACAGACGGCGCTGGACCCACAAGTGTAACCGGGTTTCCGCTGGCAGAGCTTAGGTCATAATTGTCGCTACCGTTGACCGAGATAACGGCAGAGGTTGCATAAAAATCAGGGTTGTACTCATTTACCCTAAACCGAAACTCGTTATACCCGGCATCGAGATACGTGTTGAGGTTTGCGTTAGTAATAAATGTGGCGTCTGGCTCGTCAATATACGACTGAAACAGAGCCTTTATATCACCGGCTATCATCCCATTCCTCCCATTGTGTTAGGAACTTTTGGCATCATCGCCTCTGCGCCTTTTGCCAGCTTCTGCACATCCCCAAGCGCCTGGGCCATCTTCTGCCCTTGAACCTGCTCACCTTGGACTTGCGAGTCTGTCATGGGGCTTTGGCCCACGTTGCCAGTGGCAAGTTTGGATTGAAGGTTTCCGGCCCCTGGCATTTGCTGCCTTGGGAAGACCTTACGCATCATCATGGCTTGCTGGTATGCTTCGTCTGGCATTCCTTGCGTCTCAAGCGATACAAAGATATCCGCTATGTACTGCTGCCGCTCCGGGGTCATCTTGTAGTACTCTTCGGTTTTCATGTAGTCACCGAAGACCTTCTTAAACGCGCCGATATCATCGGTGTTGTAAATCTCAACAGCAAAGCCGCGCTTAGCAGCTTCGAGGATGTCTTCAGCATGGCTAAGGGCTTGGACCTTTTCGGCAACCTG
>TARA_R110002012_G_scaffold10394_3_pt1 | contig 14425 bp, 21 predicted proteins | sample TARA_R110002012 | Tara Oceans TARA_R110002012 (sample SAMEA4396515) | marine metagenome | biome: Westerlies Biome; feature: [DCM] deep chlorophyll maximum layer (ENVO:01000326); material: water (ENVO:00002006), including particulate matter (ENVO:01000060) such as... | depth 40 m
GAGGTAGAAGTTTAATCTTTTATATGTAGCTGTAACATTTGTGTTATCTCAACCACTAATCTCATAGCTTGTGTTTTAGATATTTTTATTCTTTCAAAATCTTTTTCTCTTCTAAGAATATTAATATAGATAGGATCATCTTTACCCTCTTGTGTTGCATATACTATTGGTTCTTGATCCATCATATTAACTTATATTAGATTTAGCAGAACCCAATCCAAGTTCAGAAACATTGTTACCATACCTTGCTTCATATTCTTTTTTTACTAAGTTAGCTATTTGTTGACCAACTTTGCGATCTTCTTCATCTGCAATTTTAACTAATTGTTTATATGTTTTAATACCAACACTAACACTTTTCCACTTTTCATTACTGGCCATTTCGTGTATCCTTTCTAAGATATGCTTAAAAAAACTATACACTATCCCACACGATATGGGAAGTATAATAAATACAACGCTAAAAAAACTGAGTTTATGGGATTTAAATTTGATTCCAAATGGGAAGCAGAGCGTTATGGACAACTTGCATCTATGCAAATGGCAGGTTCTATTAAAGATTTAGAACGGCAAGTTAAGTTTGATATTATAGTTAATGATTATAAAATATGTAAATATATAGCTGACTTTGTATACATATTAATAGATAATAATGGGGAGGAAGAAAAAATTGTTGAAGATGCAAAAGGGGTGCAAACCTCTGATTTTAAACTAAAAAAAAAATTAATGGAAGCTGTCTTCAACATAAAAATAAAAATTTCTAAGAAAAGCTCTTGACTTATTATGGGAAATTCCCATATTAGAGTTTCCTAACAATAAAAGAAAGCGAGGTGTCACATGACAGCAGTAAGAAGCGTTGATCAATTTAATTTAGCTTTAACACAAGCTACTCTTATGGAGAAGCTTAGACAAGCTCAAAAAGAATTGCATGATTTCAATAAGTTTTTAGAAGATCGTTACCTTGAGAAGGCTCAAGAAAAGCTTCGTGAAGAAGGTAAAGATTTTGGTACTACAAGTATCTTTGATGGCAACCAAAAGGTTAAGGTTGAAATGCGTAAAAAGGTTGAGTGGGATCAAAAAAATCTTACAAATTTTTTAAATGGGTTAACTCCCGAAGAAGCAAATCACTTAGCTAAATTTTCTATTAGTATTCCAGAAGCAAAGTTTGCAAATGCTTTGCCTACGATGCAAGAAAAACTTAAAGAGTTTCGTACAGTATCTCTTCAAGGTGTGAAAGTAACTTTTGAGGTGCCAGAATAATGACAAATCAATTATTAAGTGTTTTTCATACTACAGTTGAATTAGAAAATTTAGAAAATGATTTAAGATTAAATGTTTCTAAATTAATTCGTAAAACTTTAAAAAAATCATCACTAGATTTTATCGGTGGTAATGATTTAGATATTTTAATTGATACTAATGTTGATATTGAAAGCATTGTATCTAAAGCTTTGATTGAGAGGAAATAATGTTAAATATTATATCAGCAGAAGATCGTTTGAAAGAAGAACGTGGTATAAAAGCTCTTGTTGTAGGGCCAAGTGGAGTTGGTAAGACTACACTTGTCCGTACAATGGATTCAGAAAGCACTTTGTTTATGGATTTAGAAGCAGGGGATGCTGCAATTCAAGGTTGGCCTATAGATGTTATACGTCCGAGAACTTGGCAGGAGTGTCGTGATTTTGCTTGTTTTCTTGGTGGTGCAAATCCTGCTATGAATGAAGAACAAATATATTCACAAGCACATTATGATTCTGTATGTCAAACATATGGTAGTCCAAAAGAATTACTAACAAAATATAATTCAATCTTTATAGACAGTATAACTGTTGCAGGAAGATTGTGTTTTCAGTGGTGTCAAAGTCAACCAGATTGTAAAACATCGAATGGTCGATTAGATACCCGTGCTGCGTATGGTATGCAAGGCAGAGAGATGATGGGATGGCTAACACATCTACAACATATAAGAGATAAAAATGTTATATTTGTAGGCATCCTTGATAGTAGGACGGACGATTTTGGTCGTCCTACTCATGACCTTCAAATCGAGGGTTCCAAAACAGGACGTGAACTACCTGGTATTGTTGATGAGGTTATTACTATGGCAGTGATGCCTGGTGATGAAAATCATTCGCCTTACAGGGCATTTGTTTGTCAAACACTTAACGAATGGAATTATCCTGCAAAGGATAGGTCTGGCAGATTAGATTTAATAGAAGAGCCACATCTTGGCAAACTGTTACAAAAAATGTCTGGCAACAAACCATTAAGTGAACGTCCACTTAATTTTGATTTAGCAAGTAAAGAAAGTGAGGTAAACTCTAATGCTTAATTTTAACGATGTACAACCCGATAGTAGTTCGGGGGAATTTCAATTAATTCCAAATAATACTATTATTCGTGCCGTCTTAACTCTACAAGGTGGCGATACTCAAATACCAGAGTTTGGACAAGGTACTTTTTTTAAGTCAAGTTCAGCAGGTAAGAGAGCAAAATGGCTACCACTAGAATTTACTCTTATAGGTGGTGGACATAACGGACGAAAAGTCTGGCACAGACTATTTGTCGATGGAGACAAGATGAGTGAACGTAATGTTCCTGTAGCTAAAGAAATCGGTCTACGAACAATGCGTTTAATTATCGAAAGTGCAAGGGGTATCAATCCCGATGATAATTCACCAGAAGCCCAACAGGCTAGACAGCTTAATAGTATTGAGCAACTTAATGGTATGGAATTATGTATCAAGATTGGTATTGAGGAAGGTACTAATGGTTACGCAGATCGTAATAAATTAGTTGCTCCGATAACTCCTAATCAAACAGGTTACATTACAGGAAGTGCTAATCCTAATGCCGCACCGTCCAACACTGTATCGCAACCTAACGTCAATCAAGCTGACAATAATACTCCAAGTTGGGCGAAATAATTTTAACTTTAAAGAAAGAGAGGTGTTAAATGCCAATTAAAAAAGAAACTAAATCAGCAGGATTAACTGTTGAACAATTAAAGCAATCTGAAATTACTTTGAAGATTGTTGGTACAGGCCCATTAGTTTATAACTCAATGTCACTCAAAGCCATGAGCACATTGTTTATGGGTGCTGCTAAAAAAACGGCTGCACAGAAGAAGGATATCAAGCACAATCCAGAAGAAGAATTTGTGGATAGCTGTTACGTCAATGGTCAAAACGGTGCTTTTTTGAGCTTTCCTTCTACAGGTATCAAGAGAGGTATGGCAACTTCTGCTCTTGAAACTGAAGGTGTAACTAAAGCAGGTATTAATCGTGGTATCTACGTTGTAGGCGAGCACATTAATATCTGGGGTAAGCCTTATATGAATATGTCTGTGGTTCGTTCTTCTGATATAAATAGAACACCAGATATTCGTACTAGAGCTAAGTTACCTAGATGGTGTTCTGAAGTTACTATCCGATATATTAATCCTACCTTTAGTCAATTGAACATCACTTCTTTATTGACTAACGCAGGAACTTTGTGTGGGTTAGGCGATTGGAGAATTGAGAAAGGCGGCCCTATGGGTGGTTATAAAATCTTTACTTCTTCAGACCAAAAACTTTGGGATGAGTTGACCAAAGAAGAGGGTGCTACTTGTCAGAAACTTGCTTTGGAAAGTCCAGAGATTGAGTCACATGACAATATAAGTCATCAATTATACGAAGCAATGCAAGAAGAGAGACTTAAAAGAGCTTCTCTTTTGAAAGAAGTTGCATAGTATGGCAAAAAGATTTGGTAAGAAGGATCGTGAAAAGATAATCAACGATTACCTTAACCAGACGGGCAGGAACAGTTATGTTCCTGCCGAGTTTGTCGATTGGATTAAAGATAATCCAGAGCATCCTGTTTATAAATTGTTCGGTTTTGACGATGATGCAAAGATGGCTTTAAAGTATCGTATTCAGATAGCTAGACAATTTGCTACAGGTTGTAAAATTACAGTTCAATATAGAGATCTACCAACAGAAACAATAGATGCAACAGATTCAATTACAATCGAAGATGCAAAAGTTGTTCGGTTTCCTACTTATATTTCTCCTATAGATAATCGTGCACAAGGTGGTGGCTATCAAAGATTTGATTTAGAAAATCCAGAAGTTGTTGCTGAGTTGTGCCGCCAATCTTGTAGAGAATTAAGAGCATGGATTAATAGGCATGATGGTATCTGTGCTTTAAAAAATATTGATATTGAGTCACTTAAAGAAGTTGCTGACTCATTAGAATCAGAAGGTGTTTCTAGCGAAGCTAGTTAATTTTTTGTTTTGTGTCGAGGTGGGGTCAGGTCAGTTAGGCATATGTAGCGTTGGGTTATGTTAAGGCAGTTCAGATGGGTTTCGTTGTGTTTGGGCGAGGTATGTTACGTTTCGGTCTGTTAATTTTTGGCAGTTCAGTAGGGGTTGGGTTTGCTTGGATCAGTTCGGATCAGTTAAGACAGTTATGGTGCAGTTCGTTTGGGTCGGCTAGGGTTCTCTTGGTTAAGTTCTTTTATGTTTCGGTATGGCAGTCGAGGTGCGTTCAGGTCAGTTGCGTTGCGTTGCGTTTCATTACGTTTAGGCAGTTTTGTTAGTCTATGGTTGTGTGGGCTGCGTTGTGGTGCGTTCCGTTTAGGCAGTTATGGTTGAGGTGAGGAGAGTTGCGTTGAGTTTATTTGCGTTTCGGTATGGCAGTTGTGGTCTTGTTAGTTCGAGTTGGGTGCGTTACGGCAGTTGGGGTGAGTTGCGATATGTTACTTTGGGGTGCGATAAGCTCAGATAAGTTCGGTTATGTTACGGCAGTTTAGCTGCGGTCAAGTAAGCTCCGTTTTTGTATGTTGAGACGAGATGCGTTGTGTTGAGTTTAGGCAGTTGAGATATTGTATGTAGGGGAGAGGTGCGATTAGTCATGTTTAGGCAGTTGGGGTGCGATATGTTGAGGTTGGCTGAGATAGGATCAGACGGGGTGAGTTAAGGCTGTTCTGGTAAAAAACGGCTTGTTTTAAAGGCTGTGAGAGGGTGCAATTGACATATCCGTGTATGATTGTACCCTGTAAATATAAGATTTTTTAGTTCTCTAGCGTCAACACCTCGATGTGCGTTAGGACTACGTTTGGGAAGTACGTAGGACGCAAAACTTCCCACATTATTGAAAGTGAGGTGTAAATGTTATTAAGACCATATCAAGAAGTTGCAGTTAATTCTGCATCGGAAGCTTTAGACAAGCATGGCAACACTGTTGTTGTTGCACCAACAGGTGCAGGTAAAACAATTATGCTGTCATCTTTGATTGGCAAACGTCACAACTCACGAAAAAATGTTCTGGTTTTGCAGCATAGAGATGAGCTGGTCAACCAGAACATAAGTAAGTTCCAGCGAATCAATCCGAACATATCTACCAGCGTAGTTAATGCCGAACAAAAGAATTGGGATGGAGATGCTGTATTTTCTATGGTGCAAACGCTATCAAGGCCAAACAATTTAGAGAAGATGAAGCCTGTAGATATGGTGGTTGTTGATGAAAGTCACCACATTGTTGCAGAAACTTACACTCGGATTATAAATCATGCTAAAGAAAATAATAAAAATGTTGAGATCGTTGGCTTCACTGCTACGCCTAATCGTGGGGATAAGAAAGGTTTACGTGAAGTCTTCACCAATTGCTCCCATCAGATCGAAATATCAACACTCATTCGTGAGGGTTTTCTTGTCGCCCCAAAAACCTTCGTCATTGACGTGGGTGTACGTGCTGAACTTCAAAATGTTCGCAAGACAGTGGTTGATTTTGATATGGATCAAGTAGCTCGGATTATGAATAAACGAGCAATCAACAAACGTGTTGTTGATGAATGGAAAGCAAAAGCATTAGGTCGCAAGACAGTTGTTTTTTGTTCGACAGTTGCTCATGCTGAAGATTTATGTGAAGAGTTTGTAGAGCAGCAGGTAAAGGCAGAGGTTCTTACTGGCAACACAGATAAAGATGTTCGGGCTAATATCCTGAATGATTTATCAAACGGTGACTTGGAAGTGGTTGTTAATGTAGCTGTGCTTACAGAAGGTTTTGATGCACCACCTGTATCCTGTATTGTTCTAACTCGTCCTTGTTCTTACAAAGCAACTATGGTGCAGATGATTGGCAGAGGTCTTCGTACCATTGATCCAGATGAACACCCGAACATAATTAAAACAGATTGTGTTGTGCTGGATTTCGGAACTTCTGTTCTTACACACGGTTCATTAGAAGATGATGTCAATCTTGAAGGGTCAGAGTCTAATATGCAAGGTCAGGCACCAGAAAAGGTTTGTCCTGAATGTGATTCAGTCGTGCCGTTAGGTGTTCGTGAGTGTCCTATCTGTGGTCATGAGTTTGGTCAGAACCAAGATACAGATTTAGTAGAGTTTAACATGACAGAGATTGACTTGATTGATCGTTCTCCTTTCAGGTGGACAGATTTGTTCGGTACAGGAAAATGTTTATCTGCTTCGGGTTTCAATGGCTTTGCTTTGGTAGCAGATCTAGGGGATATATCATGTGGCATTGTAAAGAGCTCTGGTGGCAAGTTAAGAATGGTTAGTATTGGAACTAAACAACAGGCTATTGCATCTGCTGATGACTTTCTAAGAGAGATTGAAGACAGTAATAGTGCCAAGAAAGGTAGAAGGTGGTTAAATGAAAGAATCAGCGACAAACAGAAAGAGATGTTAGCTAGGTCTGGTATAATAATATCTGGATTTGATTTTTCATGGACAAAATATAGAGCAGCTTGCTATTTAAATTACCTATGGAATAAGAGCAAAATTGATTCTATGATACAAAATGTAATTAGAAAGGACGTAGCATAATGCCCCATGTAGAAATAAAAATTGTTTTAAACACTGAAAATGGAGAGTTAAACATAGAATTTTTTGCTCCTGTTGAAGGTATGTTTTTTTCAGAAGATGAAGTTATAGATAAAATAGGCGAGATAATAGAAAAAAAAATTTCTGAATCTGGCATTAATGCAAAGAATGGTTACGCCACTGCGTACCACGAAAACGAAGAATTGTTCATGATGTCATTCATGAGAACAGACGAAGGGGAGATTGAAGGTTGGAAGAAAATGGAAGAAATGACAAACTTAACAGTACACTAAAAAATGTCGGAAAATTGTTCGGACAAGTTGGCTGGAACAAGAAGTTTACGGAACTTGATGAGCAAGATGTGTTATACTTGGTCATGTCTATACAAAGAATGGAAGGATTAGAAGATGAATTTATCGAAACTTATTTGGCAGCAATCTGGCTCAAATTCAACATTGACGACAAGGAAGCAGGATTCCCTTTCGGAAAAAACCTGCAAAATAATACAGGAAGCAGTTGATGATTCGATACAGGAAGCGAACAAAAGTCAGAAAAGACGAACATATCTTGGAGCGTCTTCTCTGGGCGACTTATGTTCCCGTAAGATACAATACAGGTATATGGGTCAGGAGCCTGATAAAGAAAGTGAGTTCAGTGCCAAGTTATTAAGAATATTCCAATTTGGTCATGTCATAGAGGACATGGCTCATGGTTGGTTAACAAAAGCAGGGTTTGATTTGAGAGCTACAGATAAAAATGGCGAACAATTTGGTTTTTCTATAGCCGATGATCAGGTCAAAGGTCACATAGATGGTGTCATTTGTGGTGGTCCTGATGGCATAAAATATCCTATGTTGTGGGAGTGCAAGTCAGCTAATGACAAGAGCTTCAATGAATTTGTTCGGAAAGGTGTTCGGGAGGTTAATTTAACTTATGCTTCCCAGATTGCATTGTACCAAGCTTACATGGATTTGACAGATAACCCTGCTTTATTTACAGTAGTTAATAAAAATAATTCTGAGGTATATTATGAGCTTGTGCCTTTTGATAAAGTGTTAGCTCAAAAAACAAGTGATAAAGCTGTTGAAATTTTAACAGCAGTGAAACATAATGAGATTTTACCTAGAGTTGCTGCAAACTCCGATTACTATTTGTGTAAGAGGTGTGAATTTAAAAGTAGTTGCTGGGTAAAACCCGAACAAGGTTAGTTGCTCGGGTTAAAAGGTGTATAGGAGTCAATATAATGCGTGTTTTACCATTTGACAATACTAAATCTAGTATGTCAGCAAGTGAATTAGTCGAGGAGATTAGTCAAAAAGTACCCAGACAAGTACAGATAGATGTGCTTCGTAATACTTTTCCTCAAGGAAGGGTAACTGGTGATTTATTTACAATCGGATCAACTTCAGGAGAACAGGGTAAATCCCTGAAGATAGATATTAATCCAAGAAGTCCATACTTTATGAAAGGTCAGGATTTCAATGGTGGTGTCGGGATCGGAGGTATCGTTAAGATATTGATGGAAGGTAGAGGTCTTAGGCTACCTGAAATTAAAGAAATGTTTTCGGAATATATTGCAGAACCAACAAACTTTGTTCGGGAGCAGCCAGTAGAGAACCCAATAAAAGTCCAGATTAACAGGCAAACACCTTACGATTCGGAGTATTTGTATAAAAATTCTGATGGACAGGTAATTTGTTCGGTTCGGAAGTATCTTGTTCGGGATGGTTCAGGCACTCCTGTACTGGATACACACGGCAAACCAAAGAAAGAGTTCAGGCAATTTACTGGCGAACACCCATATCCTCGTATGCCTGATGTCAGGCCCCTGTATAATATCCCGAACATTTCTGCTTCGGACACGGTAATCTGGGTAGAAGGAGAAAAATGTGCAGATGCTCTAAACAAGATGGGTTATACAGCAACCTGTACAATGGGTGGAGCAGGGATGCTTACAAAGAAGTCAGCGTCACAGTATGATTTCTCTCCATTACAGGGTAAAGAGCTTATCCTGTGGGCTGATAATGACAATGCTGGCAAGAAGTTAGCTGAGTTAGTTCAGGAGTTAGCCCTGAACGCAAATGCAAAATCAGTTAAGATGCTTACACTTCCTCGTGGTAAGCCCGAAAGATGGGATGTCGCTGATGCCATAACAGAGGGCTTTGACATAAATGAGTTTCTGAATACTACGAACAATTTTACCAGACAAAACATAAACCTGCTGGACGACAGCCTGTTGATATCGAGATTCGTTGGTCAGGCACCCGAACAAAAGTTTCTTGTGGACGGCACATTTCCGTTGGGAGTACCGATCATATTGTCAGCCGCAGGCGATGCAGGAAAGGGTATGCTTACACTGGATTTAGCGATGAAGGTCACTGGTGCTTTCCCGATGCGTAACTCATTCGGTGGTCACGTAACCGAATTCGGGAATGTAGTTATTTTTACAGCAGAGGATGATGAGGGCGAGATGCACAGGAGGATAGAGCGTTTAGACCCAGAAAACGAAAGATTTAATTATGAGAACGAGCTTCGGGTTGTAGCGTTACCTAATGTTGGTGGCGTATTTCCTGTACTACAGAGCGTACACGGAGAGCTAACAACTTCAGCAGAGTTTGAGCGTATATACGAACAAATCTTACAGATTAACAACCTAAAGCTAATTATATTTGATCCATTGGCTTCGTTTGTTCACGCAGATGTAAATTCAGATCCAGCAGCAGGGGCAGCACTTACTGGATTGATGTCTAAGATTTGTTCGGAAACTGGTGCGTCAGTGATGATGTGTCACCACATGACAAAGGTCAAAGATGATACAATTATCTCAACACCAGAACAAGCTAGAAATCTTATCAGGGGTACATCAGCGATTGTTGATGGTGTACGATCTGCATTTGCATTGTGGCAGTTAGATGAGAACACAGCAAAACGCCAGTGCAAAGAGCTCAACATAGAGTATCAGCGTAATCGGTGTTTCGATGGAGCAGTTGTCAAATCGAATGGTCCAGCAAAGCGTCAAATACGAAAATTTGTTCGGGATTTGGATACAGGGCTGCTGGTTGATCGGACCGAAGATATGCTTCAGCTTAACTCTGGAACTAATCGGGATTTAAGAAAGAGTGCGTTGTATGAGTGGATCAATCGTTGTGAACGGGAAGGTAGAGCCCTATGTCAACAGGGTGGAGCTGATTCTTTGGCTAATCGTATGACTGATGCTGATGCTCCAGACGCACTGGCGAATCTTTCTCAGAGGGTACTGGATGGAATTGTTCGGGAGCTAATTACCGAAGGTCGAATCGACAAGTTTAGCTTTAGCACAGCAGGAGGTCGCAAATGGCTTGGTATTATGAACGGGTCTATGAGTCGGGGCGAATATGAAGCAGTAACAGCGAGGGATAACATATGAGTTTTTTAAGATACTACGATAACTACATTGATTGCGATTGGTGTGGGGCTGTGACAAAAGGTCGGGTTTACGAAGGCCGAACAGATGTAAGTTGCGGCTGTTGTGACAGGCAGCTTTTAGAATTATCACAATCGGAATTAGAATTATTGAAGGCAAAAAATGATAGCACACCAAAAGATAGTAAGAGATCGAGTAGCTTTAACTAAGTCAGGTGATTTGTTCGGTAAGTGGTGGCAAGGCGTAGACACAGACATATCGAAGGCAGTTGTAAGAGAGACTGACTCCAGCACAGCCCGAACAATTATTGAGGAATACGAGTGGCTGGGATGTTTAGCAGCAATAAACTGGTATTACTACGGGATATTCTTTGATGGCGTGTGTGGTGGCATTGTTGTCTATGGCCCAGAATACATAGAAAATCTGGGCCGTTGGGATAAATACGGTTACACTGGCAAGATAATCCTACTTAATCGGGGTGCCTGTGTACACTGGGCTCATCCACATTCGGCTTCTAAACTTATCAGGCAGTCGATGAAACTATTGCCGAACAAATATGAGGTAGTGACAGCAACAGTTGATGATCTGGCAGGAGAGATCGGAACAATTTATCAAGCCTGTGGATTTGATTATGTTGGTTCGATGCGAGATGCAAACCCGAATGTAAATAGTTATAAGGGTGACAGGGATGCATGGATGATAAATGGTAAGTTGTACGGATCAAGAGCAATGAGACAAAAGTTCGGAACAACGAAGATGGAAGTATTAAAATCTAAATTTCCTGATATCAGGCACGTTAAGCAAAACAGTAAAGGCAGATACTTTGCGTTTCGGGGATCAAAAAAAGCTGTAAGAGAAAATCGTTCAGCAATACAGCATTTGTTAAAAACATATCCAAAACGACAACCGAAGTATACAGCACTATATGTTAGAAAAGACAGTGACTACAAAGACCGAACAAATTGGGATTGCTGGGATTCTAATCGGGATGCTTTAAAATATAAGGGTAAAGAGCCAGTTGTCGCTCATCCACCCTGTAGGTTGTGGGGTAATCTATCACATTTAGCCTGTCGGGATTTAGAAATAACCGAAGAACAAAAGGCAAAAGAGAAGAGTCTGGCTGTTCATTCGTTAAAAGTTGTTCGGGAAAATGGTGGGATACTGGAACATCCCAGCAAATCTAAATTATTTCAGGAGTTCAGGATACCAGATTTAACCGAACAACAGTTAGATTTGTTCGGTGCAGCAGATGAGTGGGGAGGATTTTCTATCGAGATAGACCAATATGATTTTGGACATATAGCTCATAAGATGACTAAATTATATATATGTGGTTTAGACAGAGATGAATTACCAGAGCTACCACCTAAAGATAAATCTATACATATTTGTGAAAAAGGTCATAGAAGATCAATTTGTGGAAATATAAAAGGCACTGTTAGATGCACCCAAAAACAAAGAGAATACACACCCGATGCCTTGATTGATTGGTTTGAAAAAACATTAAATAAAATAGGTAATAAAAAAAATTTAGATAATCCCTTGACATAGGAAATACTTTCCTTATATTACTATCATACACTAACAAAAGATTGCGAGGTACTAAATGAATAAAGTTATTAATATCCCAAATGTAAGAAAGTTTGATGTTGAGTATAAAGGTATTACTCACGGCCCATACACAGAAGAGAAAAATGTTTCGGGCGATGTTTTCAACACACAAGTATATGGTTTATATGCAAAAGATTTGATCAATGTCAGTAATCTTGATGTTGGCAAAAAAGTTTATGTCAATAGTTTTGGTCATAAAGTTTTAGTTAGGAGGGTTGCCTAATGGTAGATATTTATAGACATGAAATTCAAATGAATGATGATTTAAAATTGATCTTCAATAAAAGATTTGGCTTTGATTTTGATTATGATGTTCTTTATGCATATACACCAAAGAAAGATCAGTTGAATTTACATATTGATAATTTCGTATACATTACAAAGCTTGACTTAAAATTGGGAGTAGATTGGGAGTATGATAATAATGGTGATCATATCCCTCTTACACCAAAAGCAGAAAACCAATATGAATTGGGCCTTGAGAGAGATATTTTTCATAGCGATGAGTTAGCACCATTGGAAACTAAATTAATCCAATGGGCGATTGGAGAAAATATTTGGGGTAAGCAGGATGAGTCAGTAACTGTTTACAAATCCGAACAACTACAAGGAGTAACATACAACAAAGAAAGTGAGGTGGCTTAAATGACTAGACCTTTAGTTAAAAGAATTGAAATGGCTTTGCACGTACAAGAGTTATGTGCAGAGCATGATATCACTGTAAAATATCAATCATTGAGTGATAGAACACCATCGTATTATGCAAATCCTAGACATAAATTGATTTGCATTAGACCTACAAAAAATACGGGTTATTACGTGTCAGCACTTCATGAGATTGGCCATATTATCGGCCCGAACCAAAGTGCTAATAATGATACTATGGAGAAAGAGATTGGTGCTTGGAAATATGCTATGTCAATGGCCATTGTATGGACAGATACAGCTACCAATATCATGAAACGTGCTTTGTTGTCTTATGGTATGCCTAGTAGTCATTGGGATCAAGTTTACAATGAGTGTTGTGCTTATGCCGATGCTTATAAAAGCTTAGAAGTGGATGTTGCCTAATGATGGTCAAAGCTAAAAAAATCCCTAACACTAATAGTAAAACTGTCAATGATTGGTATGGATCAATCATTGACAAGGAATGGGATGATTATGAGATTGGTTCTTCATTTCTTGTTGAGGAGCCTTTTTCAGCACCAAAACCAAATGTCCGTAAGTTTGGCAGTGATTCAGAAATTTATTGGCTTGTAGAGAGCAGGGAGAGCGATAATGGCATATAAATGTGTAGATTGTAGTGCAGAGGTTAAACCCGATTGGGTTGGTACAAGTAATATAACTCATATTCCTAGTGCTTTTTTGTTTTCCTATCATGTGATTTGTGTTGATTGTTACACAGAAGAATGTATGTCTCATCCCGATTTTGATATAGACAAATACGTTTATGAATGTGAAGTGATCAGAGACAACGGTTGTTAAAGAGTTAGGGGAGTTGTTCGGTACTTTCAACCAAGGCGAGTAGGCACGTCAAAACTATAAATCATTGGGTAAAATTTCCCCTTATGTATAAAATTTTACTTTGATGCAAAATATTGGAACAACCTAAGATATTACAATAAAATTTATAGGTTGCCTACATAATTAATCGGAGAAAATAAATGACAAAATTTAATGATGAATTTATACAAGAAGTCCAAGATTATTGGCATAAACATAAAAACGATATCAAATACAAAAAAGCAGGTGGTGTCCATAGACAAGTAACTATAGATAGAAAGTTTACTTTGGATGATCTAGCCGAACATTTTAAACTTACAGTTGGTCAAGCGAGAAGGATTGTCTACATAAAAGGTAAGAAAAATGCTTGAAACAGCAACAGCTCTAGTTTGCATGAGCTATGCAATATACTTTGAGAGCAGATCGGAGAGCACTTTGGCTCAATTAGCAGTAGCTCAAGTTATTTACAATCGGGTCAACGATCATAGATTCCCGAACACAGTTTGTGGAGTTGTCACAGACGGGCTGCGATATTCTTGGGATAGCCGAAAAATTGTTCGAGATCAATGTGCCTTCAGCTTTTATTGCGATGGTAAACCAGAAAATATCAATGATGTTCGGGCTTATGATTGGGCCGAGTCGATTGCTTGGGTTGTCCTAAACGAACAAATTAGTATTGACGTTACCGATGGTTCAACACATTATCATGCTAATTATGTTAGCCCGTATTGGGCTAGTTCATTTACTCAAACAGTGTGTATTGATGCACATTGTTTTTATAGATGGGAGCAGTAAAAATGGGTACGAAACAAGAACAAGAGGTTACGGGTTACGAAGTTACCACGGTAAGTAGATTGGTCGGTAACTTGTTAAGTGTTTGTTTTTGTTACGTTAATCGGGAAGTGGTTACGGTGGTTACATCTTGTTATGGTAAGTTAATTATGGGTGTTAAGTCATTGATTTTATTGCTACTTACCAACTTACCGAGACTTACCCCCTATAGGGGGTATAGGGGGGTGGTAAGTAACCCACCACCTCCCCCTATATTTTTTTTAGCGTCCAGCACGATAAATTGTTCGGT
>TARA_R110002012_G_scaffold8255_5_pt1 | contig 14417 bp, 12 predicted proteins | sample TARA_R110002012 | Tara Oceans TARA_R110002012 (sample SAMEA4396515) | marine metagenome | biome: Westerlies Biome; feature: [DCM] deep chlorophyll maximum layer (ENVO:01000326); material: water (ENVO:00002006), including particulate matter (ENVO:01000060) such as... | depth 40 m
AATGCAGGTAATACCTCCATGAAAGATGAAAACGGTCAACCAGTAATCGTAGGTCCTGGATTATTAGAGCAAATAGTTAATAAAGATACTTACTCTACTTTGACAGAGACTAAAATTAAGAATATTATTGGGGACTTATTCTACGGAATGACAGATTCTCAAAATAAACAAGTTACGCTTTATACAGGTACAGGTGGTATGCGTGAATTTGATGAAGCTCTTAAAGGGCATTACTCTAATACTACTTCTAACGGTTGGAAGACTGGAGGAGAAAATAGATTCATCACTGGTTCAGGTAGAAACCTTGGTATGACAGGATACTTTACTTCTTACGAGCATATTGACGGACATACAGTAAATGTAGTTAAACTACCTTTATTTGATCACGGTCCAGTTGCTCAAGCGCGAACAAAACATCCTACTACTGGATTCTCACTTGAATCATACAGAATGGTATTTGTTGATCAATCAAATTATGATGGTCAAGCAAATTTACAGATGCTTTCTAAGAAAGGTCGTGAAATGATGAGATGGTGTGTTGCAGGTAGTGTGGTACCTAGAGGATTTGATGCAGGATCTGCAAGAGCTTCTGATGTTGACGGTGCTTCCGTTCACATGTTGAAGACTGCGGGTATTGTATTGAAACGTTTTGATACGTCTCTAGATATTACGTGTACAGCGTCGTAAGGTAGCATAAGGATACTTATGTTATATTCACGTTGCATCGTGAGTCTATATAAATTGGTTTTTAGTTAGGTTGTGGGGAAGAAATTCCCCCTTCCGCTAAAACCTAATAGGAGAGTTATTCTTTCCAACCTATTATTAATAATTTAAAAGAACTGAAATATGGCAAGTAAAAAAGTATTTTTAAGAAGAAAAACAATTGATAATTTTCTTCCTGAAGTAGTACGTGCTGAGGCTACTATGAAACTCAGCAGTGTTTTTGTAAACAGACAACCTTTAAAAGGATTTGATTATGAAGACGAAAAAAAATATCTAAATGGAATTTTAGATGTTGATCCATCTAATCATGAATGGCCAAAATATGCAAAACAATTTTGGGCAGAACTGACTGTAAAAGTTGGATTTGAAGGTGTTGAACTTGAAATTGGTAAAACTGATAGTGGAGATCCTATACAAATAATGGATTGGATTCAATATAATTTTGCACTAAGGCATCCACATGTTGCTTTAACTGAAGAAGAAATGAATGCTAGCTACACTAAACGATTTTATGTCCAAGATCTTTCAAAAGATGAAATGAAAAAGAATCTTAAAATTCAATCTAAAAAAGATGCAGATAAAGAATTTATTAAGATCTCTTCTGATAAAAAAAGAATGGCTTGGGTATTAAGACTTATGTCTGATACTAATCCTGATATTATGAGCAGAGAGCAGATAGAAAATTCTTTATATGATTTAAAAGAAAAGGATCATAAGAAATTTTATAAGATTGTAACTGATAAAAATCTTAGTATGAAAGCAGAACTAGAAGAAATGGTTAGTGCTGGAGTTTTAAGAAAGATTGGAAATCAAGTTATTTTTATAGATGAAATATTAGGAGAAACATTAGATGACACTATAATTCATTTAAAAGATAAAAAGAATTCTGGTAAATTAACAATATTAAGAGCAAAACTTAAAGAGTTAACAGTATAATATAATGACAATAAATGATATGCATTTATCAGTGATACAGGGCGTGGACAAAATCCATGCCCAAATCGCTGACACTTTACTAGCTACTGAAATAGATAGAGAGTTAAATAAAGCTATCGAACAATTTGTAAATACCAGATTTCAAAAAAATAATAAATATGGTTTAGGGTTTGAGGAGTCTCAAAAAAGAAGAGATGATTTACGAACTTTAGTAGTAGAAGATAGCAAGCCTGCTGTATTTAAAGAGATTGTAAGAAATGAAACACAAGATGGAGGAGCTTTAATTGTAGACACAATTACATTACCTTATAATTATAGGCACCTTATAAATATATCTTCTGTAGTAATGAGATCAAAAGATTGTTCTCCATTCTCATATATATTAAGAGATCAAGATAAACTATTTTATTTTGTTTTAAATTATAAAAATTTTATTACAAATGGAGGAGGTAATTATCTTAGAGGCATACAATTAGTTGATACAATTGAAGAGGATGATGGTTCAGGTACGCAACAAAGTATATATGATGTTTCTGGACTAGGATTTAATGATGTATTGCCAGGAGATCTTGAAGGTACTGATTATTTTAATGGATTAAGTTATCCTCAAGATAAACAATTATTTATAGACACTTTTATTGAGTGGATTAATTCTGAATTTGAAGGAGCTATGGTAGCTTTTTGGGAATCATGGTGGCCATCAGGAGGACCTGAAAATGCAGAATTTGAAGGATTTCAAAATGCAGAATCATTTAGTTTTCCAGGATCTTTTGTAATTCTTGTGAATGAAACGGGTTTTCCTGACTATTCAAATTTTGATGCTAATGGAGGACTACCTTTAACTAATATGGTTGGGTATGATAGTAATAATGATAGAGTAGTGTATGAACCTGTTAGGTATGCGGCTGATTTAACAGTGCAAAGAAGGATTCCTTCAACAACAGATTTTATAAGAGAAACACATCCTTGTAGATTAATACAACATGATGATATATTTAAACTACTTGACGATCCTTTTAATAAAACAAAATACACTAGCCCTCTCACTGTAATGCGAGGAACCAGTGTAGACATATATACAGATGATACATTTGTAATAGATCGAATAAGATTAACTTATTTAAGACAGCCTGTGCTAGTATCACTATCAACAAATACTGATTGTGATTTACCTGTACATACACACGAAGAAGTTTGTAAACTGGCTGTATCAAGTATCTTGGAAGAAATTTCCGACCCAAGATATCAAGGCCACTTAACACAAGTGGACAAAATGGAATAATAAATTAAATAATAATTTTTAAAATAATTTAAAATGGCAAGACAATTTTTAATAGGAGAACTAGGTTCAACAACTTACTCTTCTGGAAAACTAGCTGATACAGGACTAAATATTGAAGTTCTTGATGTTAGTAATGATGAAGGGCCTATCTCGTATAATGCCTCTACAATGGCAAATCCGGATATGTTTAGAATCGTTCAAGGTACTACTTCAGGACCAAATGTTTATTCAAATTGGATGAATCCAAAAAACGTAATTGCGTTTGACGGTAGTTCAGCTGAAACTTCTACTCATCATGAAGCAAGATTAGTGGTAACTGGTAACTCAGTTGTTGCTGCAGGAGCAAATAATGATTTAGAACTTAAGTTTGTTCTACATAATGGTGTGACTGAAGAATTTTGGCACTTAAACGTGACAAGTATTCCAGCAGGAGCTACTACAGCAGATAGTGCTGCAGATGATTTTATAAAAACAGACTATGATGCTGCTACAAAACCAGATTGGTTAAATGCAACTTGTAGTGTAAATGGTACGTTAGCTACTACAGCTACAGGTGCAGCAAGTGCTGCTGCTTGTACTTCTACTCATGTTCAATTCTTAGGACAAGTTCCTGGAGGAACAACAACTTCTTCGGGAGATGCTTGGGAAGGAGATGCTGCAAGAATATCAGTAATTGTAGTTAGTCAAAATGACATAGGTACAGCTACTTTTACAACTTCTGAATCAACAAGAGGTGAAAATGGTGTAGGTACTTATTACAGTGTAAAAAAGTTTGAAGATAAAATGAAAGGAATTATGTACGGTTATTATAACAGACGTAATCTACCTAATACTCCAGATAACGGAGCTGTAGTTGGAAGTACTTATGATATGATTACTTTAGTAGCTACTAAAGATGGTAGTTCAGCTAGCGGACAAATTCACGGAGTAGATAACTTAGATGAAATATTCATTGCAGGTAAAGCTGGTGTTTCAACTATTTATACTGCAGATGATTTAACTTCATTTGTAGAAAAGTTGAATACTTTATTACCATTAACAGGTATAACAGTTTAACTAGGATATTAATTTTTAAAATAGAAAAAAATGGCAAATACAGCAAGACGAAGTGATGGTAAAAAATCACAAATGAGTGCTAGTTACATGAGTAAATATTTAGACTTTGTAGCTGGTAATTGTTCAAATTTAATAGGAACACCAGTCGCAATTACTCAGAGTGAAGGTAATACTGCAGTAGGATCTAGTGATGCTGCTGAAGTACTAGCAGCAACAATGAATGCAGACGCAATTAATACGTGTGCATCCGATGGATCTGCAGCTAGCTTAAATATATTACCTGTGTGTACAAAAGGAACACATACGGTATTACATATTATAGGAGATATAGATCAAACTGGAGCTCTTACAATTGCAGCAACTAATGCTACATCTGGAGCAGCAGGAGAATTCGCTTTTCAAGTAATTCAACCTGAAAACGGTTATGCATCAGCTCAAGCAGTTATTACTGCAGGAACTGCAGCGGCACCAACTTCAGTTAATATGATATATACAGCAGCAGCAGCTGACACAAATTTTTTAGGCGTAGGAAGTCTTATACACTTCTTTGCAGTACAAGAAAATGAGTGGTTAGTGAAAGTGTTTAATGTCAAAGAAGGAACTGGAGCTACGGGTACGTTTACAGTATCGTAATTAATTTAACAATAATATAGATTAAGGGGGTCTTCGGATCCCCTATATCTATTTAATCTTTATCATTTATGGCAAGTGTAAAACTATCGCTTACACCAGATTGTAGGTTATTAACCTATCATTTAACAGGAAGTACATTTGAAGGTACTTCACCTCAAGCTCAATCAGAATTAGCTAATATTGAATTTTACAATAACGGAACTTTAGTACGATCTGCAGATGTTTTACTTTCTAATGTAGAAGCTGATAATACAGTTCCTGGAATAGAAGTATCTGCAAATCAATTTACTATAAATATTGGTAATGATGATGAGTGGGTTAATCCTGGTATTATTACTATAGTTTTACAAGATTCTATGGGTAATAGAGCTAGCGCAGCAATTTTATCTAGTTGTGAATTAGATTGTTGTTTAGCAGAAAAAGTTTTAGATTTAACTAAATGTACAGATTGCAATTCAAAATGTAGTGACAAATTAGCTATGTCACAAAAAATCTTTCTTTATTTAACATCTATTAAAACTATGTTATCTCAATTAGGAACAGATGTAGGAATAAATGAAGGAATTATATCTCAAGCACTAGATACTTATAATGCAGCTAAAGACTTATGTTCTGACAGTTGCGGATGCAATTGTTAACTATGTCAAAAAACTTTAACAAAAACGATACATCATCTAATATGAACAGATTTTCTGCTTCAGAATCTAAATCGTATCCAACATTATCTTCAACTTCATCAACATTTATAACTGCTGATACTTTTTCATCAAATATGCCTAAATTAGTTCAGGGTGTAGCTTTTCTTGAAAATAGTAATAGATTAAAAATAGAAATAAGATATAAGTATGATACTGAATATGATAGAATAGTTAATATTCTAGATGCAGATGGATCTAAAAATTTTACTGCTGATTATTCTAATAATGGAGAAGTTTCATTACTTTATAAAAAATGGACAAAGCGTAAAACTTATAAAAAAAGTTTAACATTAATATTTGCCTCTGGAGATTCTAAAAGAATAGAACTCACAGTACCTGGTAAAAATTCAAAATTAGAATCTTCTATACAAGATATATCATCTATAATGAGTTCATCTCCTTATGATAATCTTTTAGCTTTAAGTACAGGTATACAATCAGATAATACTTTAGTAAGTAGTGTAATTCCTAAACAAGATCCTTATAATGTTTTTAATTATGATAAAGTTTTTGTTAATAAATTACCATTTGTATATTATGTAAACTCTGATTCTTTAAATGAAATATTTATTAAAGATGGAGTTAAATCTTCTGTTTCTTCTGTAGAGGAAGGTGAATCTTTAAGAGGTGTAGGACATTTACATCCTGCTCCAGCAGAACAAGAAATACATTTTGTAAATGTAATAACTTCTTTAACAGATAATTTAAAAACTAGAAAAGATCTTTTAAGTAAATTAAATACATCAATTTTTACATATGGATTTATATACGGTAAAAATTTAATTAATATACCAGATGATGCTCCTACATTTTATGTTTGTAAAAATGAAGGTGATGCTTCAAATTGGATAACTACAGGAAAAGATTGTGATGGAACTACAATCGATACTAGATATAGAACAGGAGAAGAGCCTGCAGTATTTTTAGATGGCAATTGTTGCTCATCAATATGTGATAGTTTTTCTATTCAAGTTAGGAATACAAGTGATTTAGATGCAAAGTTTGGACTTAACGTTGGAAAAATAAAAGTATTTATAACTGGAGGACAAGGTGACTTTTCTATAAATATTACTAATAGTGCAACAGGTTTAAATACAACTACATCAATAACAGGAGATGAACATGAATTTACATCATTAGCATTTGCTGAATCAAATCAAAGTCCTTATAAAATAGTAGTAACAGATGCAAATTCTTGTAAAGCTACTTCATATATACAATTAGGAAGAATTAGACGAGATGAGTCTACATTAATTCAAGGATGCACTGATAGTAATTCTTTACTTCATGATTCTTCTGCTACTTATAATACAGGATGTTTATATTGTCAATCTTTAGGTCCTAGAGGTGAAAAATATGGAGGTTTAGCATTTGGAATATCAAGTGCAACTGCTAAAGCAACGGGAGAAGAATTAATTGTAAATCAACATAGTTCTGTTGTAGATGCTACAGCAGATGGAGCAATGGGCAATGGTAAAATTTATTTTAGAGGATCTGTACATCCTGCAGCATTACCTGTAATTAATCAAGATGCAGATGTTAGTTATAGACTAGCTTTATATAATTTAGGTAATACTGAAGATGCAAATTCTTTAACAAAAGCACAAGTACTAGCTTTAAGCACAAGCAATCAAGATGGGGATCTTGAACATGAATGGAGCAGTTTAGCTACTGGATGGTATGCAGTTGCAGCATCAGTTCTTAATGTTCCTAGTTTAGCTGATTGTGTAAGTGTTTATAGATTTTATGTAGGATATGGAGGATGTACTGATACATACGCTTCTAATTATGATAAGAAAGCAACTTATTTAAGTCAATCTGCTTGTGAATATAATTGTGAAGAAAAAAATGTAAAAATAGTTGTAACAGATACAGTATCTAAATGTATTAAAACTGTTCATGTTCCTAAATCTAAAAAAGACAATAATGTTACATGGAATATAGGATCATCTAAAAAATATGGCGCTGGACCGCATTTAGTTGAATCTGGAGCATATGTGTCTGTTTATGTAGAGAATACTCGAACTAAATGTACAGATAGTGGAGAAATATATATAAAGAAAGAAGAGTGTGAAGGACAAGCTACTCCTAGATCGGCTATGAGTAGAATGGCTGTAAATACAGGAGGATGCACAGATGATATAGCATTTAACTATGATTGTGAAGCTATATGGGATGATGGATCATGTATTCCAGTTATTGCAGGATGTATGGATCAAACAGCTAATAATTATAATGCTTCAGCAAATATTGATGATGGTTCATGTATAGATGACATAGTAGGATGCTTAGCACCTAATGCAATAAATTATAATCCTTTTGCTACTATTAATGATATGTCTATGTGTATGTGGCCTAATATTAATGTATCAGGACTAATGCCAGAAGAGCAAGACGCAATGTTTTTTAATGTCTGGCCAAATTTACTTTGTCCTGTAGAAGGAACTGCATATGATGTAAACGCAACAGCAAATGGTTTAAGAGCAGTAACTCTTCGTATACCAGTAGCTACAACAATAGAATTAGGATCTGAATTAGTAGCTTATAAACTTCCAGTTGGAGGTAATAATTCTATAGCTGGATTAACTTTAAATGACCTTAGTTTTCCTTTAGAAACTTCTGGATTACCAGTTAGTGCTGTATGGAAAATGACAGGAACAGATGCAAATATTTTTACTGACTTTACTAATAATTCTGGAAATCCTCAAGGATGTCCTTGGTGGGCAGGATTTAATACATCTTCTAGTCCTAATGTTTTTGCTATATATAATCAAACTACAGGTACACTTACTACATCTCCTACAAATACAGGTGGAAATCTTATGTTTGCAGGAACTGGGTTTGGTAACGTAGGATTAGCTCCTACAGTATGGGAGCCTGATGAAGGTTCAATAGGATTTGGATTATACATGTTTGAATTAAAACTTGTATATAACGGATTAAATCATTATCATCGAACAATTGATTTAGTACCTAGTCAAAGTCTTTCTAGTCCTTGTAATAGTAATAGTTCTGATTCAGCTGTACCTTCATACCAAACAGGTATTGGTCTTGGATGTGTTTCAGATACTTCATTAAATTATACTCCAAATGTTGGATTAAATATTAATTTTTTACAAAATATAATTAACAATCTTTCTCCTGAAAGTGGAAATTCTAACTCTACAATTACTAACTTAGGATGGCAATCACAAACTCAAGTTGGAAGTGATGGACCAATTAACTTTAGCTCAAGTTCAGCTGGTCTAGCTATAATGGATAATTGGTTAAATGCTAATTGGAATGGACCGTGTTTAGAAGGAGAAGGAGGCAAGATGTGTTTACCACCTAGATTAAAGGATAAATTAAATTATTTAGATAACTGTTTAATGAATAGTACTGTAAATTGGTATAGAAATCATATTACAGGAGGTAAAGATTTATGTGAAGATATTGCATTGTGGACTACAATTTTAATGCGATATTTATTAGGTAGAGTTGGATTAGACTGTATATATAATTGTTCAGACATATCAACACCTGAATTAGTACAAACTACATGTGAACAAAAATGGGAAAATGGAGGAAGTTTAGTATGGACATATACTAACGAATTAACATATGAAGGAACTGGAAATTTTACTAGTGGACAATATGTAAAGTTTAATACTGTATTACCTTGGATGGGAGATACACCTCCTAATACTATTTGGAAAGTTATGTCAGACTGTGGCACTGATTGTGATAATCCATATGGAGTAGGATTTGATCAGGGAAATTGGGAATTATGTAGGGATCTTAAAAGTTTTCCTGCAAATCCTGTTAATTATATAGATAATTTTTTTAAATTTGCAACTAGATATTGTAAGTCGTGTGATCCATGTTCATTTAAAACTGGAAATGAAAACTCATTTGATATCACAGGCGAATCTATTATTTTTAACAGTGAAGATAATTCTAATTTATCTATAGGAGGATTGAATTTAGAAATAGATGGGGAAAACTATAATGGTTAAATAATAATAATAACAATATAAAATAAAATAAAATGGCAGAAATAACTTCATTAAGCACATTAGTAAAAGGTAGTGTTAACTTACAAGATTATTTTGTAGTAGCAAATACTACAACTAAAAAAGCTAGAAGATTACAAGTAAATTCTTTATTTGCTTCTTTAAGTACGCTAGGAACTGGGTCAGAACAATTATATTCTGGCATTGCTCAAAAAAATCAACTAAATTTTAAAGGAATAAAATCAGGAGATACAGGATTATTAACAGTAGCTACTGTTACTGATAATATAGTTTTAACTGTTTTAGAAGCGGGCATAGATCTTAGTTTGTGTAATAATTCAAGTTCAGGTTTTATATCTACTGTAGATTTATCAAAAGCATCTAATACTTTAGGTGTTGCTTATGGAGGAACCGGTTTAACTAGTTTTGTTAAAGGTCATGTATTATATGCAAGTGATACTGGTACTATAGCAACTACAGGTTTAACTAGTAATGGACAATTATTAATAGGAAACGCATCTACAGGTGTTCCTAACGCAGGAACATTAGCAAGTGCTGATAGTTCAATAACAATAACAAATAGTGCAGGAGGTATAGATTTAGCTGTTGCTGCTACTAGTTCATTAGCTACAACATTAGATTGTGGAATATATAATATAAATCTGAATGATGGTGCAGGAAATAGTTTTGTAAGTGGAGATGGTACTGCAGAAGGAATTCATGTAGACAGTACTGGGTATGTATTTATTGGTGATAGTACACCTACTATACCTACTTTAACATCTCAAGTAACTTTAGGAGGAAATGCAACTAATGCAATTACTATAGGTAATATAAATAATTATGCTGATAGAACTATTAAGTTTCAAGACGCTTCTGGAACTAATGATGGATTAGACGCTACTATTAGAGGAGCTGATGCATCTGGAACTAATAAGATTGGTGGAGATTTAACAGTAACAGCTGGAAGTGGTACAAATACTACTGCAGGTGGAAACCTATCTTTACAGGGTGGAGGAAATTCAGGAAGCTCAGGAAAAGGTGGAGCTTTATATTTACAAACAGCTAATGCTAGTAATACGCAAACTACTGCATTAACAGTAGCAGGAACTACTCAAGCTATAAGTATTGCAAAAGATACAACTTTTAATTCTGGTGTAAACCTTACTATGAATGCAAGTGGCGCTGGTGCAATTAAGCCTGGAGGTGGTGGATTACATCATTCTGCACCTGTTGTTATGGCTAATGCAGATGCAGCATTAACTTTAGCAGCTAATGGAGGTAGAACTACAATTATACCTGATGTTAGTGCTGATAGAGTATACACTCTTCCAGATCCTACAACAGCAGGTGAATATTATCATATTGTTGGATTTGGCGCTTTAGCGGCAGATGGACATGATATTACAATACAAGGAGTAAATGCAGATAATACAACATTTTTCCATGGAGCTGTAGTGCATCATGATACAAATAATACAGGTCAAACATCAGCAGTTGTTTGGGGAGATGGAGATTCAAACGATACAATAAAACTAGATTTAGTAGAAGCTTTTGACTTGCACTTTTTAGCAAGTACGTCTGCTCCTACTACTATGTACTATGTCTGGGGATGGACAGCTGGAATAACTCCAGTAACTATTGCAGACTAATAACTAATTTATAAACTTTAAAAACAATTTAAAAATGGCAACAACAAAATTAACAACAACGTGTGGAGAACTTATAGATCTAATGAATGGACATTTTGGAGTACAAGATGTACCAGGAAAAGATTTTGCTATGATAATTTCTAGAAATATGAATAGACTTCAAGAAACTTTAGCTCATGTAGAAAAAGCTGGAAAACCTTCTGAAGAGTTTATGAAATTTGCTCAAGAAATGAATAAATATCAACAAGCAAATGCTACTGAAGCATTAGAAGATTTAGAAAAACAAAATTCTGAACTTATTGCAGAAAGAAAAATTCAAATGGAAAAAGTTCAAGAACTATTAAAAGATAAAGCTGAAGCTGAGTTAGAAGTAATTCCTAAAAAATTATTACCTGCAAATGTAACAGCAAAACAAATTAATAATTTAGAAAAAATAATAATATAATGGCACAACAAAGAAAAGCTAGGGATGAAGAAGAACAAGCTTTAGAGGAGTTAGCAAAGCTGACAGGTGATTTAATTAACAAATGTGGTTTACATTGGTGTGAACCAGGTACACCAATTTCAGGCAGTTTTGATCGTATAACAAATGCAAGCAGTCTGCCAGTAGGTATAGATGTTTCAGAAACAACTGTAACAGGTGTTGCTGATTTTCCTGCATCAGATTTTGAACTAGCTCCTGGAGCATCTATTACAGGAAATTTTACAGCTGTAGGAATATATAATACTTTTGGTCTTTCTGCACTAGATCCTATGTTTAATGTTGTTGCTTCAAAAAAATGTTAAAATGGGAAGAAATTTAAAAACAGATTTAATACAAGATATTAGTAAAAATATTAAAAAAGCTCTTGGTACGTGTTTAACTACTACAATTGTTTCTGGTACAGACGCTGTAACAGGAAACTGGTACTGTGTAATTCCTTTAGAAGCTACTGGTTTAGATGTTAGTGGTTGCTCTGTAGATATTACAAATTTTCCAACAGGTGATGTTACTATTGGTGCAGGAGTAGCTTTATTTGGCAATTGGACAAGTATAGAATTAAATTCCGGATCCGTATTAGCTTTTGAAACATGTTAATAAATCAATCAATATTAGGATCTACAACTTCTGCTAAACAGCAAATGAATACTAATTATTTAGACTTAAATGAGTCAATTAATGGTAATAAAACTGCGCATCCATTAGTTGCATGGTATGATTTTACAGATATGTCAACTATGCATAAAGATGCAGGCTCTACAGCAGTAACAGCTAGCGGTCATGTAATAGGTCGAATAGCAAATAAAGCTATACCCGAATCTGGATTAACAACTAGATTAGGTGTTTATCTTGAACAGGATGAATTAGCTAACAAACCTACATTTATAAGTGATGGAACGATCGCAGGCACTGTAGGAAGATTTGATGGAACTGCTAAATATTTACTTGGAAAAAAAGATTCAGGAAATGCAAATGGTACAAATTCTTTTTCTGCAGCTGATATAAGCGGAGTTGCTTATACTACGTTTTGCGTTGTTAAACATGATAGTGGGAGTGTTAGTACTAATGAATTTGTATATAGTGTTCAAGATGGTGCCGCATCTTTTATTGGTATGCTTATTAGAAATGTAGGAGGAAGTACTGATAAATGGGGCTTTTTATTTAATGATAATGTTGCAAGAGTTGAGTCTTTAATTGATTCAGGTAGAAGTTCATCTACTAGTCTTACAATTGTAATGTCAGTATCAAATCACGTTTCTGCAGGTACATCTAAATGCACTTTGCAAGGTATGACGCTTGGCACTACTGTAGGTAATGGCCTATCTTATACGTATGATTTAGGAGGTAATGATGCTGATGCAGGTATGATGATTGGAGCAAGAACAAAAGCAGATCTGGATGTTAACCCTAATTCTTATTTTGATGGGGATATTAATGAAATACTTATTTATAATGGTAAAATGACAGATGAAAGTCAAGCGCTTATTTTATCATATTTAACTAGTAAATATGGAATAACTAAAGTTTAATGATGAAATATATATTTTTTTTACTTATATTTATAAGTACAGTGTGTAATGCACAAATAACTAATTTTTTTAAATATTCTACGTTTTATACATCTATGAATATGAATACATCTTTTACAGAAAGAGATGATTATATAGCTGTAGACAAAGGGTATGAAGATGTAACTAAGTTAAACCCTTATGACTATAATTTAACTATAGGAATAAGAAAAATAGCAAGATTTGATTATGAATATAAAGTTAAAACATGGTATTATGGAACTGAGAAAGCTGTTGCAGATAATGTTACTATTGGTAATAGCACTGGTTGGGAGTATCTACTTAATTATTCATTTATACGTAATCGTGGTGATAAGTTTACTGAGCAAAATTTTTGGCTTAGATACCTTGGAAATCGGTGCGTAACAAAAATTCAATATAAAGATAACCAAAGAGTTAATCTTAAATATATATCTTTTGATACAAGATACAGAATAAACTCAGGTAACTGGGATTTTACAGCTGGTATAGTGGTTAGAGCTCATCCAGCCTATGGCTTTGTACCTATTAGGGATTTCTGGGTACCTGGCGAATCAACCTTCCAACAATTAGCAGCAGACTTTGGATATGCTCCCGAACAATGGATCCAAGGGTTTTATGTTAATAATAACTGGTATGACGTATCAGGAGGTGATTCTGTTCTTGTAGCAACTAGCAATGATGAGTTCTTTAACCACTATTTCGGTGATGCTGTAGCGTCATTTAATGAAAGAGAAATTGAAAAACTTGGAACGCAAAAAGAGATTAGTGCTGTATTTGGTATAGCATATTATAAATATACTCCTAAATTTTGGTTACATGCTTGGGTAAATTGTTTGCCGTATCATTATGGTTTAGATGACTATTCATTTGAGTATGGTAAATCAGATCTAGACTGGTTAGAATGGGATGCGGGTTGGATCTTAGGAACTAGAGTAACAAAAAATTTAGGTTTATTTATAGAGGGAACACATATGAAATATTGGGAAAAACCAGTATATGAAGTAAAATTTGGATTTAACTATTTATTCTTTTAATTATGAAAAAACTATTAATAATATTATTTGCGTTTATTGGCTCGTTTGTTAATGCGCAAGATTACGACTTTCAACAACTATGTTTAAACTGCGTTGCAGTTAACGGTTATTATTGTGGAGATGATCCAGCAAATTGGACTCAGTATTCTCCAGATGGATGTGTAATAAATGGATGGTTAAATGATGGGTGGGAAGATTGTGTAGATGCTAGTGATGAAAATGAAGCTGTGCCTACCTCACCAGAAGATTGCGCGCCTCCGCCTCCAGATTGTGATACAGTGTATGTAGAGATACCTGTAATTGAAACTGATACAATAATAGAAGAAATAGAAATTCCTTTTTATATATATGAAACAATTATACAATTTGATACAATAGTT
>TARA_R110002012_G_scaffold276025_4_pt1 | contig 14403 bp, 10 predicted proteins | sample TARA_R110002012 | Tara Oceans TARA_R110002012 (sample SAMEA4396515) | marine metagenome | biome: Westerlies Biome; feature: [DCM] deep chlorophyll maximum layer (ENVO:01000326); material: water (ENVO:00002006), including particulate matter (ENVO:01000060) such as... | depth 40 m
TGCTGGTACTATCAAATCCGGAGGCCTGTTATCCGACTCTTCCACTATAATTTGCATATCTCTGGTCACCTGGCCCAGCAGCTTCCACTCTCCAAAAAACAAACGCCATTCTTCTACAATGAATGCAACGTTGTATTCACCAGCCATCCCGGGCGCATCCCAAACAAGGTCGCCACTAATGGGGTCAAGTGTAAACGATGGAATGCTGTCCTGGTCTTGATTTGCCGCAAAATAATCCCTGCCTTCATAAAAAATCTTATGGTTTGGGTTCTGATAGTTAAAGACAGAGTCAAATCGGTTTTGCTTTGGGTACCACATTTTATAGGCCAGGCTATCACCATCCTGATCGAAGGCCCCGGGATTGTGAACAAACCGTGCGCCAACAATCGCTCTGTCAACCGGGGGTACCAATAGCACAGGGCTGCTATTTAACTTGTAAGCAGGGTCTATTGCCAGCGTTGTTTCAATGTAAAAGGGAGTGTCAATCGACCGCACCATATTCAGAACACCAGCATTCCGATTGCTTTCCTGGTAGCTGATGGTGTAACCACCCGGCGCTGGATACGTGTGAGTGAATACGAACCTGTTAAAAGCCACATCATTTCCCAGTGGAATGGTCTCCTTTGCCGCCAGGTTTTTTAATGCATAAACTGACCCGTCGCCCAGGTTAATATTTCCTTCGCCAAACTGAATTGGTGAGCCTGTGTCGGTATAGGCTATGACAGTTATTTCGTATGTATGAGCGCCATTGGAAATACGTCTGACAGTGATCTCACCTGCCCTAATATGGGTAGCAAATGTAGCCGTGCAGGAGAAAAGCGACAAAAGAAATGCCTCTACTAGTCTTTTCATCAGCTGGAATTACTTAAGTGACTAACTTATGCAATAACAACTGAAAGAGGGTTTACCGCTAGCTACCTCTCAGTTTCAAAGCTTTTTTCAAGCCGGGATGTTCTCCACAAACCGCTTTTTCAGTCCTGGTTCCGGCATCCGGCATTGATCTCTCTTGCCAAACCATTTGTAACGGTTGGCCGCTACGAAGTCGTAGACGAAGTCTCTCAGAAAAGCGGGTACAATTCTAAATACATACAAAATGGGCCAAAGCCCGCTCAGCTGCCTGCTTATTTCGAGTGCTGCCCGGCTCTTTTTATAAAGCACACTATTTCCCCACAGCATCACACTTTCCAGCTTTGCCTCGGTTATACCCTGACTGCGCAAAAGCGCCTGCCCTGCCTCCGACTGAAGAGATGCAAAGGAAAAAACGGCCTTTCGGTCTCTTTCAATTACGAAATTGACGGAAGAATTACAGAGATTGCACACTCCATCAAACAGAATCAGGTTGTCGGGAATGCCGGCTATTTCATGATCTGCACCCATCCCTTGTATTGTTTGTTCATTTGCTTGGGGTCAAGCACATCAAACGTAACGTCCGCTGTGTAAAAATAAACACCCGATGGAAGTTCCGAGCCCTCGTTGGTACGGCCATCCCAATCAATCAAAATACTGTTCTCTACGCCCGCAGAAGTGAAGTTGTAGATGGCGTTACCTGTCCTGTCGAACACGGTAAATACCACGGCATCAACGAATCGAATACATTTCGCCCTGTCGAAACCTGTGATTGTTCCGTCGTCATAGAAAGGCCTGAACACATCATTCCTGCCGTCGCCATTGGGGGTAAATACATTTGGCAGTTCAAAATATGGGCAATTGTCGTTGCAAACGGCCTCACTCAACTCACTTTCATTGCCGGAACGGTCTACAGCCGAGATTTTATAACATCCTTTAAACGAAGTCAAATCAACGTGACGATAGGTTGAAGTAATAACGTTATCAATCAGGTTAAAGGAGCCTTCAGCGCCGGTTTCACTAAAATAGATATTGAAGCTTCTTACGTCGTCCTCACATCCATCAGAAGGATCCTTTTCCCAGCTCAACTTGTTGCTAAAGGCGCTGAAATCGCAGGATTGGCTTTGAAGCACTGCATCACAGCCGAAGGTTTCGTCAAGCACAAAGTTTACAGGGCCGCAAGGCGGCGTCTTATCGTTCGGTTGCCCACATATAATTTGCGAATTATTGATCAGCGGCTCAGCCAGGGCGACGTTTCCATAAGAGCCCTGCGTAGTAACATAATAGCAATACTCCAGGTTTTCGTTTAACGGCACTCCATTGAACGAACCATCGTCCCAAAAGTAGAAGCCCTCTTCGTTGACGTCCACAGAGGCAATCTGAACAAGCAGGCTTGGATCATTCTCATCTACCCTGTTGCGGTAAATGTAATGGATCGGATAATCCTGGGTATTGTTCGACCAGGGCACATTCGCATCCCATGTCAATTCAATAGACTGCAACAACGGCTTTAGCTCCAGCCTCACCTGAGAAGCTACGCCGGAAGTATCGATCACTCCCCCCTGGGTATCCACCAGATGAACCCTGTAATTGTAGGTTACATCCCTGGTGTTCAGCCCATTATCCAAAAACACTGTGTCGTCAGCAATCACTCCAAGGCTAATCATGTTCTTTTCGCCCTGAAGTTCTTCTGCTCTGAACAATTCATAATTATAAGGCGGTGGAAAACTTGCCTGGTCAATTTCTATCGGTGGACTCCACCTGACCTCTATTTCGCCTGCATCTACGGACGTCGTCTTCACATCCACATTAGTAATGACCGGGGCGTTTATTTCAAGAATACCACAAGCCTCTACTGATGCATAAGAGACACCACCGCCCGGAGTAGGGAACACAGCCACCAGCCTGTAACAGTAGTTGGCCGCCACATCGAGTCTTTGGCCTTTGTTGTCATCGGTGTACGAGCGGGCACCGTCGTCCACCACATCAATCAGCTCGTAGCCAGCATAGTCAGGCATGCCTACTTCGCAGTCAATCGGGGTAAAGTCGTAGCTATCAACCCGTCGCCATATCTGGATATACTCAGCATTGGCGCATTCGTAAGCATCCCATTCAAGTTCTATGACCTTGTCAGGTTTTATAGTTGCAGTTAAACCGGTAGGAGCCGGTGCCACCACAGTAATGTTCCAGGTTTTGAAATCCACAAGCTTCGGCCCTGCGTTTGGCGGTGGGTGAGTATCCACCACCTTGAACTGCACTTCATAAGGCCTTTCACGCACATGTCCACACACTGTTTGCCATGTAAAATTCAGCGTTCCTGGCGACGGCTGATAGTCTGGTGGAGACGGAGAAAAAGTAGCTGGAGAGCCCAGGAATTCAAAAGGACCACCGAACGCCTCCATGATAACAGGTAGCCCTTCAGGGTCGGTAGCAAAAATATCTTCATCTATCAGCGTTCCTGCTTCCACACATATGTCTTCTGGTACTATAATTTCAGGACGCTCATTCTCAGAATCTTCGATGATAATCTGCATATCTCTGGTCACATACCCCAGTTTTACCCAGGTTCCCAGCACATTTCGCCATTCTTCCACAATAAAGGCAACGTTGTATTCACCTCTCAAACCAGGTGCATCCCACACAAGGTTGCCCGAAACGGGGTCGAGTGAAAAGGTAGGAGGCCCGTCTTGATTTTGGTTGGCTGTTGCGTAATCTACTTTGGTATAAAACTTAGGATCAATGGGGCTTCTGTAGTCAAATACTGTATCGTTATAATTCCTTTTGGGCACTGAGATCCTGTAAGAAAGACTATCTCCATCGGGGTCATAAGCACCAGGGTTGTGGATGAAGGTGGCACCAACTGCGCCCCTGTCGACTGGTGGCACCAGCAGCACAGGCGTGTTGTTGAGGCCATAAAAAGGGTCAATAATCAGCTGCGTCTCAGTGTAAAATGGAGTTTCAACACTATTAGCCATGTTAACTACGCCGGCGTTTCTGTAAAACTCTCTGAACCGGACAGTATATACGCCAGGGGCCTGGTAAGTATGGCGAATGGTAAAAACATTTGAGGCTACTTCGTCACCCAAATTGATGGTGACAACAGGGTCGGCTTCCGACTCAACATTCAGCACCGTTCCATCACCAAAATCAATATCACCCCCGCCAAATTTCACCGTCGAACCGGTATCTGTATATCCAATGATTGAAAATTCGAACTCGAGGCTGGAATTGGAGATTCTGCGGGCGATAATCTCACCGGCCCTGATGTGGGTGGCAGATACATTTGAAGTGGACGACAGAAGAAAGATCAGCCCTGCACTCAGCGTCAGTATTAACTTTTTCAACATAGGTTGTTGTCGACGGGTTTCTATCAACCAAGTAAACACTTGTTTCATCTAAACGGTTGCAAGTATTTTTCTGTATTACTCTTTTATAAATCTCGAATAATAAATTTGCTGGCCCAGAGAGGTGCGAAGCAAATAAATTCCTCCAGGTAGGTCTTCAGTGTTCAAGGTAGCCAAATTACCATTAATGGGAATGCCGGTTTTTAAAATACTTTGCCCGGCGGCGTTAATAAGCTCTATTTCCTGCACTTTATTCTGATTCAGCTCTGGAAATTGAATGGTCATGGTGCCAGCTACAGGATTGGGATACGTACGTAAAATGACCGCTTCCTTCGGATGACCAACGGCATTAATCACATATTCTTCACCGGTTGGATTAACAGCAAACGATTTAACAGTTTTAAAAGGATTGAGTCTGTTTAAGCTGCGAGCCGCCAGCACAAAATAGATGGGTTTAGCAGCAGACTGAGGCAATGCCACAAACCCATTGAAACCAGCGCCCCCGGCAATGGTATCTGTAAGCTGATGTCCATTTATATCCGCTCCATCCCAGTTTAATAAACCACTAGAGTAAAAGCTCCATTCGAGCGAATCAGCAGCCAATGTTTCATAACCAACTATAAAATCGATCCGCCCATTCGATGCAACCTGATAGTCAAAATCGATATTGGGTGGCAGCATGTCACTTTCTACGTTAATAATTTGTAAGTCAACCGTGGTTTCGCTCAACTTGTGGACTTCACCGTCAACTTTTCTGTATTCGATGACCTTGTAAGCCATGCCAAACTCTCCGGCAAGTTCAGGTGTGTCCCAGGTCAGTTGGCCACTAAGCTTGTCGAGCTTTAAAACAGGTGTTTCGCTACGGTTTTCTCCAGCATAAAACGAAATATCATTTGGCCACCGGTAGCTATCCACCTCCTCAGCAAAATCTCTCAAAGGAACAGCCAAGCTATAGACAAGGCTATCACCCTGCTCGTCTTTGCTACCAACGGCACTGAAAAAACGACTTCCAGCTCTCGAAAAAACAGCTGGAAAAACACCCAACTCCGGAGTAGAATTGGCGCCAAAGAAAGGATCAACGATCACTTGAGTAGAAACGAAAAAGGGCGTTTCGACTGAATTTTCCATATTTATCACGCTGGCATTGCGGAAAAATTCTTTAGCCCTGACTGTGTAAGCGCCTGGTGCCTGGTAGGTATGGCTGATAGTGTATTTGGTAAGTGAAGTTTCATTACCCAGCAAAATAGTTTCGTGGGTAGCATCACCGCCTTCAAGGCTAATAATTGTCCCATCCCCAAACTCCAGCTCCCCTCCACCAAAACCCACAGAAGAGCCTGTGTCGGTAAATCCAATCACCTCAAACTTATAAGTCAATGAGCCGTTACCCGACACCACCCTGATGTACCCACCTCTGATGTGGCTCGCTAACATACCATTAAACAAGGTTATCAGGAAAATGACAAGGCAAACGATGAATTTCATGGGGTCTATTTTGGATAAAACAATTTCATTTCACGGCCGGTTGTACGTCACATAGACAAATATTAAACAACAGTCAAAGAAAATTCCCCAATGAGAGAGTTTAGAAGCGTTCAAAATAGGACAGGCGGATTGGTAAAGTGCCGCTCGGGAATTACCTTTGGCTGGTTCTATTTAAAACGTTTGTGTAATACAAAAAACATATGAGTTGGTTAACTGATTCACTAAAAAGCAGCATTTTTCGAAAGCTCCTCATGGCGCTTACCGGGCTTTTCCTCATTCTGTTCCTCACTGTGCACCTTGCCGGCAATCTCCAGTTAATTTTAAACGATGAAGGGCAGGCGTTCAATATCTATGCACATACTATGGCGCATAATCCTTTTATCCAATTGGTGTCCAAATTCAACTTTGCCTTTATTGTACTTCACGTCATTTACTCCATTTGGCTTTCAAGAATTAATAAGACAGCCAGACCAGTTAAATATGGTTATTCTGCTGCCAGCACCAACAGTCCATGGACATCCCGCAACATGGGCATCCTGGGTACACTGATTTTGGTTTTTCTGGTGATTCACTTGAAAGGCTTTTGGTGGGAATTCAAAAACGACAGCATTCCCATGGTCACTTATGACGGCGAAACAATGCCTAATGTGTTTCTGGTCGTGAAAGCGGCTTACAGCAATGTATGGTATGCAGCAGTGTACGTGGTGAGCATGTTCTTCGTAGGCTTTCACCTGTCTCACGGATTCGCCAGTGCATTTCAAACACTGGGGCTCAATCACGTTAAATATACTCCGGCTATTAAGGCGATCGGTAAAGGCTATGCCATTATCGTTCCGGCCTTGTTTGCCATTATCCCAATCCTTATTTACATCAAGAGTTTAGGTTAATCATCATCGATATATGAAGCTAGATTCCAAAATACCTGCAGGCCCACTGGCTGAGAAATGGACCAAACATAAATTCAACGTGAAGCTGGTTAACCCTGCCAACAAGCGTAAATATGACGTGATTGTGGTAGGCACCGGCCTGGCTGGTGCCTCAGCTGCCGCCTCTCTGGCAGAGCTCGGCTACAATGTGAAGTCCTTTTGCTTTCAGGATAGCCCAAGGAGGGCTCATAGTATCGCTGCCCAGGGTGGTATCAATGCCGCCAAAAACTATCAAAATGATGGTGACAGCGTATTCCGGCTTTTCTACGACACCATTAAAGGCGGTGACTACCGAAGCCGTGAAGGCAATGTTCACAGGCTTGCTGAAGTGAGTGTCAACATCATCGACCAGTGCGTAGCCCAGGGCGTTCCATTCGCCCGTGACTATGGCGGGCTCCTGGCCAACCGTTCATTTGGTGGCGCTCAGGTATCACGTACCTTCTATGCTAAAGGCCAGACAGGCCAGCAGCTGTTGCTGGGTGCCTACAGCGCATTGAGCCGCCAGGTAGCCAATGGCAAAGTGAAGATGTACCCACGCACAGAGATGCTTGATCTGGTAATGGTAGATGGTAAGGCACGTGGTATTGTAGCACGGAACCTCATTACAGGCGAAATAGAGTCACACAGCGCCCATGCAGTATTGCTTTGCACAGGTGGCTATGGCAACGTCTTCTTCCTTTCTACCAACGCCATGGGCTCCAATGTAACGGCAGCCTGGAGAGCACACAGAAAAGGTGCTTTGTTCGCTAACCCTTGTTTCACGCAGATACACCCTACCTGCATTCCTGTTCACGGCGACTTCCAGTCGAAGCTCACGCTGATGTCCGAATCACTCCGCAACGATGGTCGTGTGTGGGTGCCGAAAGACAAAGCAACAGCCGAAAAGGTGAGAAAGGGAGAAGTAAAACCTGCAGAGATCGCCGAAACGGATCGTGACTACTACTTAGAGAGAAAATACCCATCCTTTGGTAACCTGGTTCCCCGTGATGTTGCGTCAAGAAATGCTAAAGATGTGTGTGATGATGGCAAAGGCGTGGGATCAACCGGTCTTGCAGTGTATCTGGACTTTGCCGATGCAATAAAAAGAGACGGAGAAGATACCATCCGGGCAAAATATGGCAACCTCTTCGATATGTATGAGCAGATTGTAGGAGAGAACCCTTACAAAACACCGATGATGATTTACCCGGCGGTACACTATACAATGGGTGGCCTTTGGGTAGACTATAATCTTCAGACAAACGTACCTGGTCTTTACGCACTTGGGGAAGCCAACTTCTCAGATCACGGCGCCAACAGACTTGGCGCTTCGGCACTAATGCAGGGCCTCGCCGACGGGTACTTTGTGATTCCCTATACGTTGGGCGACTACCTGGCGCAAAACCCTGCTGACAAAATATCAACAGATCACCCAGCATTCAAAGAGGCTGAAGCTGGTGTCAAAAGCCAGATAGAAAAACTTCTTTCCATTAATGGCAAGAAGCCCGTGGATCAGTTCCATAAGGAGCTTGGCCACATCATGTGGGATTATTGCGGGATGTCGAGAACTGCCGAAGGCTTGAAGAAGGCCAAGAAAATGGTGCAGGAACTGAGAGATGAATTCTGGAAGGATGTGAAGGTAGTGGGCACAAGCGACGAGCTGAACATGTCGCTGGAAAAGGCCAACAGAGTGGCCGACTTTCTGGAGCTTGGCGAACTGATGATCGACGACGCTTTGAACAGAAACGAATCCTGTGGCGGACACTTCAGAGAAGAATACCAAACTGAAGAAGGTGAAGCTAAGAGGGATGATGAAAACTACTCATACGTGGCTGCGTGGGAGTACAATGGCCCGGGAAAGGCCACTTTGCACAAAGAAGATCTTGTGTTTGAAAACGTCAAGTTGACTCAAAGAAGCTACAAGTAAGAATTAGTTATTCGATTTTGGTGATTAGTTAATCGGACATCTTGGCAAATTTAAAATCATTCGAAGAATTGGAATGCTGGAAAGCAGGAAAGGAACTGAGAGTTTTTGTTAGTAAACTCGCAAAACGGTTTCCAATGGATGAACGGTATGCACTAACAAGTCAGATAAAAAGATCATCACGATCGGTAACCAATAACATTGCAGAAGGATATGGGAGATTTCATTTTCAGGAAAATATCCAGTTTTGCCGACAAGGCAGGGGATCACTCTACGAAACTTTGGATCACTTGTTAATTGCCAAAGAAGAAGAATATATAGATGAGCCTGACCTAATTGCTGGCAGACAGTTGATTGAAAAAACGACCACCATACTGAATGGGTACATAAATTATTTATCGGAAGCCAAAAAGAAATCGTTATAGGTTGATACCGACCCAACTAATAAATAACTTTTAACCATTAACTCTTAACAGGTTAAGCATGGATTTAACATTAAAAATCTGGAGACAGAAAAATAGCAATACCGAAGGCAAGTTTGTCACCTACGAGGTGAAAGATATATCGCATGAGTCTTCGTTTCTTGAAATGCTTGATGTGCTGAACATTGGGCTGGAAGAAAAGGGCGAGGAGCCAGTGCATTTTGATCATGACTGCAGGGAAGGCATCTGCGGCATGTGTAGCCTATACATCAACGGTAAGCCACATGGCCCTCAGCAAACCACTACTTGCCAGCTCCATATGCGCAGCTTCAAAAGTGGCCAGACTATTTGGATTGAGCCATGGAGAGCCAAGGCATTCCCCGTGATCAAAGACCTGGTTACCGACCGTAGTGCATTTGACAGGATTATCCAGGCGGGTGGCTACATTTCCGTGAACACCGGTGGTGTGCCTGACGCCAACGAAATTCCTATTCCAAGAAAGATAGCTGATGAAGCGATGGATTCGGCTACCTGCATTGGCTGTGGAGCTTGTGTGGCGGCCTGTAAGAATGCGTCTGCCATGCTTTTCGTGTCTGCAAAAGTTACCCACCTCGGTCTGCTTCCACAAGGAAAGGTGGAAGCCAAGACAAGGGTAGAAAACATGGTGGCTCAAATGGATGCCGAGGGCTTTGGTGCCTGCACCAACACTGGTGCTTGTGCAGCCGAATGCCCCAAGGAGATTCCTCTGGCGAACATTGCCAAGATGAACCGGGATTTTATTGGAGCGAGATTGACGTCGGAGAACGTTTAGAAATATTTGATTTAGATAGAAAAGGGGCCTCGGCCCCTTTCTATTTAAAGAATTATCATTTTTTTATTGTGTTTGTATCCCACAAAAGCTTAAGCGCATCCACCAAGTTGCTTTTCACCTCATCAATCGTCTTGCCTTGACTGATAGCGGCTGGAACTTCTTCTATCTGGCCTACAAACCATCCATCTTTTGCTTTTTCAATTATTGCGGTAAGCTTCATATCCAAAAGTTAACGCAATTTGATTATAAAGTAATCAATCCTCCTCTACCTCACTCACCGGCTTAAAACCAGCAGGAACCTCTTCTTCCTCCTCATTATCTTGTCCATAAGCGAAAACTTCTACAATAGACGTTTCCACTACTTCCGGCACACGGAAGGTTACCAGCATATTATTCAGGCTCTGATGGATACGGTCGTAGGCATCTTTTACATCGTGCGCTGTCACTATCATCAGGTTCGTTACCTTCTTCTCTTTACCACTGTCAGCATCGGTGACAAAATAGGTGATTTTGCATTTGTGCCAGAAGTCTGCGTCTTCGTACAGGAACACATCGGTGATGCGGCTTTTGGTCAGGCTCGTGATCACAAATTCACCTCTTACCCGCTCGCTAAGCTTTTCGTACATGATGGCCTCTGCCTCAGTATAACTCACCGCATCGAGCAGATAAGTTTCTGTGGTGTTTTTCAAATGACCTTCGTCGTCTTCCTTTTGATACTTCGCCTTGCAAACAAACCAAATACGCATAATACCTCTGTTTTTTATTGGGCTCCAAAGATAGGGCATCCTTCCGGAAAATGGCTAGGCGCTCCACCAAAACTGTCTTGCTTTTTTTACTGCATCGATAGCGAATTCAGGATTTATTGCTTCCACATATCGTCTGGACTTGAGGATACATTCGATATTACGGGCGGCTGACGGCTCCATGGGCGGGACAGCCCTGCCGACGCCTGCTTTCAACTCAGGTCTCTCTTTATCACGCTCCAGTGTTTTTCTGCCCCGGGCGTCTGACGGCTCCATCGCACAGACTTACTCGCCGTGCCGACGCCTGCCAGCTCCCCTCTAACCTCCGGGCGTCTGACGGCTTCAACGCACTGGGCCGACTGACCGTACCGACGCCTGTAGCACGGCACAGCCCTGGTCTCCTGGCTTCCGTCTTCTAACTTCCCTTCCCACTCTCCGACTTTAATAACTATCTTTGTGCACTTATGTGGAATATTAAAAGAAAAATTACTGTTCAGTGCCATCCCGGCCTCCCTCCTTTTGCCGCCAACGAACTCAGAAGCCTTGGTTTTCCTGTAACTGAAGAAGCCAATATGCATGTGGTCACTGAAGGCACCCTGCACGACTGCATGTACCTGAACCTGCACCTCCGCACCGGCAACCGCATCCTTTGGGAGATGGGCAGCTTTGAACTGAAAGATTCGGAAGGGCTCTACAAGAATATTTTCGAAATGCCATGGGAAACCGTTATCCCTAACGATGGCTATTTCAGCATCCACTCATTCGCCAAGCATGAGTCGATCAATGACACCAGGTATCCAAACCTGAAAGCCAAGGATGCTATTGTTGACAGAATCAAATCCAAAACCGGCCGTCGGCCTGACTCCGGTAACGACTTCAACGAAGCCGTAGTCTACTTCTTTTGGAACAGAGAAAACTGTACTGTATACATTGACACTTCCGGAGAAACGATATCGAAGCACACCTATCGGAAAATGCCTTTCAAGGCTCCAGTAGCAGAACCGTTGGCTGCCGCTATTGTGCAGGCAACTGAGTGGAGCCCGTCGATTCCGCTCATCAACCCCATGTGTGGCAGTGGCACCATTGCCATTGAAGCTGCCCTGAAAGCTGCCAATATTGCACCTGGCCTGAACAGGCATAATTTCGGTTTTAAACACCTTATCGGGTTTGACAACAATGCCTGGAAAACCATGCTAGCCAGCGCCAAATCAAAGGTGAATGCGAAAATCAACGTGACCATCATTGGTAGCGACCGAGACATGAAAGCCCTGCAAGCGGCCCGTACCAATGCCGCAGAAGCTGGTGTGGCTTCTATGATCAAATGGGAGCTTTGCCCCTACGAAAATACTACCCTTCCAGACGGTGAAGGCATCATTATCCTCAATCCTGAATATGGGGAACGCATGGGAGAAGAATCGGAGCTTGAAGCTGTTTACAAAGGTATTGGCGACTTTTTCAAGCAGCGCTGTCAGGGAAAACGTGGCTTTATATTCACAGGCAACCTCAATCTGATTAAAAAGGTGGGGCTTCGCTCGTCAGCCAAATGGCCGTTCTTCAATGCGAAGATCGATTCGAGGCTGGTGGCCTACGATATGTATGAAGGCTCCAAAAAGAATTAGGTTTCCGTTTGTAGAAGCAAAGTGTACTCGAAGCAATTTGTTGCTTAACTTTCGTTATTGAATTTGATGCTGTAGACCCAACTTTCCATTGAAGAGGTTCATTATTTTTATAATTATTCTGGTAATTGGTGGCGGGGCCTTTGTTGCCTATAAAACCTATTTCGAAAGGGGTAATATTTCCCTCTGGACGTTGGTTCCTGACAATGCGCTGGCCGTCTACGAGTCTACCTCTCCCATGAATGCCTGGGCAGCATTTACTTCTTCGAACATTGGCAAAGGACTCCAGTCTATTGCTGCATTCAAGCGTCCTGGTCAAATGCTTTCAAAGCTTGACACGATTTTGGGAGGAAATGAGCAAACAGCCACGCTTTTCAACGACAAGACTTTCCTGGCCAGCCTGCACAGTGTCGGCAGCCAATCGCTCGACTTCCTTCTTCTGGTTGACCTGCCCACGCTGGACAGCCGGGGAAAAATGGACGACATTCTGGCCTACTTTTCAGAGAAAAATGGATACACCATTTCCAACAGAACGTACCAGGGCTACACCATTAGCGAGCTAAGGTCTCAAAAAACGAAGGATCTGTTCACCTTCATTTACTACAAAAATTTCTTCATAGGGAGCTTCACCCCCTTTCTCGTGGAGGATGCCGTCAGAAATATTGAAACTGCAGGCTTAGGTTTTTTTGATAAAAACATTGGTCTTCTCACCCTTTCGAGGTTGCAAAATGATCAAGGCAATTTATACATCAACACTGACAAGCTTGACAGGCTGGGCGACACCTTCCTGGATGAAAAATTATTGAACCTGAAGGCTATTTCAACCCTTGGTTCTTCGTCTTTTCTCGATGTAAAAGTGACCGAGCCACAGCTACTAATGAATGGCTTTACCTTGATACCACAAGACTATTCAGGCTATTTCAGTGGGTTTATCAACAACCCGGCGCAGTCGCTAAAAATGGAAGAGGTAGTGAGCAACCGAACCGCTGTTTATTTTAACCTCACTTTTGAGTCTGCCGAGCGTTGGAACACTCAGATGTTACCCTATTGGCAAACAAACGAGCCTGAGTTAGTCGATTTGAGAAGCACCACATTAAAAGATCAGGACATTGATATTGCCTCCTTTTTTGAGAGTATTGGTGGACATATAGGCGTATCGTTGCAGGAATCTTCTTTAGGCCATGATCCTGACAAAGTAGTTTACATGGAGATGGAGGATTTACCGGAAAGCCTTCAGCAGTTCAAAGAACTTTCAGAGAGAATCAACAAGTCGCAGGGAGACACACTCTACTACGAAGAATATGCCGACTTCACCATTGGGCAGCTTGAAATTGACGAATTTCCTTATCAGTTATTTGGAGAACCATTTAGTGGATTTTCGTCGCTGTACTATACCGGCTACCGTAACTATTTGATTGGGGCGGCTTCAGTGCAAATTCTGAAAACCGTGATCGACGATATAACCAACGAAAATACCTGGGGAAAGTCAGTGCAAATCAATTCGTTTCTCGATAACACGTTGAGGGAAGCCAATTTCAGTGTGTTCGTTCACACACCCAGGGCCTGGAATCTGTGGCAACAAAACCTGGACGATGCCTGGAAGCAGCAGTTTACGGATGCTTCTTCTACCCTTCAGTCGATTGATCTGATGGCCATACAGTGGTCTTTTATCGAAGACAAATTCTACACCAGCATCATGCTGCAGCAAACGGAAAAAGCAGCACAAAAAGGGGCGCAAAAACCTCTGCTGGCCGACAACGCCGTAACTTTTGCGCAGCCGCTCATCTCAAAGCCGTTTGTGGTTCGCAACCACAACGACAAAACGCTGGAAACGCTGGTTCAGGATTCCACCCAGATGATTTACCTGCTATCTGCCAATCAGGAAGTTTTATGGCTCGACTCCATCAAAGGGAAAATCATCAGTCCGGTCTTTCAGATCGACTACTACAAAAACGGCAAGCTGCAATACCTGTTTTCCACCCCCAAATACATTTATGCCATCGACCGAACAGGCGAGTATCTTCCTGGCTTTCCAGTAGAGTTTAAGGGCAAAACAGAAATCGCTTATTTCAACCTGGTGGACTATGACAAGAGCAAAAATTATCGCTATTTCTTTGCTGACACCCGGGGTGATTTGTACATATCGGACAAAGATGGCAAAGTGCTGGAGGGATGGAACCCAAAGGAAATCAAGCACCCACTTGCCTCCTCCCCTCTGCATATCAGGGTGAGAGGACAGGATTTTCTCGTGGCCCTGCAAAGCAATGGCATCATGCGTGTATTCAACCGGCGGGCACAACCCGTGGCGGG
>TARA_R110002012_G_scaffold148217_1_pt1 | contig 14392 bp, 14 predicted proteins | sample TARA_R110002012 | Tara Oceans TARA_R110002012 (sample SAMEA4396515) | marine metagenome | biome: Westerlies Biome; feature: [DCM] deep chlorophyll maximum layer (ENVO:01000326); material: water (ENVO:00002006), including particulate matter (ENVO:01000060) such as... | depth 40 m
GCTAGACCACAGAGTTTATACCAACGGATTTCTCTTTAGGGAAAAACTGGATGACCGTAAATTGGATGTTGAAAAAGCGCGAAAATTCAATATAGATTTAAGCTATTTCAACAAAATAAAACAGGGTTTTGATGTGGAAAACAGGGACGGTAAACTAATCCCCAACAAAGAAATCACATTTGATCCGCCACTGCCAAAAAGTTACGCCTATTGTAGCGATACGGCGTATTATCCACAGATAGTTTCTCAGATTCAGGAGGCAACCGTTTTATACCATGAATCCACTTTTTTGGAGGAACACCACCATCTTTGCGAAAAAACCAAACACAGCACCGCAAAAGAAGCTGGTGTTATTGCGCGAAAGGCAAAAGTGGGTACCTTGATTTTGGGGCATTATTCCGGGCGCTATGGAAATTTGGAACTTTTTCGCAGCGAGGCGCAGGAAATTTTTGAAAACGTGCAATTGGCTGAGGACGGGAGAGTTTTTGTACTGTAAATATAATTTTTCAACCATTTCATTCTTTTTCCTACAAATATTTTGTTAAATTTATAGTGTTGTTTTATCATTTCGAATTTTTGATCAGGAAAACCTTTTTGTCATGAAAAAAACAGTGTTTCTTTTTTTACTGCTGCCGACAATAGCGGTTTGTTATTCTCAATATACAGCGGTGCCCGACCCCAACTTTGAAGATTTTTTAGAAGCCAACGGCATGGGTGATGGCGTATCGGGTAATGGGCAGGTACTTACCGCAAATATTGAAAATGTTACAGAATTAGTTCTTCCTTTTAATGGTAATATTACGGATATAACTGGTGTTGAGGATTTTATTTCCTTAGAGTATCTTGACGCGAGTTTTAATGGTATAAGCAGTGTAGACTTTTCACATAATGATCAGCTAAAAACACTAATATTTGCATTTAATCCATTGTTAGAATTAGACCTTTCAATGAATGTAAATTTGGAATATTTAAATTGTCAAAGCAATCAATTGACCAGTTTACTACTTAATAGCGAAAATCTTGTACATATTGATTGTTTTGAAAATCACTTAACTGTATTAGATTTAGCAAATTTACCAGCATTGATTGAATTGAATTGTAATGAAAATCAAATTTCAGCATTAGACCTGTCTCAAAACCTACTTTTACAGAAACTTTCTTGTGCTGCAAACGATTTAAGTTTATTGGACACAACGAACAACGCCGCTCTTTTTTATTTACTATGTGGTTACAACAATATAGAGAGTTTAGATTTAACTCAAAATCCTGCACTAACACTCTTATTGGCTCCCTTTATGCCCCCATTAAATCATCTAGATCTACGCAACGGCAATAATGAAAATATAGGCTCTTTCAATGTTTTTGGTACCGATAGTCTACAATGTATATTTGTGGACGATGCCAGCGCTACCTATCTTGACGATTGGTACAAAGACCCATTTACAACATTTGTAAATAATGAGGCGGAGTGTGATGCTTTGGGAAATCATGAATTTGTTGCAGCGCCATTCAAGTTTTATCCCAATCCGGCAAATACATATTTTAATATTTCATCGAAAGTGGAAGGTGACTACTCGTTGAGTTCCGTGCAGGGTAAAATAGTGAGTTCGGGTACTCTAAATGTTGGGCTATCCAGAATTCCGGTTGAAGGATTTTTAAGTGGACTTTATTTTTTAAGAATTTCAACCGTCAATGGTACTACAACCGAAAAAATAGTTGTGCAATAGTCTTTCAATTTTGATATCTTTTTCATCGGTAATTTTAATACAGATTTAATAAGCTACTGTTTTATAGCTTTCTTAAAAGGCTTAACTTGCGTTAAAACTTGAACTATGGCTGAAAAGCTTCACGATTACCGAAAATCCTACGAAAAAGGAGCACTTTCCGAAACATCGGTTGATGAAAACCCGATGCAGCAGTTCCGTTCCTGGTTTTTTGAGGTGAAGGACAGTGGGGGCGTCGATGAAGTAAATGCAATGACACTCAATACTATTGGGACGGATGGATTTCCAAAGGGAAGGGTGGTTCTTTTAAAAAAATACGATGAATACGGCTTTTATTTTTACACCAATTACAATAGTGAAAAGGGCAAATCTATAGCCAGTAACAATAATGTTTCCCTTTCCTTCTTTTGGCCCAATATGGAACGACAAGTAATCATAAAAGGAATTGCCGAAAAAACTTCTGAAGCAGATTCAACCAACTATTTTCATTCACGGCCAAAGGGAAGTCAGCTTGGTGCTGCGGTTTCGCATCAGAGTGAAGTTGTAGCTTCACGAGAGGTTTTGGAAAAAAACTTAGCAGAGCTCGAAAAAAAATACGCAAATAAAGAAGTGCCAAAACCCGACGATTGGGGTGGTTTTCTTGTAAAACCCGTTTCCATTGAATTTTGGCAAGGCAGACCAAATAGACTTCACGATAGAATTCGTTATACTTTGAAGGACGACGACTGGATTATTGAACGTTTGGCGCCCTAGTTTTAAAAATTCTAAAAACCTGAAACAATTTTTATGAAAACACTATACTTAGTAAGACACGCCAAGTCATCCTGGAAACACGATGTGGATGATCATAAACGCCCTTTAAAAGGAAGAGGGGAACGTGATGGAAAACTAGTGTCAAAAAAAGTGGGGAAGGATATTGATCCACCCCAGCGAATAATCAGCAGTGATGCTACCCGCGCACTTTCCACAGCATACTTTTTTAAAGATGCTTTAAAAATAGATGACTCAAACTTTGAAACCAATCATGAGCTTTATGACTTTAGCGGTCAAAACGTGATGCGAATTATAAAATCATTGCCCGATAGTCTCGATAAAGTAATGATCGTGGGCCACAATCACGCTTTTACTTCCGTTGCAAATATGCTTGGAAACAGGTATATTGACAATGTTCCCACTTGTGGTTTTGTGATGTTGCGTTTTGATGAAGAAAAGTGGAGCGATATAACCACGGGTGAAACCGTTAAAACCATTTTCCCACGGGACCTCAAATAATGACCGAAAAAATTGAAACACATATACAAGTTCGCAATCAATACAATAATCGGGAATTAAGCTGGCTACAGTTTAATGCTCGTGTTTTGCAGGAAGCGAACGATAAAAAATTGCCTTTACTGGAAAGACTTCGGTTTTTGGGTATATTTTCAAACAATCTTGATGAATTTTTTAAAGTGCGCTATGCCACTATCAGAAGAATTGTAGAAGCCGGGAAAACAGGGCGTAGCTTTTTGGGAGGTATTTCGGCAAAAGATCTTTTGGAGGAAATAACCCTTATGGTAATAGACCAACAGGCGCACAGTTTGAATATACTCAGCAATATTCAAAAGGAACTTCGGAAAGAGAACATCTTCATTATAGACGAAACCGAAATTACCCCAGACCAAAGTAAGTTTATTTCGGAATATTTTGTTCGCCATGTAAGCCCCGCAATGATGACTATTATGATAGGGGAACTGGATGAATTCCCAAGTTTGCGGGACAGTGCGGCCTATCTTGCTGTCACGATGATGATGAGCAAGGAAGACGATACTTTTGAGGCAAAGCATAATTATGCGCTTATCGAAATTCCCCGAACCATAGACCGCTTCGTGGTGCTTCCGCCGCAGGGAGAAAAGCAATATGTTATTATTCTTGATGACCTTATTCGCCATTGTCTTCACAACATTTTCAGCATTTTTAAATATGAAACCATTTCGGCTCATATGATTAAGATTACACGTGATGCCGAACTGGACATTGACAGTGATTTAAGCCGAAGTTTTATTGAAAAGATTTCAAAAAGCGTTAAAAATAGAAGTGTTGGCGATCCCGTACGTTTTGTATATGACAAGAGTATTGATAAGAAAACACTTCAGTTTTTATTAAACAAGATGGGAATTGACAAAACCGATAGTATTATTCCCGGTGGGCGTTATCACAACCGTCGTGATTATATGAATTTTCCTAGATTGGGCAGACCCGATTTGCAGTACGAGCCCCAGGAACCATTGCCCATTCCCGGATTGAGCCTACAGGGAAGTCTTTTTGACAGAATAGCTGAAAAGGATTATTTGTTGCACGCTCCCTATCAAACCTTTATGTATGTGGTGAAGTTTTTACGAGAAGCGGCCCTGGACCCAAAAGTAAAATCAATCAAAATCACTATTTATCGGTTGGCAGAGGTATCACACATTGCCAGTTCACTTATTAACGCAAAAAAGAACGGAAAGGATGTTACGGTACAGATAGAGCTTCAGGCGCGCTTTGACGAGGAAGCAAATATAGAATATGCCGAATTGCTTCAGAGTGAGGACATTCGTTTGATATTTGGCGTAAAAGGTTTGAAAGTACACTGCAAGGCGTGCCTCGTGGAAAGAGAGGAAAACAATAAAAACGTACGATATGGAATTTTAAGTACAGGTAACTTTAACGAATCTACCGCACGCCTCTATACAGATTACACCCTTTTTACCGCAGACCAACGTATTTGTAAGGAAATAAACAAGGTTTTTGAGTTTTTTGAGGTAAACTATCAAGTGCGAAAATACCGTCATCTTATAGTATCACCCCATTATACCCGCAAGGCAATCTATCATTTGATAGATACAGAAATTAAGAATAAAAAAGCAGGACTGCCCAGTGGCATAAAATTGAAGCTGAATAGTCTTTCAGATTATAAGATGATTGATAAACTATATGAAGCGAGCAGGGCAGGCGTGAAAATAAAAATGATAGTGCGCGGTATTTGTTGCTTGATTCCAGGAGTAAAGGGAATGAGCGAAAATATTGAAGCCATAAGTATTGTAGGAAAGTATTTGGAACACCCACGTTTATTTATATTTGAAAATGCAGGCAATTCCAAAGTATATATTTCCTCTGCAGATTTTATGGGAAGAAATTTGGACAATAGGGTAGAAATTTCTTGTCCTATTTATGATGAGAGCATTAAGCGTGAAATTCTTGAGAACTTTGAAATAGGATGGAGCGATAATGTGAAGGCTCGTGTAATAAGCATTAAAAACGATAATGCTTATTTAAAGAACAACAAACGGCCGGTACGTTCCCAATTCAAAATGTATGATTATTATTTAAAAAAACTTGAAGTAAACTGATTTGTTGAATATTGAGAAATACGGTGCGGTAGATATTGGCAGTAATGCCATACGCTTGCTGGTAATGTCAGTGATAGAACAGGAGGGAAGAGATACTCTTTTTAAAAAAACATCACTGGTACGAGTGCCCATACGCTTGGGTGCAGAAGTTTTTTTGGATGGTAAGATTTCTGAAAACAGTGCCAACCGCATGATAGATGCAATGACGGCTTTTAAATTACTGATGAAAACCCACAACATTACCCGTTTTAGAGCGTGTGCCACTTCGGCCATGCGTGAGGCGAGCAACGGGCGTGAGGTAGCTGAAGCAATTGAAAAAAAGAGCGGACTCTCCATAAATATTATCGATGGCAATGACGAGGCAGCCATTATTGCTTCCACAGATTTAAAAAATTTGATACAGGATGACAAGGTTTTCCTTTATGTGGACGTAGGCGGCGGTAGCACAGAACTTACAGTTTTTGCCAATGGCAAAAATGTGGCTTCGCGAAGTTTTAAGCTGGGAACAGTCCGTCTTTTGGAAAACAGAGTGGATGAAAGTATTTGGGGAGAGATGGAGGTTTGGATAAAAAACGAACTCAAAGACTATAAACACGTTTCTATGATTGGAAGTGGCGGAAACATTAACTCTATCTTTAAAAAGAGTGGCAAGAAACTCGGTAAACCTTTAAGCTATCTGTATCTTTCTTCTTATTACGAGTTGATGAAATCGCTTAGCTATGAAGAGCGCATTACCGAGCTGGATATGAACCCAGACCGTGCCGATGTAGTAATCCCAGCTACACGTATATACTTATCCGCGATGAAATGGAGCAAGGCAAAAAATGTATACGTTCCCAAAATTGGTCTTAGTGACGGGATAGTAAAAAGCCTTTACAATGAAAAGATTGCCGCAGGGTTGGAGGTGAATTCTTAAGATGGTGCGAGCATAAAAATAAAGAGTAATTGTTGCATCTATTCTTTAATATTTTAGAACTGCTTAATTCCAGTCTACTTAGAGGAATTTATCCTTCTCTTTCGATTTTTGGTCCATATTTTCTTTTCTTGGGGACAATTTATATATCAACCAGCCGAAACCAACGACTAAATGAAGTATAATAACTATGATGATAATAATGGAAAAGGTGCTCATGTTTTTTTGTTTTTCTTTAAGTTCAGCGTCTATTAAGTTTTGGATGGTATTAAGTCCCAAAAATAAGAGTTTTATAAATTACTCTTGAATCTTAATCCACTCAATGGTTTTGTCGTCCACAAATTTTATAACCATAGTAGTGGCGTGCAGGGTCCATAAGCCTAATCGTTTTTCTGAAATATTGTAATATAAAAAGTTGTCATTGGTTTTATCGGGCATACCCAAGAAAGTTAGTATTTCTTATTTATCTAGATTGCGAATGGTGTCATTGTACACTACACTGTCCAGCAATTTTTCTCGATAGGGGTAATCTTTGCCCTTTTTGGTTTTCCATTTTGTTGAAGTGAAATGGGTTTCGGCTTGGTTTGGAGGGGTGGAAGCATCATTTTTACAACTTGTAACTAGCAGAAAAAACAAAAGAATTAATAGAAATCGCATAAAAAAATTTAATAAGCTAAACACCTATTAGTTTTTTCTAAAGGTTGTTACACTTTTACCCGTGAATGGATTGGTGTTTTCCCAAATCTTTCATTACTTCAGCTTCAAAGGAAAGCAGATCGTTCCATTTTTGGTCTACCTCATTTCTATCACCATATTGACGAGCAAAACCTAGAAACATTGTATAGTGGTTTGCTTCGCTAACCATCAATTTTCTGTAAAACTCTGCAAGTTCCTTATCTTCCAGTTCTTCGCTGAGTAATCGGAAGCGCTCGCAGCTGCGAGCCTCAATTAAGGCAGCATACAGCAATCTGTGGACAAGTTGTGTGGTGCGGCTTCCGCCTTTTGGGAAGAATTGAACAATCTGTAACACATATTCGTCTTTTCGGTCGCGGCCCAAAACCCAGCCACGTTCCAAAATTTTATCGTGCACCATTTTAAAGTGGCTTATTTCCTCCTTTACCAAAGCAATCATTTCTTGAATAAGCTCAGTATATTCGGGAAAACTTACGATGAGAGAAACCGCAGTGGAGGCTGCCTTTTGTTCGCACCATGCATGGTCTGTAAGAATGTCTTCTATATTTTTTTCAACGATATTTACCCAGCGTGGGTCTGTGGGAAGTTTTAAACCTAACATTTTAAAAACTGTTTAAAGTTAAAAGCCTATAGCTTAAAGCTTCTGGCTTATAGCAATCAAATATCCAAATCAAACTCCCTCCGTAGTTTTTCTATCAGTGGGTTTTTCTCCTTCATTTTTTCAAATTTTTCGCGAGTGGTATATGCATAACGTTTTTCCGCGGTTTCGTTTACGGTTATGTCTAAATCTATATCGTAATTCTGAAGTTTTTCGCGCAGAAAACCGAGAAGCTCATATTTGGCGCGTTCAACCTCGGTCTTTATTGTTTGGTTCGGAAATTCAAGGTGAATGATAGCACCATCCAGTTTGGGAACACCCATCGTTAAATGTGAAAGCAGATTATATTTGCCGTCACTTTCAACGTTTGCAGTATATTCCGTCCAGGCTGCTTGCATTTCTTCTTCGGAAAAATCATTTGAGGGAAGATTTTCTGCATCGGGTTGGTTTGCAACCAGCTCCTGTTTTATTTCCTGTTTTTTCTGAATGCTTTTCAACGAAAGCGCAGAAACCTTTTTGGCATTTCTTTCAGCTAGGATTTGGGGTCGTTCGATAACCTTTTCAGGCTGACCATTGGTTGGTTTTTCTTCGGAAACGTTCTCTTCGGAAACCTGTTTTTTTGAAGAAATTTCTTCCGAAGGCTCATTTATAGTATTTTTTTCGATTTCTTCTGGCACTTCAGAATCTGTTTCAACCTTTTTAATGGGTTTGGGCTGAATACTTCCAGCAGAAGTTATCTTTTCTGATGTAAATTTTTCACTTTTAAAATAAGAGGGAGGTATTACGAAGCGTTGGCCGCTAGTGGAGTTTTTTTTTTCGCCCTGAAAAGTCAGGGAAGCAAGCTGCATTAGGCAAAGCTCAACAAGAAGCCGTTGGTTTTGGCTGGTTTTATACTTTAAATCGCAAGTATTGGCAATGTCAATTCCATCAATCAAAAACCGTGTATCGGTTTTCTGGGATTGTTCAAAATACATGGTTTTTACCTGTTCGCCAACTTCCAATAAATCTATGGTCTGCTGATTTTTGCAAACCAACAAGTCTCGGAAATGGGAGGCTAGGCCCATAACGAAATGGTGTCCGTCAAATCCTTTTGAGAGAATATCGTTATAAGTGACCAAAACCTGTGGAATGTTGTTTTCCAAAAGCAAATCTGTTATCTGAAAATACCACGTATAATCAAGTACGTTAAGGTTTTCGGTAACGGCTTCGCGTGTTAGGTTTTTTCCGGCGAAACTTACAACCCTGTCAAAAATTGAAAGTGCATCGCGTAATGCTCCATCTGCTTTTTGGGCAATAATATGCAACGCGTCATCTTCAGCATCTATGTTTTCTGCCTTGGCTACTTCAGCTAAATGTTCTTTAATATCACGAACGCCAATTCTTCTGAAATCAAAAATCTGGCAGCGCGAGAGTATGGTAGGTATAATTTTGTGTTTTTCGGTAGTTGCCAATATGAAAATGGCATGTTTTGGCGGTTCTTCCAAAGTTTTCAAAAAAGCGTTGAAAGCTGCCGAAGAGAGCATATGCACCTCATCAATAATATACACTTTGTATTTTCCGACCTGTGGCGGGATTCTAACTTGGTCTATCAAGTTCCGAATGTCATCTACAGAATTGTTTGAAGCGGCATCCAGTTCAAAAATATTGAAAGCAAAGTCTTCACCTTCCTTTTCAGTGCCGTCCTGATTTATTTTCTTGGCGAGAATTCGTGCACAGGTGGTTTTTCCCACACCACGCGGACCCGTAAAAAGCAACGCCTGCGCAAGGTGGTTGTTTACTATAGCATTTTCCAGCGTATTTGTAATGGCCTGTTGCCCTACAACGTCTTTAAAAACGGCGGGGCGGTATTTACGGGCTGATACAATAAAGTGTTCCATAGTGCGGAAACAAATATAAAGATGTACAATGGGTTTTAAAAAAATAGCTGTTTGTATTTTCCTATATTTATTAACATTGGAGTACTTTTGCAGAGCAGGCCGCCTTATCGCTGCCGAAGTTAAATTCGGGAGAGGAAAGTCCGGACACCAAAGGGAAGCATAGCGGCTAACGGCCGTCGGGATCCACGCTTATGCGAGGATTTCAGGACAAGTGCAGCAGAAAGGATGTACAGGTAATGCTGTAGTGAAATCAGGTAAACTCTATGCGGTGAAATGCCACGTAAACCTGTGCTTGAGGGTACCCGCCCGATGCAGGAGGGTAGGCAGATAGAACGTTTCGGTAACGAAGCGTCTAGATAAATGATGAGGATTAGCTTTATGCTGATACAGAACCCGGCTTATAGGCCTGCTTTTTTTATTTTTCTGCTTTCAATTTATCAATCCATTGTTTTGCTTCTTCCAAATCTTTAAAAACGCCAAAAGGCCAATTATAGAAAGTTTTTTCAAAATTTGCATTCTTAATACAATTTTCGGTATAGCATACAATGGCTATTCCAACCATTTTGGGATAACGTGTATTGTAGACTTCGGGATTTAGATTTATAGCGTATTGATTTATACGGTTGTCAATAAAACCAAAATGTCTATCGAAATAATACTCTGCAAAAATCTCATGGAATGCTGCAATATGTTCTAAATCAATCAATACCCCTTCCTTAACAGTAGAAATTACACAGTGTTCGGTTAGGTCCATAACAACGAAGCCTAAATCAATAGTTTTATTTTTAAAGGACAAAATGTTTGTTTTAATTAAAAAAACTGAATACGGAACTTCCGTATTTGCGAGCTTCTACAAAATGGGGAAGTGAGGAAAGATCATTTTGTTTTGCATGTTCAATAATAAGCAATCCATCCGAATTCAACAAAGAATTAGCCATAATTACTTCTATCAAATCATTCAAAACCTCAGTGGTAAAGTCGTATGGAGGGTCTGCAAAAATAACATCATATTTTCCCGAAGCTTTCTCCAAATACTTACGCACATCAGATTTTATGGTAATAATGGGAAATTCAAATTCTTCCGAAACTTTATTTATATATTGTACACAGCCCATATGGCCATCAACTGCTGTAATGTTTTGAACACCACGCGAAGCAAATTCAAAACTGATGTTTCCGGTGCCTGCAAACAAGTCTAAAACTGTAATTTCATCAAAATAATACCGAACTCTTAAAATGTTGAAAAGAGCTTCTTTCGCAAAATCGGTCGTGGGACGAACGGGCAGGTTTTTTGGTGCGGTTAGTCTTCTTCCTTTGTATGTTCCCGAAATTATTCGCATTAGAGCATGTGTTTTAGTATAAAATGATTGTGTGGTTTATCATTATCCAAGTGTTTTGCCTTAGAAAAATTTGAATCCATAAACTCCAAATTTCGTATATAGGCATAGGCAATTTTGAAATTTTTATCATCTTTTTCAATTTCGCCACAAAACATTACCGGAAGAGTTTCTGGGTTTAGGTTTAATTGCTCCATACAGAAAAGTGTATAATAGATAAAGTCTTCGGGGGTTTTATAGGAATAGCTATTGCAAAGTTGAAGCTCGCCATTTTTCAAAACTATGCAGTCAAAGCTGTTTTTCTGAAAATGCAAATACATTTTAGGAAGTGAGTACTTTTCATTTTCGAGAATTGTTTTCAGCATTATGGAAATAGAATGGTAATAATCAAAGGAGCCATATTTTTCAAAGAAAAAATTGTTGATGTTCATAAATGGCACATAGACCACGATGATGTTGTGGTTTTCAATTAAATCATGCGCCATATAATCATTTGCCAATATTTTTGAATTGAATTTTAAGTATTCGCTGGCCTTAGTTTCATCAAACAAGGGTGCGGGAACCAAACTATAAATGGGGGTAGAGTAAACAACAGAAACTTCAGCAAAATCAGTATTCAATATATCATTCTTGAACATAATGGATTCAATATCCATTAACAGTTCCTCGGGCGTGGTACTGTGATCCAATACTTTTTCTTTAAAAAAAATTGGATCTTCACTCGCTGGGTTTGTCACTAAAAAAGAAAGCCCGTTCAAAGATATTTGAACGGACAGTCTATTATTTATTGTATTGATTATATTATTTGTCTTTTGGTGCATCGTAAATTTTTGGCCAGTTTCCAGAAGTATTAACGTCTTCAAGAGAACCTACTTTAATATCTGGGCCATTAACACCATCTACAGATTGTACCTGTAATTCTTGTGTTAATAGGTCTTTATCCAAATCACCCAGCACTATCTTTTTTGAAACTTTAGCTTCAAAAACTGAGTAAGTAGCTTCGTTTTTCTCAATTTTTCCAGCTTTTAGGTCAAACTTAGCATCTACACCTTCCACTGGAACATTCATCATAGTTTTATATCTATTTGTATTTCCGTAAAGGGAATCTTTAACGGGAGTAAAGCCTAAAGTATCTATTAGGGATTCTTCAATAAAGTAACCTTCACTAATTCCGAAGGCTTTGTTTTTAGCAACATCGGCATAACTGGTGTCACGTCTTTGTGTGATGGCAAACTTTGCGGTATCTATAAAGTTTATCAAACTGTCCCAATCACCTGTAAAACTTCCTGTTATCTCCTTGTGTGCAAGTTCGGCAGCCTGAATGTCTTTTAAATTCTCAATTACTTTTACGTAGCGAGCTTCTTTAATTTTATTGAATTCCACCGGGCCCATAACCGAGTTCCACAATTTCCAGCCCAAAAAGATGATGACAATCCAAAGAACAATCTGAATTACTAATTTCATTATTGATATTATTTAAGTGTTGATTTTACTAAAAGGTCTATCGCAAATCTACAATTTTTTTTTGTTCACAAAAGTATATTCCGAAAAAATCATACCTATCTTTAAACCCTCATTGATAGTAGTGAATGATGAATGTATCAGAATTTTACAGTTTTTTAAAAAATGATTTTCCACATACCACCACCCCTAAACAGGATATTGCGCTACAATTGTTGGCGAAATTTGTGCTTGGCACGAACAAAAATGAAACGTTTTTATTAAAAGGATATGCAGGAACCGGAAAAACGACCATTGTAGGTTCGTTGGTTAAAAATCTGTCCAAAGTAAAAAAACGTTCTGTGCTATTGGCACCAACGGGAAGGGCTGCAAAAGTAATAAGCAATTATTCAAACAAGCAGGCTTTTACGATTCACAAAAAAATATATTTTCCAAAAAGTGAGAAGGGGTCGGTTTCCTTCAATTTACAGCAAAACAAACATCGCGATACTATTTTTATTGTAGATGAAGCTTCAATGATTCCTGATATTAATCAAGATTCAAAATTATTTGAAAACGGTTCCCTGTTAGACGATTTGATGCAGTACGTTTATAGCGGCAATAATTGCAGGCTACTTTTGATTGGAGATTCTGCACAATTACCGCCGGTGTATTTAGATATAAGCCCTGCGCTCGATTCACATTTACTTGAAAACCAATATAACCGTGAAGTTATAAAACTTGAATTGGATGAAGTTGTACGTCAGCAAAAAGATAGTGGCATACTTGAAAATGCTACAAGAATTAGGGAACGCCTTGAAGATGAATTATATGGAGCATTTAAATTTTCAGAAGTAAACTTTCCAGACATTATTCGTCCTACAGATGGCCAAGAAATTATGGATGCCATTAGCGATAGCTATTCTTCCTTAGGAAATGAAGATACTGTTATTATAGTACGTTCAAACAAACGGGCAAATCTTTACAATCAAAGCATTCGCGAGCGCATCCTTTTTCAGGAATCAGAGCTATCGGCGGGTGATTATTTAATGGTTGTAAAAAACAATTATTTTTGGGTTGATAATACCAGTGAAGCCGGATTTATTGCCAATGGAGATATAATTGAGGTTTTGGAAATTTTTGCTTTCAAGGAATTATACGGTTTCCGCTTTGCGGAAGTTAAAATCAGAATGGTCGATTATCCAAATATGAAGCCTTTGGAAACCGTACTTCTTTTAGACACATTAACATCTGAAAGCCCTTCGCTCACCTATGATGAATCCAACAAACTTTATCAAGAAGTTTTGAAGGATTACGCAACTGAAAAATCTAAATACAAAAAATTTTTAGCTGTAAAGAACAATAAATATTTTAATGCCCTACAAGTGAAGTTCAGTTATGCCATTACTTGTCACAAATCTCAGGGAGGGCAATGGAACACTGTTTTTGTGGAGCAGCCATATCTTCCTAATGGTATTGATAAAGAATACTTGCGTTGGCTTTATACAGCAGTAACCCGTGCCCGCGAAAAGTTGTATTTAATAGGTTTTAAGGATGAATTTTTTGTAGATTAGTAATTCATGGAAAACTTGGAAATCTTCATCAGTATTTTTTTGGGCATCGGTTTGGCCGCTGCCGTAGGCTTCCGTGTTTTCTTGCCATTACTGGTTTTGAGCTTAGCCGGTTATTATGAAGTTATCCCTTTAAATGAAAGCTGGCAATGGATGGGAAGCTTGACGGCTGTGATAACTATGGCTGTTGCAACTGTCGTTGAAATATTTGGATATTACATTCCTTGGCTCGACAATCTACTGGATACGATAGCATTGCCCTTGGCAACTTTGGCTGGAACTGCCGTTATGGTTGCAACGGTTGCAGATCTGAGCCCAGTAGTTACGTGGTCTTTGGCTATTATCGCCGGTGGTGGCACGGCTGCAGCAATTAAAGGAAATGCTTCCGCAGCACGGTTAACCTCAACCGCGACAACAGCTGGTACGGCTAACCCTATATTAGCAACCGTTGAAACGGCAATTGCTGCAGTTATGGCATTTGCTTCAATATTTATACCTATTTTGGCTTTTGTACTTGTGGTATTTTTGTTTTTTGTGATATTCCGATTCTATAAAAAGCTTCGCAAAAAAAGATTGCCACCAACTTAAACTTCTTATTTTTGAAATCATTTTTAAAAACTTCGACTTGAAAATAATAGCAATGATCCCAGCACGATATGGTGCTTCGCGGTTTCCTGGAAAATTAATGCAAGATTTGGCGGGTAAACCCGTAATAGTTAGAACGTATGAAGCTGCAAAAGCAACAAATCTCTTTGATGAAGTATATGTGGTTACAGATAGTGATGTGATTTTCAAAGAAATTGAAGCTAACGGCGGCAAGGCAATCATGAGCCATAAGGAGCACGACTGCGGAAGTGACCGTATTGCCGAG
>TARA_R110002012_G_scaffold108008_1_pt1 | contig 14391 bp, 6 predicted proteins | sample TARA_R110002012 | Tara Oceans TARA_R110002012 (sample SAMEA4396515) | marine metagenome | biome: Westerlies Biome; feature: [DCM] deep chlorophyll maximum layer (ENVO:01000326); material: water (ENVO:00002006), including particulate matter (ENVO:01000060) such as... | depth 40 m
TGAAATTAATTTTATAAAACAGCAAAAATCTATACTAGATTACATACCCATTAATCAACAAAATTTCAACATAATGTAATTTTTCTTCATAACCTTTACCGCTTACAACTATAATTATCTTCTACGGTTAAATTTCAAGAGCGGCTCTTGGCAAATTCTACGCATCAGCATTAATCCAAAAAGCTTTTTCATTGATTACGGTCGTTTTATTAATATTTTAAGTCTTTTAAGACTCCTAATCCTTTCACACAAAATATATTCTCATTGATGTTATCTGGTAAAAGTCCTAGAAGCATTCCCTGGTTTCAATAGAACGTTCCCGACGAACCTAAAATCAACTAATCACAAAAAAATAATTTTCATAGGTCAAGCTGTTAATTGCCCAAATAACAAATAATTGAATATCATTTGAAAGAAAACATTATTAAAAAAATTAAATAAGTGTAATAAATCACACTTATTTAATTTTTTTAATAATATTTGTATAAACTATCATAAAATAGAGCAGTTATGGTTAGAATAAATAGTCTTCTACTCTTCATTGTTTTCCTATTTTTTTGTGAAAACTCGTATAGCCAAAATGAACTGGCAGCATATCTTATGGTTTATTTCAAGGATAGCGACCACAGCTTACATATGGCGGTAAGTAAAGATGGGTATTCATTCACAGATGTAAATAATGGTAATCCTGTGATTTCTGGAGATACTATTGCACATCAAAGAGGAATACGTGACCCTCATATTATGCGTGGTCCTGATGATGCTTTTTACATGGTCATGACAGATTTGCATATATATGCTAAATCTGAAGGTTATAGAGATAAAGAGTTTGAGCGTCCCAGAGAAATATATGGTTGGGGAAACAACAGAGGCTTTGTCTTAATGCGATCTACAGATTTAATCAACTGGTCACATACTACAATTGCTATAGATGAAAGTTTTAAAAACTATGAAGATATAGGCTGTGCCTGGGCTCCGCAAACGATATATGATGAAGATAGAAAGCAGTTCATGATTTATTACAGCCTGCGTTTTAAAGATGGTAATACTAAATTATACTACAGTTATGTCAATAAAGATTTTACAAAATTAATATCTGCACCTAAGCTATTATTTGACTACCCTAAAGACATTACTTATATAGATGCTGATATTACTAAAATAAATAACAATTATCATATGTTTTATGTTCCACACGACGGAACACCTGGTATAAAACAAGCGACTTCAAAGAAAATAAATGGCAGTTATATCTATGATGGTAACTGGTATGATAGTGAAGATTTAAAATGTGAAGCTCCAAATATCTGGAAAAGGATTGGGGAAGATAAATGGGTGCTAATGTATGATATATATGGTCTAAAGCCAGCAAATTTTGGTTTTAGAGAAACTTCAGATTTTAAAACATTCAAAGATCTGGGTCGCTTTAATGAAGGTCCTATGAAAGCCACAAACTTTACGGTTCCCAAGCACGGCGCTGTAGTTCATATTACCCTTGAAGAATTAACACAGTTGGAAAAATATTGGATTCAAAAATAAATTAACCTTATGTATACCAGTCTCAAAAAAATGTTTAATCTGCTTTTATTTTTTGTTTTTATACAATTATCATATGCACAAAATACTCCTCAAGTAATACTCAAAGGTGATTATGCAGACCCTACCATAATTAGGGATGGTAGTGATTATTATATGACTCACTCTCCTTTTGTTTACGCCCCTGGTTTTCTTATTTGGCAATCAACAGATTTAATAAACTGGAAGCCTTTAGTTAGAACAAACACCGCTATTACAGGGTCTGCGTATGCTCCTGATTTAGTCAAGTATGATAATAAATATTACATTTATTATCCTGCAAACGGCACAAATTATGTTATTTGGGCTGAGGATATTAAAGGTCCTTGGAGCCAGCCTATAGATCTTAAAACGCCTCGTATTGACCCAGGGCATATAGCTGATGATAATGGAAACAGATTTTTACATCTAAGTAATGGTGAGGTGGTACAACTCGCTCAAGATGGCCTTTCTTCAATATCTAAACCTGAAAAAACCTATTCAGGTTGGAAATATCCAAGTAAATGGAATACTGAATGTTTTTGTTTAGAATCACCAAAACTTATTAAACATAATGATTACTATTATTTAATAAGCGCACAAGGAGGTACTGCAGGACCAGCAACGAGTCATATGGTTGTAGTCGCTCGTTCTAAAAATGTAGATGGTCCGTGGGAAAATGCGCCAAATAATCCCATTGTACATACATACTCTGCACAGGATAAGTGGTGGTCAAAAGGTCACGGTACATTTATAGATGATGCTGATGGCAACTGGTGGGTGGTTTATCACGCTTATAACAAAGATGCTTATACTTTAGGTAGGCATACATTAATTGAGCCTATAAAATACACTGAGGATGGATGGTTTGAACTTGATCCTACTCGAGACATACCTAAAATAAGTAATGACTTTCAAAGTTTAGAACTCTCTGATGATTTTAATGGAACAGATATAGGGTTGCAGTGGACCGTGTGGGGAGCTTTCTTACCTCAAGAAAATAAAATCGAGAATGGTAAAATACATTTAAAAAGTAAAGGGAGTGATATCTCTAACGGTCATAAACTTTTAACAACTCTTACTGATGAAAACTATGCACTACAAACTAAAGTAGCTGTATCAGAAAATACGGGAGGCCTTATATTGTATTATAAAGAACAAGCATATGCAGGTATTACAGTAAGTGCAGATTCCATAGCTTTATATAATGCTGCAAACGCTATAAAAAAAGTACCTAATCGATGGGGTAGAGAAGTACACTTGAGGATTGAAAATCAAAATAATTTATGCTCTTTTGCAATAAGTAAAGATGGTATGGTGTGGGATACTTTAAAAGAGCATGTAGATGTCTCTGGCCTACATCATAATAACTACAGAGGGTTTTATGCGTTGCGCGGAGGATTGTTGTCAGCAGGATCGGGAACTGTAGAATATGATTATTTTAAATACGCATCAGGAAAACGAGCTGCAAAACCGTTATATCGTGATCCAGTTTTTGATGGAGCTGCAGATCCTGTGGTAATATGGAATCCTATAAGCAACAAATGGTGGATGTATTATACAAATCGACGGGCAACTGAAACTCAATTACCAGGAGTAAGCTGGGTATTTAAAACAGAAGTAGGTATTGCCCAATCTGAGGATGGTGCTAATTGGGAATATGTAGGAACTGCAAACTTCCCAAAGTTACCAGAAAATTCAGGAGGAAAATCTGCAACACTATGGGCGCCTGATGTTATCAAGGGGCCAGATGGATTATGGCATATGTTTTTAAGTATTCAGGCAGGGGAAGCAACATCCTGGGGGAAAGTGCCTGGTTATATTGATCAATTTACGAGTGATAATTTAAGAGATTGGACACATAAACATCGCTTTGAACTTCCTGTAGGAAGCTATGATGCTGAAGTATTGCAAATGCCTGATGAAAGTTTTAGAATGTATCACAAAGATCCAAGTGGAGGAGCTTCAACCTTTTACTATTCTGAAAGTAAAGATTTAAAACAATGGTCAGATCGCAAAAAGGTCTTTAGTGCCAAAGGTGAAGGACCGGCAATTTTTAAGTGGAAAGATTGGTTCTGGATGATTTTATGTGACGGTCAGGGATTTGCTACATATCGTTCTAAAGATGCTCAAAATTGGGAGCGACAACCTGGAGGAGCACTTATGCCTCACGGTTCGGGAATAGGAGAAGATGATATTCCGGCAGCACGTCATGGGGATGTAGTCGTCCAAAATAACCGTGCTTATTTATTCTATTTTACACATCCCGGTCGTCACGGAACAGGAAAAGACCTTGACGGATTTGATCAGCGTCGTTCGTCAATTCAAGTAGTAGAGTTAAAACTTGAAAATAACTGGTTAGTTGCCTCACGTAACGAACCCACATATATAAACCTGACTACAAGTGTTCAAAACTAAATTATTGTAACGTTTAATTGTTATCTAACTAAGCGTTAAATTATAAAGCAATAAACCCGGAAAAATGATTTTTCCGGGTTTATTGCTTTATAATTATTTGTTCTTAAACTATGTTGAAATATACTCCTTGCTTAATAGCGTTAAATAAGTGTATTAAATAATGCGTTTATATAATTAAGCAAGGAATTTTTGGTATTTTAAAAGCTAACTCAAATACCTTATCTAAGATTCACAACAAGTTGTGAGTTAGTCTATTTTTAAAACTTTTGATTTACCCTTATATAATAATTTGGTTGTAGCAGTTTTAGGGTAAATACCAGAACTGTTTTTATCTGTAACTTTTAGAATATTAAATTCGATAGCTTCAGGTAATCCTTTAAAATTTCCTTCACGCTTGCCTAGAGTTAATTTATTTTTAGAATCATCCCAAGTAAACTCAATTGTAGTGTATGAGCCATCCTCATAATTGTAATTATCACGCTCATCATCATAATATGTATAATGAGCATCGGCACCCGGATAAATGCGAATCTCTATCGGGCCTAATTTTTCATTAGCGTATTGCACTTTAGGACCAAATGGAATAATTGAGCCAGCTTTTACATATAACGGCATGATATCTACCGGAACCTGTTTTTCAATTTCCTGACCACCGGTAAATTTCTCGCCTGTCCAAAAGTCAAACCAGTCTGTAGAAGCGGGTAAATACAGTTTACGACTTCCTGTATTGTCAAATGTTGCTGAAGAGTCGTTATTACCTTTAGTATACATAGCTTCAGTTACTGGAGCTACAAGTATAGATTTACCAAACATATACTCATCATTTAAATCAAGTGCATTTTTATCTTGAGAGAAGTCCATAAATAAAGGTCTCATCAAGGTTGAAGCATTAGAAGTCACTTGCCAAGATTCAGAATAGATGTACGGTAGTAACCTGTAACGCAGATTTATAAATTTTTCTACGGCATCAAAATTCCAGTCACCGCGTTTCCCCAGTTTATATATTTCTCGTGGAGTTGTAGTACCGTGTGAGCGCATCATAGGAGTAAACGCACCATACTGTAACCATCTTACATATAATTCTTGAAAAGAAGGATTTTTAATTCCGCCAGGATATTCCCACGCAAAAAAGCCGCCTATATCAGAATTCCAGTAGGGTATTCCTGTTGAAACAAAATTAAGACCTGCAGAAATCTGTTTTTCTAGGGTTTTCCAATTTGAAACTACATCTCCAGACCAAGAATTTGCAGCATATCGCTGTTGACCAGCAAAAGCAGAGCGCGTTAATATAAACACCCGTTTATCTGAAGTTGTCGCCCGTTGATGCTCATAAACGCCCCCTACGGTCATCAATGGGAAAGCATTGCGTACTTTTCTAAATGATCCTAGATGAGTTTGTGTATCAAAATCTTTGTCTTTAATATCTAAATGGTCAGGTTCTGTAGAGTCTAACCACCAGCCGTCGATACCTTTTGAAAAAATACCTTCGTTTAGATGCTCCCAATAAATATCACGTGCTTCAGGATTATATGCATCATATACTTTAACACCAGCCAATGGATCATCAGGTTTTGCCGGCCAGTAATTAACTGCACGTTGAGGATAGGTAGTAAAATCGAGCAACATGTTTCGATCCTTTAGGATTTTAAAAGGAGCTGTTTCAGGACCAAAAGAAGCCCATACCGAAATAATAATATGTGCATTTAAATCGTGTATTGCCTTAGTGAGTTTTTCAGGGTTAGGGAATGTAGGATTCCCAAAAGTCATCCCGTTCCAATGGTAATTATCTCCCCAATATTGCCAGTCTTGAATGATACCATCAATTGGCACACCCAAATCGCGATATTTTTGTACAACACCTTCAGTCTCTTCTTGACTTTCATAACGTTCTTTACTTTGCCAATACCCAAAGGTCCAATAGGGCATCATAGGGGCATTACCTGTAAGCATTCGTATCTGTTTGACAACGCCATCTGCATTTTCACCATACATGAAGTAATAATCAATTAATTCACCTACCTCAGAGTCAAAAGAAGTAACGGTAGGGTCATCAAAAAAAGTGGTAGGAGCATAATTATCCCAAAAAACCCCATAACCTTTAGTTGATTGAATAATAGGAACTACGGTTTCTTTATTATCCTGTCGCATAAACAATTGTTGATTGCGTTGGGACATCTTACCTTCCTGAAACTGGCCTAAACCGTATATAAACTCGTCTTTATCAAGTTGGAATTCTTGCTTTACGCGAAAAGATGGCTCATTCACATCCATTTTAGGATCTAGATGACTTCCTTCAATTTTCTCTTTAAGAAGCAGGTTTTCTTGCAAATCCTGGAAGCTTATAGCACCAGAAACCAAATCTAATGACACGCGTAAATCATCTGATGAAAGTACTACTGTAGATACCTCTGATTCAGAAATTTTAAAATTTGTGTTCTGAGGTTTAGCAATTACAGAAAGACTGTTTTTATCAAAATCAAATCCCTTTTTAGACTTTAGAACACGAACATTTTTTGAAGAATAAAATTGTAATTCAATGACAAGTGAATCTACTTCAGCTTTTAGACCGAATTCTGTTTTTGCATATGATTTCTGAGCTTGAGTAGTGCTACAAGAAATTAAAAAGAGTATTAGGAGTGCTTTAAATTGCATAGCTTTTATAAAATAATAGTACTAGAGGAATGCTATTTTGTTAGAATGTTTTCAATCCCTCTTGTTGATTAATAGATTTTTATAGGTTTTAAACACTTGAAAATTATAGAGTTTCAGGTGTTTTAATGTTGAAGTTTAATATCCTGGATTTTGTACTAAATTAGTATTGTTATTCAAGGCTTGCTGGGGAATAGGATAGAGAGATCTATATTCGCCTACAGGCTCATGAGATAACCAAGATTTAGTAGTAAATATTCCAAAACGTATTAAGTCTTGTCTTCGATGACCTTCTTGATTAAACTCCCACCCTAATTCATCTAAGAAACGACCGTAAGTGATATCATCATTATCTTGTGTGGTAGCATTTTCATTTCTTAAACCGTAATCATATACTGCTCCACTCATAAGTTCTGCTCCGGTAACCACTGCTTTGTCTGGATTAGTTCTAAAAGCACGCTCACGTACTTGAGTTACAATTGTTGCTGCAGCGTCAGCACTTCCTAATCTTAAAAGACTTTCAGCTTTCATCATTAACACATCTGCATATCTAAATACCGGGAAATCATTATTTAGAATATTAGAGCTGCCCATTTCAATTTCAAATTTTCCAAAACGATAACCATGTATAGACTCTGAACGGTCAACACTTGGTATTTCATTTATATAGTTTAGAGGGTCCCCATTAAACGAGCCTAATGAAACTTTAAGTTCTTCACCAGAAGATGCATATTGTTGCCCGTAAATAAAATTATTGGTTAATCTGCTATCATCTGGGTCAAACGAACTAATAAACTGAGGGATTGCAGCCATACCTCCCCAAGGTGTTAGCTCTAAGTCATAAGTAGCTTGATTTGCTGGCTGTAAGGTCTGCAAGTGAATATCAAATGTATTCCAAGATGTAGTATAATTATCATCTATTGCCAAAGCAAAGATTATTTCTTTAGAGTTTTGATTTTCGGTAACAAACACACTCTTTTGATTGCTTTCTAAAATATAATTTCCAAAATCTATTACTGCCTGAGCAGCATCAATACACTTTTGCCACTGTGGTGTACCACTCCAAACCTCGGCATTTAAATATACTTTGGATAAAAGGGTGTATGCTCCCCATTTATTAAATCTTCCATACATCTCTGCCCCTGAGTTCTCACTAAGGTCTTCAAGACTTTCGGTAATTTCTGTTACGATAAAATCATATACTTCTTTGCGTGTAGATTGTTCTGGCAAAAAGCCTTCGGGGACATCAAATTGTGTTACAATAGGAACATTACCATAGAGATCTAGTAATAGATAGTAATAAGAAGCTCTTAACACCCGTAACTCAGCAATAGAAGTAGCCAGTAACTCATCTTCAAGTGGCACATAACCTGATTCTATTTGAAAAATTATTTTATTACAGTTAGTAATGCCATTATAAGTACGTGACCAACCTTGGTTTACAGGATCATCCTCTGCTGTCCAATTGTGCTGGTGTAAACGTTTGTAAACTCCACCATCAACCCATCCGTTAGGTCGTGCTGGGATTACAACCTGATCTGCAGTAACTTCTTGAGTTCTCCAGACACCATTCCATAGTAATAAAGTGTTTCGCCAGTCTACATAGGCTGAGCTTACCAAGGCAGCAATATCACTTGATGTAGGCTCAAATTCATCTGCAATAAGCGAGTTGTAATTTGTGTCTTCTAATTTTGTGCATGAATTCAATGAAACTAGCAATGATAGCACTATGATCTTATAAGAGTTCTTTATATTTTTCATTACAATTTTTTTTAAAAGGAAACATTTAAGCCTAATGTGAAGGTTCTAGTAGTTGGATATTTATCACGACCATCATTACCAGGATCAAGCCCACCTCGGTTAACTTCTGGATCAATACCCTTATAGTTTGTAAAGGTGAAGGTGTTTAATGTAGAAAATGATAACCTAGCCGATTTAATATACTTTCCTATTTCATCAAAATTGTAGCCAATAGTTATGTTATCTATTTTCCAAAAATCACCATTTTCTAGATAGTAACTGTTGAATTCTTCAGGAGCATTTAAAGCGACTGAACTCCCGAATATGGCATCTTCAGATGTGGCAAGTCTATTATATTGTTTAATAGATGAATTTTCAAGATACATCCGCTCAAAATTCAAAATCTCGTAGTCAAATGCACCACGCATTGTCACACTTAAATCAATCTTTTTATAGCGAAAACTATTATTAAAACTCGCATAATATTTAGGCAAACCGTTTCCTAGTATCTGTTTGTTTTCAAAACTGTGATCAAATTCATCGTAGCTTTGTGTTTCACCTTCTGGTGTTTCATAAATCCACAAACCATTTTCATCTAAGCCTGTTACTTTAAAACCATAGAAATTACCTACTGGTCCGCCAATTTCAATGATATGAGTAAAAGTCTGTACCGGAGGCCCTGTATATCCGGCAGTAAAATAGTCATTGGTAGATTGATATAAATCATTTGAAAGGCTTATCAGCTTATTTGTATTTGTAGAAAAGTTTATATTAGAAGTCCATTCAAAATCTTGATTTTGAACAGGAATAAAATTCAAAGCAACCTCTAATCCTTCATTTTTCATTTTCCCCACATTTGCACGAGTTGTAGGATATAAATTAGGAGGGGTAGGTACCGAATAATCATATAGTAAGTCTTGAATATCCCGCACATAATAATCTATACTACCACTAATTCTATTTTCAAGAAAACCAAAATCAAGACCTAAATTGGTTTCATGTTTTTCCTCCCATTTTAAATCTGGATTGGGATTTTGTGAAGGAACCAATGTTCTAATCCATTCTCCATTATAGTAAAAATACGAGCCGTAACCTAGTAGAGGAACAGCACCAAAACCTCCGCCATTTGGAGTTCCTGTTACTCCATAACCTGCTCTAATTTTAAGATTGTAAAGAAAATCAACATCTTCTAAAAAGGATTCTTGTGATAATCTCCATCCTGCAGAAACTGCTGGAAAGGTTCCCCAGGGCTTTTTTGTACGGTACAATTGACTCGCAGCCTCGTGACGCACACTGGCCATAAGCAAATACTTATCATCAAAATTGTAATTAAGTCTACCAAAAAAACCTATTAAATTGGAGGTTGAGGTATAACCTCCTACTGTCGCATCTCCTTCATTGATTCCATTACCAAGACCTATGTTATGATATGAAAATTCATCTGTAGGGAAATCTCTGTTAGTCATAGAGTAATCCCTATAATAACTTTCTTGATAACTATAACCGCCTAATAGCGTAAGATTGTGCTTTTCTAAAGATTTAGAATATTGAGCTGTTAATTCAAGGAGTTTTTCTTGTGTTTCCCGAGTTCCGTTTGACACGTAGCCGTTTAAACCATTTCTTATTGTTGAGATGTGATTTTTAGTTTCAGAATAACCACGGGTTTGATAATAGCGCCCTAAAGATCCTAGTGCATTAATTTTCACATCTGTTACTGGTTCATAGGTGATTTGTGCATTAAATCTATTAAAAAGTGATCGCTCTTCCCCATCAGATTCATAAATACGGGCTAATGGATTTTCATAATCAAAGTTTCCAGGTCGTTCAAACCAGTTCCCATCTTCATCATATATAGGCTCTGTAGGATTTCTTAGTAATGCCTGTCTGTATGTATAATTTTGATCTGTAGTCGTTGTATTATTTTGATTACGACTTATTATACCAAAGTTAAATTTTAACTTATCATCAAACATATTGTGATTAATATCAACACGACCAGAAAAAGTCTCATTATTCGATTTTAGAAAAACACCTTCTAAACCCCGATAATTGATGGTTGCCAGATAGTTTGTTGTAGCATTACCACCTCTAAAAGTTAAGTTGTGTACCTGGCTAAACGGTGTGCGTGTAATGGCATCAAGCCAGTCTGTAGAGCTCCCAAAATCTTGACTTGGATCTCTGACTCCTTGCTCGATCTGACGTCTATAATCATCTGCTGATAATACATCTAATTGGTTTGCAATTTGTTGTGTACTTAGATTAACCGAATAATCTACACGGTTTGTATAAGAGCCGCTAGCTCTTTTAGTTGTAATTAAAATAACACCATTAGTTCCTCGTGTACCATAAATAGCAGCTGCCGAACCGTCCTTTAAAACATCTACCGACTCAATATCTTCTGGAGCTACCGTTCTAAAATCTCCCGGAATACCGTCAATTAAGATAAGGGGACTACTTGAACCTATAATAGAGTTTGTACCTCTCAATCGAACTTGTGATCCTGCGCGTGGATCACCACTAGTCATAGAGACTGATAAACCTGCAACTTTACCTTGAAGTAATTGTCCTATATCGTTGACATTCCCTTTTACAAATTCCTCAGAATCTACGGAAGAAACAGCACTGGTTATGTCTTCTTTTCGTTGAGATCCATAACCTACAAGTACAATATCATCCAGAGACTCCATATCCTCGTCTAATTGGACATCTATTTTAGTCTTTTTATTTACAATAACTTCTTGAGTTTTAAAACCCACATAAGAAAAAACTAATACTGCCTCTGCAGATACATTAATAGTATAATCACCATCTAATCCGGTAACTACACCATTAGAGGTTCCTCTTTCCATTACATTTACACCCGGCAATTGCATCCCGTCTAATGAACTGGTTACAACTCCAGTCACTGTATTCTGTTGAGTGTAACCTGATATTGCAAGTAACAAAGTAAATATGAAGGTTAAACGAAATCGATTTCGTTTAAATTTGAAAAGTGTTGCAAATTGCTGCATTTTTATTGAATTTAAAAGTTGATTTATTGATTGTAAAATTTCCTATTACAGTAAAGAACTCAAAAAACGAGTTTTTTAAGAACCAGTTAAATGTTTGATTTCAGTTTGAATTGAATGTCATCTGTTATGGGGAAATTTTAACTGGATCCAAACTGGTCAGCCAAGCATCTTATTATAAGCTATGAATATGAGTTATAAAAAAATGTTAACTAACTAAAGCAAATATCTATAAATCAACAGTTAGTGTAATGATAATTATGTTGAAAGAGATAATACTTATGTTGATTTTTTAGTGTTTTCGCTATAATTTGAAGGAGTGCACCCGTAAACTTCTTTAAAACATTTGCTCAAATAACTTGAGCTGCTAAAACCTACGCGGTCTGCGATTTCTGTAATTGTTAAATCACCTTCTAGTATTAGTTGTTTTGCCTTTTTAAGCCGAAGATTGCGGATAAAATGGCTTGGAGATTCTTCTAATAATTTGGTTAATTTTCGGTAAAGACCAGTGCGTTCCATATTTAAGTCGCTGCTTAGATTCTCTACCGTGTAATTTGGTGCATTTAGATTTTTTTCAACTATCTCAATAGCTTTATTTAAAAATGCTATATCTGCAGGTTTTTGAACTGGATCTTCTGTAGTAAAATCCTCACTAGCTTCAGGTTCCTCCTGTGTTTCTTCAAAAGTTTTACGTTGCTCAATAAGATTACGTATTCTTAAAAGCAATATTTCTTCCCGATGTTGCTGAGCGATTATATTCTTAGTATAACGCATATAAAAATACAATGCTGTAAAAGTTAGGGTTAAAATCCCTACACAATACCCAATATATGCAATAGGGCTTCTCCACCATGGTGGATTTATCGTAATTTTTAACTTGCTTTTTTTGCCTTGCCATTCATCTATTCTGTTTGAGGTCATTACGTATAGCTCATACGTTCCTGGCTGTAGATTTGTATAGTTTATATTTAAAACACCATCGATAGTATAACCAGGGTTTACGGTCACCCAGTCTTTATCAACTCCTATCAGTCTATATCGGTAATAGGTCTTCTCTTTATTTATATAATTGAGCGGTGCGTACTCTAAGGTTAAGAAGTTTTCGTTGTATTTGAGATTGAGTTCTTTAACTAGTGGTGTTGTTTGCTCTAAAATTACTCTATTATCGTAATTATGAAGCGGCTCTATTTTATTACCGTGAATTCTAAGCAATCTTAGTAAGGGTTTAAAAGGTAGGTCAGGAACTAATATAGGATTAGAGGATAAGGTATTAAAACCATCAACTCCCCCAAAAAATAACGTTCCATCTTGAGATTGATAAGCAGCATCGTTTAGGTATTCTCCTGTTAGAGTGCCATCAAGCTCATTAAAATTAGTGAAATGAAGGGCTTCGGTTTTTGGTTCAACTTTTATTTTCGAAATCCCATTACTGGTTGTAATCCAGAGTTGGTTATGTTGATCTTCTAAGATAGCGTGTATAAAATTGTTAACTAATCCATCTTCAACGTGAATCATTTTTGCGCTTTCATCGATGTGTCTAAAAAGCTCTAAGCCGTCTGATGTCCCACCCCACACCCAATTGCGACTATCTGTAAACAGAACTGTGTAAGATTTACCCTTATAGGTTGTTGTTTGTGTCGAGTTATTTAATTGATTAATAACATCGCGTGACAAACTTTCCCACTTAACTTCACTTAAATAAACACTATCATTTGATTTAATATGATATTGATAATAACTTGTATTTGTCTTTATATAAATAGATCCATTAACATCTTCTGCAAAAGACTGAACAGCTAAGTCTTCTAAAGTAGACTGTTGAAAATAATTAGGTCCAATTTTTCTAAAACTAAATCGTGAAGGATGATGATACAAGAGTCCACGATTGAATGTACCTATCCATAAAGCTCCTTGAAAATCATAAAAAAGAGTGCTTATTTGAGTATTAATTATATTCCCGTCTATTGTTTTGAGAGATGGTAAATAGTTCTTGATATTCTCATTTAGATCAATTTCCCAAATACCTTTTAAGCAGCTTATATAAGCTTTATTCTTATCTGTTATATCTAGAGTGTTTAATATGTATGGGGTTTCTAAAATGGTTTTCCAAGTTCTGGTTTTAGGATTAAAAAAGAAAAAACCACCTTGAAGACCATTCCGAAGTTGATAAAAACCCATTTTCGCTTTAACCACCATAGAAGTTCTATCGTAATTTTCTAAATCACTTAATGCATACGCATTTGTAGAATACATTTGCTTTTGCATTTTTAAATCGTAACAAACCACTGCACCAGTATTATAAAAGAGGTATAAAAAATCCCCATTACTTCCTAAATCTTGTAATCTTCCAAATTGAGTAAGATTTTTAATCGAAAGTTTAGATTGAGGTTGTAAAAGCCCTTCATTACTAAGTAGCCATATTCGTTTGTGATCATCCAGAAAAAAATCTTGAAGGGGCTGAGAGATACCTGTACGATTTAAAAAAGCTAATGGTTGTTTGACATAGCGTTCCTTCTTAAGATTAATACTCATTAACTTATATTGATCTTTGATCCATAACAGAGAATCGTTACTTTGATAAATACGATAATGACCATCGTATTTAGTTAGCGTAGCTATATCTTTATTACTGCGATGTATGTATTTGAATTTATAACCATCATATATATTTATATTCCCACTAGTAGTAAATACCATACGACCATCTTCAAGTTGAAGAATATAACGTACTTGATTGTCGCTAAGACCGTGTGAAGTGTTTAGCTCAGAAAATGTAAAATTTGAAACCTGCCCGAACGACATGTTTGAAATAAAAAAAATAAAACATAAATAACGTACCAAATTATTCATTCTTAGAATCCCCTATTTAAAACTTGACACGCCTTAAGGTATAAAATACAATGGAAAATTTTAGACGCTCATTGTAATTGATGATTGTTAAATATAAGGTAGTTAAAATTAACGCAACAACTTTAATCCTCAGTTTAGAGATATCTATGCGCCAGTTGATGGATTTGTGATC
>TARA_R110002012_G_scaffold55946_8_pt1 | contig 14379 bp, 14 predicted proteins | sample TARA_R110002012 | Tara Oceans TARA_R110002012 (sample SAMEA4396515) | marine metagenome | biome: Westerlies Biome; feature: [DCM] deep chlorophyll maximum layer (ENVO:01000326); material: water (ENVO:00002006), including particulate matter (ENVO:01000060) such as... | depth 40 m
GCAAACAGTAGATATTATAGGAAACATTATACCAACACTAAACGAAACCATTGTAATTAACAATGTTATTGATAATGGTGGGGGTTCTTACACATTAGAAACTAATTGTACATGGTGGTTATCTATTGCTCAAACTTACACAATAGGAGCTAGTAAGTATAAAGTAACTTCTTTTATAATAAACCAAAGTATAACAATACAATCTATTGGAGTTCCTGTATTACCAGTGGCAAGTTCTTTTAATATATCTGCTCCAGAATACATACATGGCACTTTAAAAATGGCACAAAATGAAGTAGATGCACAAACAGATAAAACTATACTTTGTCCTTTTACGTATTTATTTGAGGCGTTAACAGACAGAAAGAATACCGATAAAGAAAGCATGATAGATAGAGAAGTTGATTTAAGGATATTCTGGTTAAATAGTGCTAATACAAAAGACTGGTTAACTGACGATCATTATACTTATGTAATTGATCCGATGCAGCAAATGGTAGATTTATTTATTAATAAAATAGAAAATTCAAAACTATTCACAGATGAAATGCGATATGACTGTTTACCGCTGATTAATGTGTCCGAAAATGGAACACAGGTAAAAAGTATATTTGATTGCAATTTATCTGGGATAGAATTGAGACTCTTTGCGGAAATTCGTGAAGATTTAAGTTGTGACAATAAATGTAAATGCATTAATTAAAATGCAAAGTAATTAATTTTAAAATTTAAAAAGATGGCAGTATTATGTGCATGTGGCACAGGAGGCGGTAACTTGGGTAGACCCTCATGTTTTCCAGTCTTTGATGTTACAAAACAAGCAGTATTAGTAGAGTATTTAAAACCAGATGGTTCTATAAATGGTATAGAATTGGCGGGTTTAACTGGTGGTATATTAGATCAGGACTACTTAGATGCAAGAGTAAAAGATGTTAATGGTAAAAGTAGATGGTATCCAACTCCTGAACTGAAAAATATCACAGATGAAAGAGCGGAAGATATTACAGAGACTTTTGATGATACATCTAGTGTATTTATTCAGGAGGGAGCTAGAACTTTCTCAGGATTAATAATTAAAGGTGATCCAGTTTTGTTAGGTAACTTACAAAAATGGAGATGTTTAACAATTGGAGTATTCTTTATTGACAAAGCAGGAAACTTAATAGGTAAGCAAACTAGAGAGGGTTATTTAGATCCTATCTTATTGCAAGATGAAAGTTTCTCCGCTTCTTTAATTAAAGGAACTGATACAACTAAACAAAAAGATTCTATATCTTTTATTATTTCTCAATTAGAAAATGATGCTAATTTAAGAATGATTGAAGGTAATGATATTTCTGCAAATCTTTTAGGGGTTGGTGGTTTAGTAGATGTAACAGCAACAACAGTTAGTAATATTAGTACTACTGGTTTTGATGTTCAATTAAATACTCCTTTTGGGGGTGTAACTTCTCCAATTCCTGCAGAGGGAATGGGCTTATCAGATTTTCAAGTATTTAACAATACTACTAGCTCTGCTGTTACAGTTACATCTGTTACTGAATCTACAGTTACGGCAGGTTTATACACTTTTGTTATACCAGCTCAAACCGCTGCAGATGAATTAATAGTTAGTAATCCAGCTGTTGGACCATTAAGTAAAAGTCTTGATTTGGCACAATTCACAGTTAATATACCTTAATATTATGGAAAATTTAAACTTAAATAACAAGATCATTAAAATCGGAAATACTGAATTTAATAAAAATTCATTTGAAGGAATGACAAAGGATGAGTTTAAAAAACTTTATCGAGGTAAATTAGCAGTAGATTTAGATGATGCTTGGAAACAACTTAAACCTAAAAACAGGGTTAAGAAGTCTACAAGTAAAAAAGATGAAGATTAATCTTTAAGGGAGGATTAAAACCCTCCCTTTTTTTATTAAATTTGTAATATGGCTAAGTTCTTTGATTCATTGATAGATAAGTTGCAAGGTATTGCAGATTTAGAAGTTAATGAAGTTGCTTTTAAAATATCACAAGAAAAGCAATTACAGGATTTAGTTATTCGTTTAAATACTGAGGGAGAACCTACTTCTCAACTATATGAATTAGGAGAAGATAGTTTAGGAAAACCTTTAAAAGGTAAAACAATTTTAAGAGATGGGGATTATAGACCTTTTACAATAACTGAAAAGAGAAAAAAAGGACAAAAAACGAGTAATCCAACTTTAAAAGATAGCGGTTCTTTTTATAATTCTTTTATGGTTGTTCCTTATAGGGGTGGTTTTGAGATAAAGGCTAATCCATTTGCAGGAGATACAAATTTATTTGAAGAATTAGGAAGCGATATAGTAGGACTAAATGATGGTAATTTACAAATAGTTATAGATGTTTACAAAAATAAGTTTTTGGAAGAAGTCGAAAAAAGAGTTAGAGCTTGATTGTTATAATTCTATTGATGAATTACCAATAAAAATATGGTTTGATATACATAAGACTGTTAACTTTAAAAAACTTTTAAAGAGTGGTGAGTGTAAAAATGAAAAAACTTATATTAAATTATTTGAACTTTGGCAAAAATTATACAATGAATTTATAGAAAGGTTTGGTTTGTCTGATGAATTTTTATCTGATTTACAAACAGAAATTAAAATAGCTAATTTACAAGCTGATTTAATAATAACAAAACAAAAACATTTAAACACATTAATAAAGATTGAGCAGGAAAAAATGAGAATAAATAATTTTGAAATATCAGAACCAGCAGATATAGAATCTATTTTGGCAAAGATGAGTAAATTTTATGGATTTAAATTATCTTCAAGAGAATTAACAACAGCAGAATACTACTCATATTTAAACAATATTACTGATGGCAAAACAAGTAACTAATAAAGATTTATTTGCTCCAGACGTATTTAAAAAAACGACTGAGGACGTATCTAAATTAATAACTGAAATAAAGACATTAGAACAAACTTTAACTAATGTAGCTGTAAAGTATAAAGAAGTATTAAACAAAGAAGATAACAAAACCTTTCAATCAATACAGAAAACAAAAGAGGCTGTTTCTCAATTAAATAAAGCTCAAAAAGTTAGTGTACAAGTAGAGAAAGAAAAGTTAAAATTAGGAAAGTCAATAAATAAGGCTTTAGATATTGAAAACGATACTTTAGAAGTTTTAAATGCTAATTTAGAAAAGTTAAGAAGAGAAAGAGTAAAAATAAATAAGGAAGAAAAGAAAGGGGTTTTAACAGCTAGGGAGGCAAATAAAAGAAGAACAGAAACTAATCTTTTAATAAAAGCAACTAGCAAAAATCTAAATACAGCACAAAGGGAAATTTTAGAAACTAATAACGCTGTAAAAAAATCATCTGGAGCATTTACAAAGTTAAATAAAAATCTTTCAGGTATTAAAGGAACTTTAAGTAAAGGGCTTGGTTTCATTGGTTTGTCATTAGGTATTACAGCGGTCGCTGGGGCATTTAGAAATACATTTAATAGAATACGTGATTTTGATAAAGAACTGCAAAATATTTCAGGTGTTACAGGGATAGCCAGAAAGGATTTAAAAAGTTTAGAAAAAGAAATTATTTCAGTTGCTGGTAGCTCTATAAGAACATCTAATGAAGTTGCTAAGTTGGCTAGCACATTGTTCACTTTAGGTAATTCAGAAAGGGAAGTAAAACTATTATTAAAACCTGTAAATGATTTATCAATAGCATTAGGGGCTACATCGGAAGAGGCTGCGGACTTTTTAGGTCAGACATTAAATGCTTTTGGCAAAGGTGCTGAAAGTGGGCAAGAGTTTGCGGATATTATTGCAAATGTTAGAACATCTACATCATTAGATTTTCAAAGAATAAAGGATGCTTTAGGTTTTGTTGCACCAACGGCTAACGCTTTAGGGCTTAGTTTAGGTCAAGTTTCTGCACAGATAGGAGTTTTACAAGATAACGGAATAAAAGCAGCAAGAGCAGGACGTTTATTAAATACTTCTTTTTCTAGATTAGTTAAACAAGGCAAAACATTAGACGAAGCCTTAAAAGAAATAAACGAATCACAAAACAAAGTGTCAACTGCGACTAATTTATTTGGAGCTGAGTCATTTACCCTAGGTATTATTTTAGCAGATAATGTAGATAGGACTGCTGAATTAGCAAATGAATTTGATAATTTATCTGATGGTAGTTTAAAAAAATTAACAGACGAACAATTAAAATCTTTGGATGCACAATTTAAAATACTAGATTCTACATGGGAAAAGTTTATACTGTCATTAGATAGTGGTGATAGTGTTATTGGAGATTTGACAAGGAGTATTACTGGTTTTTTAACTGATGCTATAACTGGGTTTCAAAATCTTGATTTAATTGCTAAAAGCACATTTAGAGGTCTTATAGATTTTAGGGATGAAGAACTAAGCAGAACTTTAGATGGTGGTTGGGTTACTGAAACTGGAGTTAATATTAATAAGATACGTGAAGAATTTGACAAAATTCCACTAAAAACTATTGCCAAAAATGTTGATAAAGTTAGAGAATCTTGGATCGATATTTTAGGCGAAGACAGAACAGATGCCGCATTATTGTTTACACAATATATTAGGGAAAGAACAGAAGCAGAAAAAGAACTTTCTGCAGAAACTGTTGTAAATACTAGAGAAATAGAAGGAAATACAAGGTCAAAATCTTCTAATGCAAAAGTTACCAGAGAATTAACTGGCTTAATAGAAATTCAAGCTAAAGTAGTAAGCGATTTAAATAAGCAAATAAAAGAAGCAAAAACAGAAGAAGATATTCTTAATCTATCAAAACAGAATGATGTTGCAAAAAAAGAATTAGAAAGGCTTAAAAGAATAGTTTCATCATCTATTGAAGAAATAAACAAGATAGAATTAGATTTAATTGATGACCAAACAGAAAAAAGAATACAAAAGGAAAAAGAGAAAAGTGATAAGTTAATAAAACAGATAGAGACTAACTCACGAATTGAATCAGATAAAAAGAATGATTTAATAGTTCAAGAAACTGAGAGATTTCAAGATTTTGAATTAAATGAATTAATAAAACAAAATAAAAAAAGAATTAAAATAGAGGCTGATTTTGCAAGAGCAGAAATAGAACAAAGAAGGACAGGTTTTAAGACAGAAGAGGAATTTGAAGAATTTAAAAGTGATCAATTTTTAGCTATTAAAAGAAATGAACTACAAGCAGAATTAGATTTACTAGAATTTTCTAATAGAAAAGAAGACGATTTAAGAAAAGCACAATTAAAGGCTCAAATAGAAGGTTTGCAAGATTTAGGTAAAGAAGCTGAAAAGTTTGCTTTAGATTTTGGAGATGTTTTAAATGTTTTAGCAGATGAAATAGATGAATCTTTTGTTAAAAGAATAGCAGCTATTGACGAACAACTATCTGCAACTTCTGAAAATATAAACAGATTAAGAGACAAAGCACAAGAGGGTAGATTAGAATCAAATGAAAGTTTAGCTTTTGAGCAAAAACAAGAAATAGAACTACAAAGACAAAAGGAAAGAGAGAGAAAAAACCAAGAAAGAACGCAAGCCTTTTTTGCTGTATTATCTTCTTTTAATTCTAATGATGGTAATTTAGCCAAAACAATAACAGATATAAGCGTATTAAAAGCATTAGCAGGAACATTAACAGGCTTTTCTGATGGTGGTTATACTGGTGATGGTGGCAAATATGAAACTGCTGGAGTAGTTCACAAAGGAGAATTTGTAATTGATAAAGATACTACTTCTAAAATGGGGCTTATAGGTTCTGATATGGCAGATTTTAACAATAGAATGTTAATGAATGATTTAATGAAATATGATTTATCTAATGACTTTTTAAATCCTACTTCATTTGCTTTGAATGGTATTAATACTAAGGCTTTAGAAAACAAGATGGACGTATTAAACAATAGTATTCAAAACATTGATATACCACAAGGATTAGTAAAATTTGATGATGTAAGAGGTTTATTTACTTTTGTATCTAGGAAGGGAAATGTATCTAAAAAAGAAATAAGTAAACTTCATAGTTAGTGAGTGATTTATCTATAAATACCGAAGGAAGATATAAGTTAAACGGTCAACAGCTTAACGCCCCTATTGGATGGTCTGATATTAGAATTAAAGCATCTTATGAGGGTGATAATACTCAACCTAGTTTAGATATTGAAGAGTTTACTTTCCCTTTAGAGGCTAGGGATATAGTTAATAAATGGATTTCGGACGGCTTAATTAATGGAGTTGGTATATTTGAAGGAATGCCATTTGATATAACTTTGTTTAATAACCAAGCAATACAACATAGTTTTAAATCTTTTATTGATTTTACCAACGGTTATAAAGACTTTAAAGAAGATGGTAAGGTTTCAGTTAGTGTAATAAGAGATAATAGTTTAGATGCTTTTTTTGATAGGTTAGGCGGTACTTCTTACGGTTATTTAGAAGAAATAGGAGTAATAACAAGCTCTAATTATGTAGATGTATCTTATGTAGTAGAAAAGAAGTTTAACCTTTTGGAGATATTAATGTCTTCTATTGTTCTTTATCTAATGGTTAAAGAGTTGGCGGTTGCTATAGAAATGTTGGCTAACGCTGTTGCAGATGTTGCTGGTTTACAATTAGGCGGTAGTGTTCTACCTCCTACTGCTGCTTTAGGGGCTGCATTGTTAGCCGTATTAAAAGCATTATTAATATTGGCTTATGTACTTGTACTACTGGCTGCGGTAATAGAACTTTCTAAAACCTTATTTGAAATATTAATACCTCCACAAAGAAAACATAAAGCAATAAGTCTAAGAGAGGCTTTAAAAGTTGCATGTAATTACTTAGGTTATGGTTTTGTTACTCCTATACCTGAAATGGATGATGTGCATTATTTACCTAGTAACCCTAATTTAGATGAAAAAACTGCAGGCGGTTTTATATCAGTAACTAAAGGAACTCAATCAGGTATTCCTAATGTAGTAGATTATGGTTATATTTGCGAGGATATGTTTCAACTTTGTAAAGACTTATTTAACGCTAAACTTTCTATAATTGGTAATGATGTTCATTTAAGAAGTAAGAACGATCCATTTTGGATTCAGCAGTCTACATGGACTTTACCAAATGTATTAATAAACACATTAGAATATAATACAGACGAGATGAAGTCTGAAAGGTTATTATCTTTTTCTATTGATACAAATGACGAATGGACTATTGATAACTATTTAGGTACTGCTTATGAAATTAAAACAGACCCATTAACTATTTTAAGAGAAAGAGCAGTATTATTAAAAGGGTTGGATGAAGTTAAATTTCAAGCAGCTTTAGGAAATAGAAAAGATGAACTTAATGGAATAGAGCGTTTTTTAGCTGATGTAGCAGGATCAATAGATGCAGTTATAGGATTTTTTGGAAGTTCTACTACTTTTGCAGATAAGATAGAGGCTAGATTAGGAGATTTGAAGCAGTCTAACAATTGGCATACTATTCCAAAATTGTTATATTTGAAAGGTTCTAATTTACCTCTTAACCATAGAGACAAATGGAATGCAAAAATACTTTATGAAAAATACCATGAAGAAAAAAGTTTTGTATTAAATAATAGGTTAGGACAAAAGATTTATTATAAAGGAGTTGAAATTCCTTTTGGATTTGAAGATTATAAACAATTATTAGATAATAGTTATTTTAAGTATAAAGGAGATGATGCAAAAATAATGAGTTTTGATTGGACTATAGGAGATGATAAGGCTGTAATTGATTTTTGGGTTAGAAAGATTTACACTAATAATTTAAAAGAAACTTATATTTATCCTCAGTAATATGGAGAAAAACGATTTACATAGCGATTATGTTAAGTTTATTAAAAAGACAACTAAAGGAGCCGAGAGTATTATGGACATGGCTATAAGAGATGTTAAAAATGGAATACCTAACATTGAAGATAAAAAGACTAGAGATTTTTGTAAAAAAAGTTTAGATGATATTTTAAGTGGAAATGTGGAACCTATGGAATTGATTAATAAAATTAAAAATTTATAACATGCCTACTAATATTTTAGTAACTAGTCAAAAGTTTTACAATGAATATAAGAATGAGGTTGGTTTTTCTGCAAATCTATCAGATTTTACAGGTAATCTAACTGGAACTACCATGGCTAGAGTTAAAGCCGTTTTTCAACTAGATGTTAGTTGGAGTGTTACAAGTACATCTCCAGATGGAACTTTTGCTCAATTTGCTTGGAGTATAAATTTTAATAATTTGCCTAATGACTTTTTAATAACTAGAAATGTAGGAGATTTCTTTGTAGATGGTTTTTCATCAGGTGATAAAGTAGATGTATTAATATTTGATGGTACTAGTTTTTTTAATTATACAAGCGTAGAAATATTAGCTCTTAGTCCTACACAAATGGTTATAGATGGTGCTGGAGTCCTTACATTTCCAACAGCTCCAGTTAGTATAACAATACAAGGTGAAGAGCCTCAAACAGCTTTAAATTTTAATTTTGGATTAATAGGTAATAGTGAGACTTTTAACACTATATCTAAAGTTTCTGGTAATAATCAGGGATATTATGCTTCTAATATAGGTTTTGATACTGGGGGCGGTGTAAGAGATACTAATTTTGTTCAAATGACAAAACTAGGACTATATAATGATTGGGTTACTGGTTCTATGAGAGTTAGATACGTTTCAAACCCTAGTACTTTTGTGCAAAGATTTGAGGTTGAACATGAATTTATGTTGGTTCCTTATTATTTAGATGGTCAATTGTCAAATTTACAAAATCTTGTAACTCCAAGTTTATTTAGTGGTAATAACTCAATAAAGTATGTTTTTAATTCAGGATTTAGAACTGTATTAAGTAATTCTAATTCAGAAAAAAATTTCACAGTAGATTATTTTACTGGAGATGTTGCATATTTTAATGAAAATTTTAACGGTTTCCAAAATGATTATACAATTACATCAGTAACCTATGAAGAAGCAAATACCGCAGCTCCTACTACTGGAATATTGATAGGTGGAGAAACTAAAATAAAAGTAAAAGTAGATAGAGTTTCTGGACCATTTGCAGGTGCTGAAAGGTTTGGAGCTTATATTTCTTATTTACCAGAGCAAAACGAATATCAAAACACAGTTATATCAAATCTAACTCAAAATTTTATTTATGATAGGGCTTTAAATTATGCTGGATTGGCAGGCGTTGCTGGAGATGATTTTATAAAAAATTTATCTGCTACCGTAGTTGGAGGCTCATTAGAGATTGAAATTATAACTGAATATTTTCCTCTTCAACAATCATTTTTAGCACAAAAATTTTCAAATACACCTACCTATTTTATGTTGGGAATAGAAGTCGGAGATAATACTTTATCATCTGGCAGTTCAGATAGGGTAATGTTGCTAGCTGATGTAGAATTATATAGTCAATCTCCTGATATATTTGATTTAATGCACGTAACAAAGTTTGATATATTTCCACATGAAAAACAGATAGGAGTTGATACAGGAAACACAGACGTGACTGTATGGAATGAAGATGGATTAGTAGTTGATTTTGAATTTGATGTTAATTTGAACTTAGATGCTTTTATGAACTCATTAGATTTTATTTTAGTTGCTTATAATAATGTTACTGGTCAATATTGGGAGATAGATAAATATTCTTTTTCTCCTGCTACTGCTGTTGTTTCGGGAGGTGTTCAACAGGTTATAGAGGCTAATACTAGAAATTATATTTTAAGGTCTGGAGATCAATTTAATGATGTTACAATAAATGTAGGTTCTCAGGCTGCTGGATTACAAAAGTACTCTGGTAGGTACGCACAAAAAATAAGCTGGCAAGATTGGTTATTAAATTTAAATGTTGATACTATATTTTTTGATGCGAACGAGCCTAATAATAACTTTAATGATAAGTCTAGTAATTATTCAATGCTTAATGATTATGAGATAAGATTAGCCGTATTTAGTAATTTGGGTGGTACATCTCCTTTAGGTGTGTCAGGAGTTACTAATTATTTATTTTTAAGTCCTAATATAAGGGTTTATGATTATGAAGAAGATGGAAATCCTATACCAATATGGAGTTGTGTAATAGAAACATTTGATGCTAGTGGAACTATAACTTTAGGAGGTTCTATTTTAACAGGGCAAAATACTTTGTTTAGGGCTACATGGACTAATTCAGGTGGTCCAGTAACATCATTAGCTAATATCTATGGAATAAATAGGATAGAAGAAACTGGACAGGCAGGATATGATATAACAGAAATGTCTAGTATTAATTTGCCACTACCAGCAGGACAACAAATTTTAGAGGCTTCTGTAGGTAGTTTGTTAGATTTAACTTTGGTTGGTGGCAATGTTGTTATGGAATGTTTAATAGATGGGGCTTTAGTTATATCTGGATTTAGTTATAATTTATCATCTACTATTAGAGATACTTTAGTGAGTGGAGATGGTAAAGAAACTGAAACATCAGTATTAAAAGATACGGAAACATCAATACAAAAAGTAATAGAATGATTATAGAGAATTTATTAAATACAAGTCCTTATACATTTGGAAGTGGTAACGCCTATAAGTTATTAGGTCCAGCTATTTCAGAGCCTGACCCGTCTAATATTCCAGAATTTTGTATTTGTGATTTTGTGACTTGTGATTACATTGAAAAAGTATTTACAGATCCTAGTAGTACTGATTTTTGGAAAAATGATAAGAATGATTTTTTATTTAAAAGATTCGTTTCAATAGATACAGTAGATATTGAATTATACAAAGACAATATTAAGGTAGCAGATTTGAACAATAATGCATTAGGAGAGTTTTTTAATGGCTTTCCTAGTGGATCTGCTGAACAACAACTTTATGTAGGATATTTATTAGACTGGCAACTTGTACAGGCTGCTCATGGTTTTGGAGAATATCAAGTAAAAGCTCAATTAGATATAATAGGAAATGTTACTGAATATGAAAGTAGAATATTTAAGTTGTGTTTTTTTAATGACATATTAGCTAGTGGATCGGTTAGAATGGAAACAGTACAAAACGGTAATATTATAGGAAGTCAATTTGATTTTAGCGGTTTAGAATGGAAGGGTAGTTTTAGATTGCCTGGAGTTTTTGGAAATCCTACACCAGTTTATGAGTCAGATATTTATGTAACTGAACAAAGAAAAAGAAAGCAGATACAAGATAGAATGGAAAGAGAATGGAGTTTGTCTATTAAGCAAATAAACTGGGAGATAGCAAATTCATTAGTTTATAATAAGTTGTTGGCAAATGAAATACTAATTACTGATTATAATATTTATGCGGAGAGTGTTTGGCGTAGGGTTTCTGTAAAAACAAAAGAAGTTGAAAAGCCTGCAGTTTTTGGTAATCCAAAAAAGACTTACAATGTTAAATTCATAGATGAAAAAGATAAATATATTAAGAGAAATTTTTAAAAGATAAAATTATGGGAGATAAAATATCGGGTTATCCAGCCAAAACTACAATACATGATGATGATTTATTGGATTTTTCCAACACAGAGGATTCAGGAGTAAGTTATGATGCTAGTCAAAAAGTAAAAGTTAGCGAGTTTATGGCTCATATAAACTCTTTTTCGCAAACTATTTATAATCTTGATGGAAATATAAATGAAACTAGAGTAGTTACTTCTAATGGGGCTACTACAACGTGGTTAGGGGGTGATCTTATTGTTAGAATGGATAACTTACTTGATGATTATGCATTTTTAATTATGGATGAATCATTTGCTGAAAAAGGTAGATATGGTTTTGATCAATTAAATTCTTCAGCCGAATTATCTTTAAGCAATTTATCAGGAGAATTTTTAAAAGCTAATAATGGTAGTTTATTAATTGGAAGTCCAACATTATTAGCTGGAATTACTTTAAGTTCTGAGGAAGGAATAAATAGTGATGATGCTTATTATATAGATAATACGAAAATATTAGGAGCTATTGGAGGTAGTATAGCATTAGGTGTTAACGCTTTGTCAAGTATAACTAGTGGATCTTTAAATACTGCTATAGGATCAGGCACATTAGGTAGTTCGTCTACTGCTATTAGAAATTTCGCAGGGGGATATAATTGTTTAGGTAATTTAACTGGGGCATTACAGAATCATAATGTAGGAATAGGATTTAGTTCTGGTATTTCTTTAACTTCTGGACAACAAAACGTTTTTGTGGGTAGCGGATCTGCAGCCAATGTAAGTATAGGTAGTGGTAATATAATGTTGGGTTATAATTCTGGAGGAACTACTTTAAGCACTTACAATAGTTCTGTGGCGATAGGCAATAACGCTTTAGTTGATTCAAGTAATCAGCTCGTTATAGGTTCTTCCAGTTCATACATAGGGGAGGCTTACTTTGGTAGTGGTATTGAAAGAACAACAATAGTTCCTACATCTTTAGATATGAGAATAACTAATATAACAGATGGTGAAACTGATACTGCTCCTAATTTTGATTGGGTTTGGAATGGCTCTCAAGGTACAGGAACGGGTGTAGGTTCGGACCATGTATGGAAAGTTGCACCAGCAGGATCAACAGGAACAACTAGAAACTCTTTAGTTGAGGTGTTAAGGTTAAAAGGAGATGGCAATATAAATATGCCGAACCTCCCTACTTCTTCCGCTGGGCTTTCTTCTGGTGACTTATGGAATGATTCAGGTGTATTAAGTGTAGTTTAAAAAAATTATTATATTTACAAAAAAATAAAATTATGAAAATAAAAGTATCAAAAGAATTAAATAGGTTAGATTTAGGGGTTATAGAGCCCGATAGCATTTTAGAATGTAACCCTATTGTTATGGAGGATTCCAAAAAAATAATGTTCCCTATAAAACTTTATGTCAGTCAGTCAGCAATGGATAGTAAAGTAAGTTTAATTGGAGGTTGTCAAGAGTTTAAACAAATGAGACTAAGCAAGTCATGTAGCGAATCAGAATGGGCAGCTTTAAATGAAGATGCTGGATCTAGGGATTTAGTTTGCGGATGGTTTAAAGCTGCTATTGATGATGTAATAGGTGTAGGATTTACTGAAATAATATAATTATGATAACAGAAACAGAAAAAATTTTATTAAATAATGCTATTGATTTAACAATAGAGAATATATCTAAATCTATTATTAATAATTCTGATGATAATTTTAAGTCTAAAGCAAGAGATTTAAGAAAACAATACATTAGTTTATCTGATAAAGTTGAGAAATTTAAAACTCATAAATAGTTATGGATAAAATTAGTCAGCATGTAACATGGTATGAGGGTGTTCATAGTGAAACTGCAACCAGAAAAAACATCAAAAATATACCAAACGATAAAGAGTTGGCAAATATGAAGTTGGTTGCTAATAAAGTTTTTGAGCCTATAAGAAATTATTTTGGTTGTCCTATTGCAATTACATCTTTTTTTAGATGTTCAAAACTTAATACTGTTTTAGGAGGTTCTAAAACTTCTCAACATAAAATAGGTCAAGCTATTGATATAAATGGAAATAGAATAGGTAGGGTTACTAATGCTCAAATATTTAACTATGTTTTAAATAATTTAGACTTTGATCAGTTGATATGGGAGTATGGAACGGATAAAGAACCTGATTGGGTTCATGTTTCATATAAACAAAAAGGAAATAGGAATAAAGTTTTAAAAGCTGTAAGAGGTAAAGGATATATTACCTTTAAAAGATGAATAATATAGAAGATGATTTTAATGAGCTTCAAAAGTCTTTAGGTTGCGGATCTGTTTTATTATTCATTTTAATTACCTTTATAATTGTTATGGTTTATAATTTAATATTTTAATTATGGGAGAATATAAAGAAAAGAAAGGCAAAACCAGAGTAGGAAATTTTTTAAAATCTATTAAAGGAGTTGCTCCAGAGGTTTTAAATTTAATAGGTAATGTTACAGGCGTTGATATGCTTAAAAACTTAGGAAACGCTATTAAGAATGATCCTATAATGTCAGTAGATGATAAAGCAACAGCCCAAGAGTTATTAAAATTAGATATTTCAGAAATGGAAGAGGTTTCTAATCGTTGGAGTTCTGATATGACTTCTGATAGTTGGTTATCAAAAAACATAAGACCTATTGTTTTAGCATGGTTAGTTATATTTGTTTCACTTTTTGCGGTGGTAGATTCTATTGATACAATAGATTTTACAGTAGAGGCTGCATGGATAACATTATTTAGTACTTTATTAGTAACTGTTATAGTATCTTATTTCGGTTCTAGAGGCGTGGAGAAATACCAAAAAATAAAAAAATAAACTTTTTGCCTGTGTTTTTTTTCTGTTTTTAGCCCTGCATATTATGTGTAGGGCTTTTTTATTTTAAATTATTATTACTGATATTCAAGTAG
>TARA_R110002012_G_scaffold321992_1_pt1 | contig 14355 bp, 9 predicted proteins | sample TARA_R110002012 | Tara Oceans TARA_R110002012 (sample SAMEA4396515) | marine metagenome | biome: Westerlies Biome; feature: [DCM] deep chlorophyll maximum layer (ENVO:01000326); material: water (ENVO:00002006), including particulate matter (ENVO:01000060) such as... | depth 40 m
CCGAAACAAGCTTGTCCTTAGGGTCTGTGCCGTGGTAAAACGGCAAAGCCCCTATCAAAAAAACGTGGCTTGAGACCAATATCATTATTTTAATCACTTTATTCATTTTTACCTTGTTTTTAACATGGAAATCCCTACGTCCCGCAAGCGGGACCGAATAAATACAGGCCAACTCAAAATCAGGGCTTCATTTTTTATCGCTGATCTAATACAAACTCCGGTAAAAAAATTATAAAACCACCGTTTTATCTAATTCACTTCTGAATACCCACTTAGTAGTTGCAATTTCCCAACTTTTCCTAAGCCCCACCTGAATCTGAAAACTTCGAATCCAGAATCGTTTCCAAACCACTCATATCTTCACTGATCTTATTATCCAATACTCGTGCATAAATTTGGGTCGTGGCCAATTCTGAATGTCCCAATATTTTGGAAACCGTTTCTATGGGAACCCCATTGCTCAATGTGATGGTCGTAGCAAAGGTATGTCTGGCCATATGGAAAGTAATATGCTTTTTGATATGGCATGAATCCGCAATCTCTTTCAGATAGCTATTTAATTTTTGATTGGAAATCTTAGGAAATAATTTATCTGTACGTCTTTTCGGATGATAGTGATATCTCTTGACAATCGACAATGCTGGTCCCAGTAAAGGTAACTTGAAGCTGTTCTTGGTCTTTTGTCTTTTTGTACTTATCCAGTGCTTTCCATCGATACCCAATACGAGATTGTCCTCATTAAGGTTCATTATATCACAATAGGCAATGCCCGTGTAGCAACTAAAAACAAATAAGTCTTTTACAATTCGTAACCGTTCAATCTTGGTTTGGAAATCCTGAATTTTTCGTAATTCTTCCAAGGTCAAAAAATCCCTTTCTTTTTTTTCCATCCTAATCTTAAATTTTTGAAAGGGATATTTTTCTATCCATTCATTGTTCACAGCCATTCTGACCATCTTTCTTAAACGCTGGATGTGCTTCATTGCCCCGTTGTTAGAAAGTTTACCATGATGGTGGATAGGGTGTAGCTTTCGCAAGTAGGTCTCGAAACCCACAACAAACTGATGGTTGAGCTGTGACAATCTGTAATCATTACATTTATAGTGCTTCTTTAGATAGCCCAATAAATACTTCTGGGTGGTTTTATAATGGCTCAGGGTCGCTTTACCCAGATTATGTGCGCCATGGAGGTTATGGTATTCAAATAGGGCCGTTAACGTCATTTGGTTCTCATCCTCCCCAAAATATTTCGCCTTGACCATTTGCGGTGTAATGTGGGTTCCTTTGGACCTTAATTCACGATAGCATTGGAAAAGTTCGGTTTCAACCTCCATTAAATAGGCGTTGATTTCCTGCGCTTCCGTTGTACGCCCCAGAACCCTCGATCCCTTTCGGTCCCAACTTTCTGCAGGAATGGTGTATTTGAGGCTCATGTTAACTCGTTGTGAATCAACGGTAATACGGGCATAGATCTTTGCGGTACCGTCACTCCTCCGGGAAGTGCTTATCCAGAAACTGATTGAAAATGTTGACCGGGTTCTCATAGGTTTTGTGTTAAATTGAACGAAAACTACCTACGAAAGTCAAATACTAAGTTGCTGTAATATAGTAATTTACAGGCTTATTCGGTTAACACTTTTCAGAAAAAATTTTACTAACCGAATTGCAAACCAAAACATACTAAATCAAACCAATTCAAATGATAGCCTAAAAAAGCCAAAACCTTGCAAATCAATAAGATATGCAAGGTTTTGTTTTTATTTAAACTCTAAAAGTGGGCGCTGAGGGATTCGAACCCCCGACCCCCTCGGTGTAAACGAGGTGCTCTGAACCAACTGAGCTAAGCGCCCATTCAATTTCCTAAATGGGAGTGCAAATATAAGACTGTTTTTGATTTAAAAAACAAAAAATGAAAAAAAATTACACTACTTCGGCCACAACAAAAGTACTCCCACCAACATAGATCATGTCTTTATCGCCAGCATGCTTCAAAGCGTTTTTTAATCCTTTTTCAACAGACTTAAAAACCTTACCCCTAAGCCCTTGTTCCTGTGCCAGTTCCCCAAGCTGAATAGCATCCATACCTCTCGGAATACTTGGCCTTACAAAGTAATATTTAGCATCTTTAGGAAAAAGGGAAAGTACCGACCTTACATCTTTATCTTTTACAAAACCCAGTACAATATGGAGTTGGTCGTAGGACTGTTTTTTTAGCTGCTGTAAAACCAATTGCAATCCTTCCTTATTATGCGCCGTGTCGCAAACCACCAACGGATTCTCTTGCAGCACCTGCCATCTGCCCAAAAGCCCTGTATTTTCGACTACTTTCTTAAATCCTTCGGAAATTGCTTCATCCGTGACATTAAAATGCTTCAATTGGTGGATGGTTGCAACCACACCATTAATGTTTCTTTGCTGATATTCTCCCAACAAATCAGTCTTATACCCAATAGCTGGTTCAACATCCGCAAAAACTATGTTGGATTTTAACTGATGGGCTATCAAGTTGAAAATCATTTTCGTCTCCGGTTGGGTCTCACTAATGACCACTGGAACCTTTGGTTTTATGATTCCCGCTTTTTCCAACGCTATTTTTTCCAAGGTATCGCCCAAAAACTGGGTATGATCCATCCCTATATTGGTAATCAAGGACACTTCGGGAGTTATGATGTTGGTAGAATCCAGCCGTCCGCCCAAACCGACCTCTATTACAGCAACATCTACTTTTTCTTTCGCGAAATAGCTAAAAGCCATGCCAACGGTCATTTCAAAAAAGGAAAGCTTATGGTACTCAAAAAAGGTTTTGTTCTCCTCAATAAAATCCCTTACAAATTTCTTGCTTACTACCTCTCCATTTATTTTGATGCGCTCCTTAAAATCTTTTAGGTGTGGTGAAGTATAGAGTCCAACCTTATAGCCTGCTTCTTGCAGAATGGATGACAACATATGGCTACTGGAACCTTTTCCGTTGGTCCCCGCTACGTGAATACTTTTAAATTTTTTCTCGGGATTGCCCAGTACATTGCAAAAACTGATAATGTTATCCAGCTTTGCATTCAAGGCTGCAGCTCCCTTTTGCTGGTACATCGGAAGTTGACCGAACATCCAGTCCAAAGTCTCTTTATAGGTCACTATTGCCCCAATTTAAAGTTGACGACCACAAACCCGATTTGTTGGGCCGGCGCATTGGCATCGGAATTCCAACGGTGAAGAAGCGCCGTTTTACGGGCCGGTTCCAAAAGACAAGGCGCATTGTTAGTGGTCCCTTTTACACCGGGCTGGGCATTGATTACATTACCTGACCTATCTACAGTAATCCTAACAACCACTCTACCCTCTTCGTTACATTCTTGTTGTACCTTTCCTTTATTTGCCAAGGACCTTCCATTTAATCCGTAACCTCCACCGCCACTACCACTCCCTGGAGCGCCATAATAAGAGGAGGCATACGGGTCTCCATCCGGTTGGCCTTTGTCGCCAGCACGGTCATCATCACCTTCGCTGCCCGTGGTGGTGCCATCTGACTTGCCGATTCCACCGATAAGAGCGTCCACGCTTTTTTTCTTGGCTTCTTGCTCTTGTCTCTTGCGCTCTTCGGCTTCTCGTTTTTCACGGGCAATGCGCTCGGCTTCGGCTTTGGCTTTTTCCGCTTCTTCTTCCGCTTTACGTTTTGCTTCTTCTTGTTGCCTTAGTTTGATAGTCTCCTCGTCATTGCTCGTCAAAACCTCCTCAACTGGAGCTTCTTCTACAACGGTTTCTTCTGGTTGTGCAGGCTCTGCTACCTCTTGTGGTTCGGGTTGACTTTCAACTTCTCTTGGTTCCGACCTTACCCTTTCTATAGGCTGTACTTCCCCGCTACCAAAATCCATCGTGCCAAAATTGACCGCAATTCCATTTTCAATGGGTGGATCGAGATACGTTAAACCAATGTAAAAAAGCAATAGGAGGAATGCGCTTAACAAAAGTGTTGTAAGCGTGAATGATTTTTTCTTGTGTCTCGTATCTAAAAAGGACATTATTTTGGACGCACTGCCAAGATAACCTTGTAACTGTTCCTGTTAGCAATATCCATTACGTTGACCGCTTCTTTAATGGCCACGTTTTCTTCTGCTCTGAGGATGATTGTCGGCTTTTCTTGACCTTCAAGTGCCTTTTTTAATTCAATTTCAATGTATTCCTTGTTGATTTGCTCGTTGTTCACAAAATATTTCAGGTTCTTATCGATAGTAACCGAAACATTTTGTGTATTGGTGGATTTACCCTTTGCCTTGGGCAATAGTAAATCCAGTGCATTCGGTGCATTGGACGTCAGCATAAAAAACACCAACAATAGGAACACAATGTCCGTCATTGATGACATGCTGAACTCCGGACTTATTTTGTTTCTTCCCTTCAGTTTCATAGCTAAGGGTTATACAGGTTCGTTCAACAAGTCCAAAAACTCTACCGCATTGGCCTCCATTTGATGCACCACTTTATCGGTTCTGTTCACTAAGTGGTTGTAACCGATATATGCGATAATACCCACAACCAGACCAGCAACCGTTGTGGTCATAGCCGTGTAAATACCTGATGCCAAGGAGCCCATTTCGGCTTGTCCTCCACTACTTGCCATTTCGTGGAACGCCAAAATCATACCTATTACCGTTCCCAAGAAACCAATCATGGGTGCTGCACCGGCGACTGTGGCCAAAACGCTAACGTTCTTTTCAAGTTTGTACACTTCCAGCGTACCTGCGTTCTCAATGGCCGTATTGATATCGTCCAAAGGCTTGCCTATCCTGGCCACCCCTTTTTCGGTAAGTCGCGCCACGGGCGAATCTGTTTGTGCGCATAACAATTTTGCGGCCTCCAATTTGCCATTGCTGATATGATCACGAATCTGGTTCATGAAGTTCTTATCTATCTTGGACGCCGCCTTTATGGCAAAAATGCGTTCAAAATAAATGTACATCGCCACAAATAATAGAACGAAAAGCACGATGATAATAATCACACTTGCTGATCCCCCATTTACAATAAGATCTATTACGGACAAGGTCTTTTCTTCGGAAATTGAGGCAGTTGCCTCCGCACCTTCCGTTACTTCTTGAAAAATATTCATATAAAATCCCCAATTTAAGTTGCAATTATAACGGAGATTTTTGAACTAAAGTATTTTTTAGAACAAATATCGCATCGCCATATAGCAAATTGCCCCAGCAATGAAACCTACAAAGGCCAACCACGCTATTTTTCTAAGATACCAAAAGAAGTCGATTTTCTCCATTCCCATAGCAACAACACCTGCAGCGGAACCGATAATAAGCATACTACCGCCCGTTCCTGCTGAATAGGCAATAAAGTGCCACAATTGATCATCCATTGGTTCGGAGAACATCCCCAAACTGGCGGCCACTAAAGGTACATTATCTATAACTGCAGAACCGACACCCAGTAGTATCACCACCAAATCGGATACACGGGTACCTGCCATTTCGGTTCCCATCAGCGGCATACCTTGCTTCAAACCTTCGGCAAAGTTGAACAATAGGCCGAGAGATTCAAGAGCTGCTACCGCCATCAAAATACCGAGGAAGAACAGAATACTGGGCAATTCAATTTTAGTTAGGGCACTATGCACCGGACTATGGTGCGCATGCTCGTCACTTTCTTGGTTCACGGAGGATATAGCAAATTTCTTGTTGCTATATATTTCCGCAAAAGTTGCAACAACGGCCAAGGACAACATCATGCCCACATATGGAGGCAAATGCGTCACTGTTTTAAAAATCGGCACAAAAACAATGGCTCCCAGTCCCAAATAAAGCATTCTAGGCCCATATTTTGAATCTGATCCGTCTTCTTCTTCATCAACATCAATTTCACCTTGAAAAGCCGGGAGGTACGATGCGATAAAAGATGGTATCAACATACACACCAAAGAAGGCACCAACAAATGCTCAATGAGCATAGCTGTGGAAACCTTATCACCTATCCACAACATGGTAGTGGTAACATCTCCAATCGGCGACCAGGCACCTCCAGCGTTAGCTGCAATAACAATTAAACCGGCATACCACAACCTAACCTCTCTGTCCTTCACAATTTTCTGAAGGATGGAAATAAGTACGATGGTAGCAGTTAGGTTATCAATAATAGCGGAAAGGATAAAAGCTAAAAAGGAGAATATCCAAAGAATCTTCTTTTTGCTTCTTGTCTTCACAAAAGTTTTTATGGTAGCAAACCCATCGAAATAATCAATGATTTCCACAATGGTCATTGCCCCAAGAAGAAATACCAAAATCTCTGATGTCTTACCTAAATGGTGCAACAGGGTCTCTTCCATGAGCTCCATCTTTTCTTCGTGCCCAAAGGCTCCGAAGTTCTCGAGCAATGCATGATTGCCAGAATCGAACCAAGTGGTGAATCCATCGATTCCAAAAGCCATTAACGCCCACAAGATGGCCATCATGGCCAAGGCCGGAATAAGTTTATCTATTTTTAAGTTATGTTCTAGAGTAATTGCCAAATACCCAATTACAAAAATGACAACTAAGATGGTTTCCATGTTAAGTTTGGTTTAATTAAGGAATAATATTTTTAGAGTAGTTATCTGTGCGGCTAAAGATATTCAAAATGAATATTTCCGCATAATCTTACAAGCATAAAAATATGTGAATGTAACTGGGACCGACATAAAATTTACCAAAACAATTCAATCATTCTCATTTATTTGATGTTATTTATATAAAATTAATATTCGAAGAGTATATTTGTAGGTAGTTTTTAAATATTATTCAGTTTTATGGACTTCACACTTTCCGAAGAACAATTAATGATACAGCAGGCGGCAAAAGATTTTGCCCAAAACGAACTATTGCCCGGCGTAATTGAACGCGACGAGACCCAAAAATTCCCAATTGAACTTGTTAAAAAAATGGGAGAGCTTGGTTTTATGGGGATGATGGTCAACGAAAAATATGGCGGAAGTGGCCTGGGAACCCTATCCTATGTCTTGGCAATGGAAGAATTGTCAAAAATTGATGCCTCCGCTTCGGTCATGGTATCCGTAAACAATTCCTTGGTCTGCTGGGGTCTCGAAACCTACGGTACCGAAGAGCAAAAGCAAAAGTACCTGACCCGTTTGGCCACAGGAGAAATTATAGGTGCATTCTGCTTATCAGAACCAGAAGCCGGCAGCGATGCCACTTCTCAAAAAACAACGGCTATTGACAAAGGAGACCATTACCTATTAAATGGAACAAAAAACTGGATCACCAATGGCAACTTGGCCGAGGTATACCTTGTAATTGCACAAACGGACCGCGAAAAGGGTCACCATGGCATCAACGCATTGATTGTTGAAAAAGGTGCAGAGGGGTTTGACATAGGTCCCAAAGAAAATAAACTTGGTATCCGAGGCAGCGATACGCACTCTTTAATGTTCAACGATGTAAAAGTGCCCAAAGAAAACCTAATCGGTAAAGATGGTTTTGGTTTTAAGTTTGCCATGAAAACTTTGGCAGGCGGGCGAATTGGTATTGCAGCACAAGCCCTTGGTATAGCTGCTGGAGCTTATGAGTTGGCCTTACAATATTCCAAACAGCGCAAGGCCTTTGGCACGGAAATTTCCAATCACCAGGCCATTGCCTTTAAATTGGCAGACATGCATACCAAAATACAGGCGGCGCGCCATTTGGTCTATGAAGCAGCATGCGATAAAGATTCCGGTAAAGATTATACCCTTTCGGGTGCCATGGCCAAGCTTTACGCTTCCGAAGTAGCTATGGAAACAGCCGTTGAAGCCGTGCAGATACATGGCGGAAATGGATACGTAAAGGATTACCATGTGGAACGTATGATGCGGGATGCCAAAATCACTCAAATTTATGAGGGCACCTCCGAAATTCAGAAAATCGTTATCTCACGGAGCATCCTTAATAAATAAATAGTACACACCCCCTACCAAAATTAGGGGGTGCTATTTTCTAAATAGGTTTTTATCCATAAAAATCCCTGCCCATAACAAGACTCACACTCTTAAAAACACCCCAATCACACAAAATACTCTTTTTTGATTAGGGACGAAGGTGATTTTAGCGCTCAATTTGAGATAATCACAATTTAGCATTCCCTATATTCCTAAAATGAATTTTTTTTAACCCTTGAACCATTACGTTGATTATTTATCTGATAATCAATAAAAACCTTATTGTTTATTCATCCTATTTGATATTTTTGAAGAAATACGTTAATGATGGGATTGAAGAAACAAGGTTTATACTTACCAGAATTTGAGCATGATAACTGTGGTGCAGGTTTTATTTGCAGTCTTAAGGGAATTAAGTCCAACGACATAATACACAAAGCCCTCGAAATTCTAGATAAATTGGAACACAGAGGTGCTGTGAGTGCAGATGGCAAAACTGGTGATGGCGCAGGAATATTGATTGATGTTCCCCATGACTTTTTTAAAGATGTATGCGCTTTTGACTTGCCCGAAGCTGGTGACTATGCGGTAGCCAATGTTTTTCTTCCTCAAAAAGAAAACCAACGTGACTTCTGCATAAAAGTTCTTGAAGAGAATATAGAAAAACAAGGTCTCCAATTGTTGGGCTGGAGAAACGTACCCGTTAACCGTTCCGTTCCCGGAAGTATAGCTGCAGAGACCGAGCCCTACGTAATGCAGGTTTTTGTTGCCAAAGGCCAATCACTCGACGATTTCCAGTTCAACCTTAAGCTCTTCATTGCACGGAAAATTACCGAGCACACCGTAATAGAAAGTAAGTTATCCGAAAGTGAATTCTTTTACCTGCCAAGTCTATCCACCAAAATAATCATCTTCAAAGGACTTTTGGTACCAAAAGACATTAGCAGATACTACGAGGACCTTTTAGACCCAAGGGTTGTAACCCGCTTGGCATTGGTGCACCAAAGATTCTCCACAAATACATTCCCGATGTGGGATTTGGCACAACCCTTTAGGTATATGTGCCACAATGGTGAAATAAATACACTGAGAGGCAATGTTTCCCGCATGCGCTCGCGCGAAGAGTTGATGGAAAGCGACTGGTTCGGTGAAGACATTAAAAAGATACTTCCCGTTGTATTGCCGGCAAAATCGGACTCCGCCAGTATGGATATGGTGGTTGAATTGCTATTGATGACTGGACGCTCCCTACCAGAGGTGATGATGATGTTGGTACCCGAAGCTTGGGAGAAAAACCATGATATGTCCGAAGCCAAGAGAGCCTTTTACGAATATAACTCCTGCCTTATGGAGCCTTGGGACGGACCGGCATCCATACCATTTACAGATGGAAACTATATCGGTGCGGTATTGGACAGGAACGGTTTGCGCCCTTCCAGATATTCGGTGACCAAGCAAGGATACGTAATCATGTCATCAGAAACCGGTGTAGTGGAACTTGAACCAGAGGACATTGAATTCCACGGAAGACTGGAACCAGGAAAAATGTTCTTGGTCAATATGGAAGAAGGACGAATTGTGAACGATGAGGAAATCAAAGAGCATATCGCCAAAAAGCATCCATATAAAAAATGGTTGAAGAAAAATTTGGTGCATTTAGGGGATATACCTTATAATGATTGTCCCGTTTTCTTCGGTGAATTCCCTTTGCAAACCCGAAGAACAGCCTTTGGATATACCCAAGAGGACATTAATACCATTATAATGCCCATGGCAGAAAATGGTAAAGAACCCATTGGTTCTATGGGTTCCGATACTCCCATAGCAGTATTGTCCGAGCGTCCGCAATTGATCTACAACTATTTTAAACAACTATTTGCCCAAGTTACCAACCCACCATTGGATGGTATCCGGGAAGAATTGATTACGGATATTAGTCTTACACTTGGAAGCGACCACAACATTTTTGATTTTTCGGAACTGCATTGTCGCAAATTGAAAATTCAAAACCCTGTTATTTCCAAAGAGGATTTGGACAAAATCAAAAATTACGACTCAAGCCCGGATTATAAGGTTATCTCCATTCCTATGCTTTACGAGATAAACAAGGGACACAACGGACTTGAAGAAGGTTTGGACGCCATTTTGCAACAAGCCTCCAAAGCGATTGATGAGAACGCCAACATAATTATTCTATCGGATAGAATGGTGAGTGCCGAAATGGCCCCGATTCCCGCATTACTGGCATGCTCCTATGTGAACAGCGGACTCCGTAAATTGGGCAAACGCTCTAAATTGAGCATCATCATAGAATCAGCAGAGCCGAGAGAAGTGCATCATTTCGCCTTATTGTTCGGTTTTGGGGCAAGTGCTATCAACCCCTATTTGGTAAACGAAATCATTGGGGAACAAATTGAAGAAGACAATATCACGGACTACACTTTTGAGGAAGCGGTCAAAAATTATAACAAGGCCATCGGAAAAGGAATCCTAAAAGTGATGAACAAAATCGGGATATCCACCCTTAATTCCTACAGGGGATCGCAGTTATTTGAGTGTATCGGAATCAACACCACGGTGGTGGACAAATATTTTCCGAACACCCCGACCCGAATTCAGGGAATTGGACTGTACGAAATTGAAAAAGAAATTACCAAACGCCACAAAAAGGCATTCCTATCTCAGGAAATAGCTGCCAATCTCGAAATTGAGGTCGGTGGAGAGTATCGATGGAGAAGAAATGGCGAGAAGCACATGTTCAATCCATTAAGTGTCGCCATGCTTCAAAAATCGGTACGCAATAACGAGCCGGATACTTATAAGGAGTATTCCAAACTGGTCAATGAGCAATCCAAACACCTAATGACCATCCGCGGACTGTTCGAATTTTCGAACTACGACCCTATTCCACTTGAAGAAGTAGAACCTTGGACCGAAATCGTAAAAAGGTTTAAAACTGGGGCGATGTCCTATGGAAGTATCAGTAAGGAGGCCCACGAAAATCTTGCGGTTGCCATGAACCGGATTGGAGGAAAGAGTAATTCAGGTGAAGGAGGAGAGGATTCGGCTCGTTTCTATAAAAGTCAAACAGGAGATTGGAAAAACAGTGCCATAAAGCAAGTTGCTTCAGGTAGGTTTGGGGTAACTTCCAACTATCTGACCAGTGCTCAGGAAATCCAGATTAAAATGGCGCAAGGAGCAAAACCCGGTGAAGGTGGTCAGTTGCCAGGGCCAAAAGTAAACCCGGCCATTGCCAAAACAAGGAACTCCACTCCTTATGTAGGATTGATTTCCCCTCCACCCCACCACGACATCTATTCCATTGAAGATTTGTCGCAACTGATCTACGATTTAAAATCTGCAAACAGGGAAGCACGTGTTAACGTAAAGCTTGTTTCAGAAGTTGGGGTAGGAACCGTGGCAGCCGGTGTTGCCAAAGCCAAAGCAGATGTAATTCTCATTTCTGGATTTGATGGAGGTACAGGAGCTTCTCCCTTAACTTCCCTAAAGCATGCCGGACTACCCTGGGAGCTTGGTATAGCTGAGGCACAACAGACTTTGGTGTTGAACGATTTAAGAAACCGGGTGGTCCTAGAATGTGACGGACAGTTAAAAACAGGTCGGGATGTTGCCATAGCCTGTTTGTTGGGTGCGGAAGAATTCGGATTTGCCACGGCACCTTTGGTAGCTTCCGGCTGTATTATGATGCGCGTTTGCCATTTGAACACCTGTCCCGTAGGTATTGCCACACAGAATCCAGAACTGCGCAAAAAGTTTGAGGGAAAACCCGAACACGTAGTTAACTATATGTACTTTGTAGCACAGGAACTTCGCGAGATTATGGCCAAACTCGGTTTTAGAACCTTGAACGAAATGGTAGGCCAGGTTCAGAAATTGGACAGAAAGAAAGCCATAGAACATTACAAAGCTGCTGGAATCGACTTGACCCCAATTCTTTATCAAGTTAATGTGCCTGAAGGAACCAAGTTCCACAATACCGAAAAACAATATCATGAAGTTGATAAATCCATTGAATTTGAAATTATAGGTAAGGCTCACCCCGCCCTATTCCGGAAAGAGAAAACCACATTGGATTTCCCAATCCATAATACGGACAGAGCCGTAGGTGCCATTATCAGTAATGAGATTTCTAAGATTTATGGTGCGGACGGGCTGCCCGAAAACACGCTTAGGTTAAACTTTACCGGGTCTGCCGGGCAAAGTTTTGGAGCATTTGCCACAAAAGGACTCACCATGGTGGTCAATGGAAACACCAACGATTACCTCGGCAAAGGACTTTCAGGAGCGAAATTGGTCATCAAAGTACCTTTTAAATCAACTATAAAACCAGAGGACAATGTCATCACGGGGAATGTTACCCTATATGGTGCAACATCCGGTGAAGCTTATATCAACGGTAAAGCTGGAGAGCGTTTCTGTGTAAGAAATTCTGGGGCAAAAGCAGTGGTCGAGGGTATTGGCGATCATGGTTGCGAATATATGACCGGTGGTGTTGCCGTTGTTCTTGGTTCGGTCGGAAGAAATTTCGGTGCTGGAATGAGCGGAGGAATTGCCTTTATCTACGATAAGGAAAACACATTCAGGCAAAATTGTAATGGAGACCACTTAAATCTTTTACCTGTGGATGAGGCAGACGACATCAAACAGTTGAAAGACTTGATAGAAAACCACTACAATGCCACTTTAAGTCCGTTGGCGCAAAGTATTCTTGAAAATTGGGAAAAATGTCTTCCAAAATTCATCAAAGTATTCCCAGAAGAATACCGTCAAGCACTTATCCGATTGGAAGAAGAAAAATTGCAAACCTTATAATTTGAGACATGGGAAAGATTACAGGATTTTTGGAATATGACAGGAAGGACGAAGCATACGTCCCTGTCAAGGAACGAATCAAAAACTATAAGGAGTTTACAAAACCCCTCAAAGAGGACGAATTAAAGAAACAAGGAGCCCGATGTATGGACTGCGGGATTCCATTTTGCCATAGCGGTTGCCCGCTAGGTAACTTAATTCCAGATTTTAATGATGCGGTGTACAAGGGTAAATGGGAAAAAGCAGCCGAAATACTTCACTCCACCAATAATTTTCCAGAGTTTACTGGAAGGTTGTGTCCCGCACCCTGCGAAGAATCGTGTGTGCTAGGTATAAACGAACCTCCTGTCTCCATTGAAAATATTGAAAAGAACATTGCAGAAACAGCCTTCAAAAATGGATGGATTCGACCAGAAGCACCAATCACTCGGACAGATAAAACAGTTGCTGTGGTTGGTTCGGGACCTGCAGGTCTTGCAGCTGCACAACAGCTTAATCGAGCGGGACACACCGTCACGGTTTTCGAAAGAGACGAAAAACCTGGAGGTTTGCTGCGATACGGTATTCCAGATTTTAAAATGGAGAAAAACATTATCGATAGACGATTGGAGGTAATGGAGCAAGAGGGCATTACATTTAAAACGGGAGTTCATATTGGTGTAGATATCACTGCAGAAGAGCTTCAGAAAAAATATGACTCCGTTGTACTTTGTGGTGGAGCAACGGTAAGACGAAGTCTCCCTATACCAGGAATAGATGCGCAAGGTGTTGTACAAGCCATGGATTTTTTACCACAGAACAACAGAAAAGTAGATGGCATCCCTTATAAAGGAGAAGAGATTTCAGCAAAAGGCAAAAAAGTAATCGTGATTGGTGGTGGTGATACCGGCTCCGACTGTATTGGAACCTCCATAAGACAAGGAGCAACTTCCGTTACCAATTTTGAAATCATGCCCAAAGGCACCACAGCACGTCCAGAAGGGCAACCATGGCCATTTTGGCCCATGCGATTGCGTACCAGTTCCTCCCATAAGGAAGGAGCTGAACGAAAGTTTAGCATTTCAACGAAAAGATTTAATACCGATAAAGCTGGAAATTTAGAAAGCTTGGTAACTGTAGAAGTTGAATGGATCAAGCAACCTGGCCAACGCCCCATACTCAAAGAAGTAGAAGGTACCGAAAAAGAATGGGATTGTGATTTGGTCCTGTTAGCTCTGGGCTTTACCGGATCGGAGACGACGATTGCCGATCAACTAAATCTTGAAATGGATTCAAGAACTAATATCAAAGCATCAGTAGACAATTATAAAACCAATGTTCCCGGAGTATTTGTAGCTGGCGATCAAAGAAGAGGACAATCTCTTATTGTTTGGGCCATCTCAGAAGGAAGAGAAGCTGCTCATCACGTGGACACGTATTTAATGGGAAAATCTGATTTGCCCTTAAAAGGGGAGGGAGATCTACCCAGGGTATAAAAAAACACGTAAATCTCAACTAAACTTACGTGACTCCTCTAGGCTTTGCCTAGGGGAGTTTTTAATTGTCTGAGTACAGAACAATTAAAAATATACCTCAAAAACGGAGCATAAAAAAAGCCCCTCACATATGTG
>TARA_R110002012_G_scaffold66476_11_pt1 | contig 14351 bp, 19 predicted proteins | sample TARA_R110002012 | Tara Oceans TARA_R110002012 (sample SAMEA4396515) | marine metagenome | biome: Westerlies Biome; feature: [DCM] deep chlorophyll maximum layer (ENVO:01000326); material: water (ENVO:00002006), including particulate matter (ENVO:01000060) such as... | depth 40 m
CTCCGCTTCCAGCGAAAAGGATCGGCCCCTGTCTGCGTACTTCCTTGTACAATCCAGTGAATAAGCTGCTTCTACCATAGTGCTATCCGCTTTTGAAGCCACTGAACAAGGAAAATGATGACAAGTGAAAAAACCAGCAGCACCAGGGCGTACTGGTTGGCGACATCGTAGTTCATGGCCTCCATTTCGTGAAAGATAGCAATCGATGCCACCCTCGTTTGGCCGGGTATGTTGCCGCCAATCATCAGCACCACACCAAATTCGCCAATAGTATGGGCAAAGGTCATGATGAACGCTGCGAACAACGACGATTTGATATTGGGAACAAGCACCTTAAAAAAGGTCTGAAGCCTTGTTTTTCCGAGGGTAAACGACGCCTCCCTTAACGATTTTGGCAGTGCGTCTAACCCCGATAAAATGGGACTTACCATGAACGGAAGGCTAAAAACAATGCTGCCAAGCAAAATGCCGTAGAAAGAAAATACCATCCGAACACCAAAGAGCTTTTCAAATACGCCGCCAGCAAAGCTATCGGGCTGCATGGCCACCAGCAGGTAGTAGCCGAGAACTGTTGGGGGCAACACCAAAGGGAGGGCGATAATGGCCCTGATGAGGCTTTTTCCCCTGAAAGAAAACATGTGGAGCACGTAGCCGGAAACGACCCCGACCAACGCAAGAATTAGCGTCGTAAACACGGCCAATTTCAGGCTCAACCACAAGGGGGCCATGAACTGCTCCATGGTTACTCTGCCACAGGGAGTTCGTAACCAAAATCTTGAAATATCCGGCGGGACTCTTTGCCCAGAAGAAAATCCTTGAAAAGCGTAGCAACGAAAAGCCCGGGGCCGTCAGTCTTTAAAATAAGCATCGTTTGTGGTATGGGATCCATCCAAATCTCCTCAATTTTAATAAACTTGCCCTCGCCTTTCTTCTGACTGAACTTAAGAGAGTTAGACGTAAAAGCCGCATCGACAGAACCGGCCGCAATGTACTGGTTGACCTGACCGATACTGGTGCCATACACGATCTTGTCGTGCACTAACACCCCCAGCTGCTTCACTTCCAGCCAATCTCTGGACAGCTTGCCGTATGGCGCCAGGTCAGGGTGTGCCAGACCGATGGATTTCACCTTCTCCTGTTTGAGAATAGCCGCCGGATCGTCTCCGGCAATGCCGCTTTTCACCCACAGATACACAGTCCCAAAGCAAATAATTTGTGGCCCACCATGCGCCTTGTCTTTGTCAATTACCTCATCAATGTATTTATCGTCGGCGGAAACGAAAATCTCATATGGAGCGCCGTTGATGATCTGCGAGGTGAGAGTGCCGGAAGCTCCTGGAATGAGTTCCACTTCGTAGGGGTACTTGCTCTCAAATTTCTTTTCAATGGCCTGCATTGGTAGCAAAAGATTGGAGGCCACTGCCACTTTTATCGACTGCGCCATCATTGAGCAGCACAGCAGCATCAAAAAAATAGTAATATGTATTCTTGTAGCTATATCTCTATTTACCATCACCCAACTCAATTCTTCCTGAAAAAATCTACAACCAACCTTTACTTCCAACTAGCTTTCCAAAACTTCCCCGGGTACTAGCAGGCAATAACACCAAAAATGGCGGCTTAACCACCTATGGTTGACATGCTTTCCGACACGGCATGTCCTTTTGCTCTTCTTGCCTCCGCTTCAAACCCGTCTTTTGCTCTTTGCCCAAATGCCTTCAGCAAAGCGGCGCTAATTTCTGCGTCATTGGCGCCATTTCTTAGCAAAGCTCTCAAATCAAGCACACCGTCATCGTACAGGCAGGTTTTCAGCGTGCCCTGAGCGGTCATCCTGATTCGGTTGCAGGTGCCGCAAAAGCTCCTCGTAAAAGCTGCAATGATCCCTACAGAGCCTTTGAACCCATCTATGCCATACGTTGCTGACGTTGAGGCGGCTTCGTCTACTCTTCGACTGAGCGATGGGAATGCCCTGACCAGCTCCTGGTGAATCTTCGCATGCGTCCACACCAGCACAGGGTAATGCGAGCCCTCGCCGTTGAAAGGCATTTCTTCTATGAATCTCACGTCCACTTTGTGGGCTTTTGCCAGCATGGCCAGCGGCACAATATCGTCCGTGTTCTGTCCGTCCATCACCACGGCATTGATCTTGGTTTCAATTCCCTGGTCGAGCAGCGCATGAAAAGTCTCCATCACTGCTGGCAGCTCGTCCCGGCGGGTAATAGAGTGAAAGCGCTCACGATCCAGCGTATCCATGCTCAAATTAACCGATTTGATACCCGCCGCCTTGAACTCTTCTATGTGAGGCAGTGTCAGAACGCCGTTTGTAGTGATATGAATGCCTTCGATGCCCGGGATTTCATTGAGCTTTTTGATAAAGTACATCAAGTCTTTTCGCACAAAAGGTTCTCCACCGGTAAGCCTCACCTTTTTCACCCCAAAACCGGCCATAATCCCTACAAGGCGCAGCATTTCTTCGTAGGTGAGCAGCTCCTTTTTGGGCAGGTACCTGATGCCTTCTTCCGGCATACAGTAAAAGCAGCGCAGGTTGCACCTGTCGGTAACAGCCAGCCGCACATACTCTATGGGCCTTCCGTGATTATCAAAAAACTGTTTTCCCTGCATAGTTAGTGTTACAACACGAATTCAAGTTGGTAAAGTTTAAGCTGATTTAGAAATTGTTTGGTGGAAAGAGGGGATTATTCCCCATAATTGGTTGTTGTGTTGAGAAGAGGTGGCAAATTGATTTACTTTACCGTATGGAGTTAACGATTCAGGCATTTGGCATAGCGAAGGATATACTTGGCGACAGGAAGACCATGCTGAGCATGAACGATGGAGCAACGGTAGCTGATTTGCTGGCCCTACTGAACAAAGAGTACCCGGCGTTTCAAAAGCTGACGTCGCTGGCGGTAGCGCTGAATGAAGAGTATGCAGAAAAGGAAGAAGTACTCAGCCCGGCTGATACGATAGTGCTCGTGCCACCGGTAAGCGGAGGATGAGCAACTGATGATTTGGAGAATTTGTTGATTTAAAGATTTAAGAATGGCGGATTTGAAGATTTTGAAATTGCTGGCTACTTCCACCTCCGGTCTCCTGTCTCCGGTCTTCGGTCTTCGGTCTTCCGTCTTCCGTCTTCCGTCTCCCAACTTCCTCAACTATGATCAAACTTACAGACCAACCCATCGACATCCACGAAGCCATTGAGGCAGCCCAGGCAGAAGGCGCCGGTGCGGTGAACGTATTCATTGGCACGGTGCGCAACAAAACCCAGGAAAAGCAGGTGCTGTCCCTCGACTTCGAAGCCTACGACCCCATGGCTGAAAAAGAAATCCAGAAGATTGTGGACCAGGCCAAAGCCAAATGGCCCGTGATCAAAGCGGTGGTGGTGCATCGCAAAGGGCATTTGGAGATTGGCGAGGCAGCCGTAGTGATTGCCGTTTCCACCCCTCACCGCAAGGCGTCCTTCGAAGCCTGCGAATTCATTATCGACACCCTGAAACAAACCGTACCCATCTGGAAAAAGGAGATTTTTGAGGGGGGTGAGGAGTGGGTGAGTGCACACCCGTAACGGAGTTCAACGCAAATGCAGCGTGGGGATTGGTAAGAGTTACGGATCAATATGTATTTCTGGGGGATCGAATGTTTCGTTTGTGGCTAAATAAAAAAGCAAAACTGGTTCAATGCGTCTCGCCCGGCCGGGCTTCTCCAGTCGGACAGGCTTGAACCTTTTGCTTTTTTATGACCACTTGGGATATTGGGTTTAAAGGGCAATCCCCCCAGATTTTCCGCTTGATCCAGAGTTACCGCTGCCGTCCGTACTTAGCCACGCCGATGATAAAATTATACTTTGTGGCGGGGACTGCAATACCAACCGCCATTTCCTTACAGGTGAAGCCCCATGATGTCTTTGTGTTATGTGGCTTTATTCAATCTGCTTTTCGATTCGATGGATCAATTCGAGCACTGCCGATTCCTCTGGAGTTGCAGATGATCTCGATAGCACATGGTAACCAAAGCTTGTCCAGACTTCTGTCATGCGACCATATCCATCCTCAACAATTGTATTCTGATCTCTATTGGTTGGTCTCTCGTAAAAGGCTTTATCTACAAGTTCAAACATTGACCTCCAGTCAGTAACCGATATTACTTTCTTTATGACTGAGTAATCAAAAGGCTCATCCTCTATAACTAATGCCTTATGATAAACAGCTGAATCCGAAGAAGTCATGGTAAAATCACCAGAGTTAAACCTGTCCATTAAATCATTAAACTGTGCCAGTTCTCTCTTTCGGAGTTTACTTGGATCATAGTACGAGTTATCCAGTCCGACCTTGTTTCCAATCTTGGCTACCACGACAAATTCAGAATTTTGTCTCTGAATTTTCGCTAACGTCGGCGGACTGAAGGAAGGGATGGTAAGTATCCGAATGGTGCTGTCTGTTCCGCAGCAAAATAGTGGAGGCTCATCAAACGCTTTCAGATATAAGGTCTTGAAGTAGATATCTAGGGAGTCCGTGATGTCACGGTCGAAAAGCTTGTGTTGAAACTTTTGAACTGGAAGGTAGCTGGTGTCTAGCTCGAATTTTTGAGCAGGGGCTTCAATGAAAAAAGCAACCAGGATTAATATCGTTAAGACTGATCTCAAGGTACGGCTAGCAATGCCACATAACGCCTCGGTAAAATGAGTGTGGGAGTTTTATGCAGCTCCGCTTCCACTACATCTTAGCCACGCCGATGATAAAATTATAATTTGTGGCGGACATTCCAAGCCAACTGACCTTTGCCAACCTGTGAAGCCCACATTCATTTTACCGCTGTGTTAGAGTGCTCCCATCCACCACGGTTCGACCACGTTTTTGAACAGAATAACCACCAAAGCAATCACAAGCGCACCAATTTGGTAGTTCAGGTAGGATAGTCGGTTGTCGTGCAGCAGTTGGTTAAATGTCGAATGTCTGGACAAAAACAGCCATCTTGTTGCGGCTCCGATGACTCTAAGATTATAGAACATCAAGACAACTACCGTCAAACCGACAGCTGATTCTAGGGGGTTATCAATTATGTAGTTAATCCAGTCCAAACAGATTCATTATCCAGTTGCAGAAATGTCCGATGTCCGTCAAGATGCGTCCAGTTATTTCCGTCCAGCATTCACTCTAACGCCTAGCTATCGTGCGTGGGGTTGTTTTATGCACTTCGCTGCCCACCTGCACTTAGCCACGCCGATGATAAAATTAAAATATGTGGCGGACAATCCAAGCGAACTGCCGTTGCCTTACCACCGAGCCCCCCATGCATGATAGGTTTGTGTTGTGAGGCTTTATTTGCCCCATTTAAAAATTCTGTCGATGTCCTTTATTTCACCGCCAAAAGCTCCCATGTGCCCGTAGCTTTCCATATCGAATGTTCCAGCAATAAGTACGTATCCATTGTTCATTTTTTTCAGTTCATCCACTGAAATGATGTCAGAGAAGGATACCCAAAACGAATTCTCCAGGATGCTTCGTTTGAAATCTTCTTTATGGAGATAAATTGCGCTTCCTTCAAATTCAAGATTCAGATAGCCAACTACTTGAACTCTTCTATTATGGTACTTTTCCGGATTTGAGAGGAGTTGGATTATAGAAACCGTATAGTCATGAGCCGGGATTACGGTCGTCTTTATATGCAATCTATCTTCGACTAGACAGCCTGAATCTACTCCGCCATTTGGCTGGATTCCAATTCTCTTCACCGTCCAAGTTGACAAGCTCAAGTCGGGATAAACAATAATTGAGTCCTTGAGAAATTGTTCGTCATTCTCGAATTGGAGTTTTTGATCTACAATACGCCAGTTACCTGTTACTTCACCTCGGCACCCTCCAACACCGTAGTGATAGGTGAACCGATTTTGCTCATCAAGCTTCATAATAGAATAAGACTCGAAACCCTTTGGCTTGGATTCATAGATTCCAATCAGGCCGTCGACAGTACTCTGACCCAACACAGATATGCTTGAGAAGAAAATTAAAAGTAAGACGGTTGTTTGTTCCTTCATGCCTCACAACAATTATATAAACCCAACATCCTGGTTTATGCCTACAATATAGCCGGATATACCCAACCTACTCTTTATATACACCTTATATTTTAGATGATAAAGACTAAAAAGAAGCTAGCATCAAAAGAGATAGCAAAAAAAACAGGTGTCTCTCCTTACAAGTTTACTCATGGACTTCTCTATTTCGCTGAAAGCTTCGGCGAACCGCAGTGGAAGGCAATATCGTTGTTCGCTGAAGCCTGCGCAGCAATCCATTGAAGCCTCAATGGGAAACGGTCTCCAGTCTGGTAAGAAAAAATGTATTTTAGCGTTGAATTCAACACTTTTTGGAAGTATATTCGGCTACATTCAATAAGAATCAATCATGCAGAAGAAGCACCGAGTCCTGAAAATCGCTCTTTTTATCTTGCTGTTCAATCTACTGAATAGCAGCAGCAACCAATGGGACAACTTCAAAAGGGGTCTTTTGGGGCAACCAGAGGTGCCAACACAATCACTGAAGTAGTTTTCACTTTTCCCAATTGTTCCCATGAAAATCACCAAAAGAGATATTAAGTTTTTCATCGTTGGCTTGCTTACTATGTTAATGATAGAATCCATATACGACTGGGAAGCCACCAAACAAGCTGCAAAAGAAGGCTGGGAGGCTGGAATGAGCAGAGCAAGATAGCCACGATTTGTTTTAATATGTTTGGCGAGCTAGCCGTTGCAACTCCTCATCGACAATAGCTTGCTGCTGTCACCCGTCGCTAAGGGTATTTTCTCCAATTTCAGTCAGCACCGTATTCAGAAGCCTCTTTGAGAAAAACCTCCCTGAAGAAATCCATTTTTGAAAAATTGGTCGCAGTTCAACAATGCTTCCATTTAGCTTGGCCTGCATCAGTAGCCCAATGGATCCAATGCACTTTACATTCAGCGACTCAGCGATAGCCCTTGCCTTATTATCGCCGATGAGCAAAAAATCTGCTTTTAGTTCATCGTATAAAATGACAGACTCCGATTCTCCAAAATCCATCACCATTGACAGGTGATTCGTTGACTTTATTTTTATAACCCTCTTTTCAATGTCCTTTAAAACGCTGCGATCAAAGCCTGGATTGTCGTAGACCTGTAATTGCTGCCACACGGCTTCCGCAATGAAATAATCACCAAAAATGCTTTCAATTAAACCAAGCTGCCCAACATGCACAAGAGAAATGATGGCCCCGGTATCTGCCACAACTACTTTCACTGGCTACAGCTTTTTGATCGTCTCAAGATCTACCATCACTTGCTCAATACTTGGATTCGAGACAGGCAAATTGCTTTTAGCGAGAGATTTTTCAAACTCGTAACGAGTTAAGCCCGACAATTGAATAGCTTTTCCGATGGTCAACTTTCCTTCATGAAAAAGCATCATCGCCACGGCCACCTGAAAGTGATCTTTCAACTCCTCTTCTGATTCGTTCAACGCCAACATAATGTCAGAAGGAATTTCTACAGGTATCGTTACATTTTTCATGGCCGGGGTCTTTTTATTCAAAAATACGACCTTTATTTTAATATTACTGAAGAGCGCTCCGTCTACTGGGCTCAGAAATGTACCTCAAAATAGCTGCGAGGCCGTAACACCCACACATAGTTGGTTGGCTGCTTCGCCGTGCGTCCAGCCTTCTCTTCCCTTTGCGACTTAGCGCCTTTGCGTGCCAATAAAACTGGGCAAGAACCTAGGGTGCCACCGCCTGCATCATCAGCCCACACAAGTACGCTCCGTAAGTGCCTGCCGCATAGCCCAGCACAGCCAGCAGCACGCCCACCGGAGCCAGCGAGGGATTAAACGCTGAGGCCACAATGGGCGCTGAGGCGGCTCCACCCACATTGGCCTGGCTGCCCACCGCCACAAAGAAGAATGGCGCTTTGATCAGTTTGGCGACCACCAGCATGATGGTGATGTGGAACAATATCCAGACAAAGCCTACAAGAAATAGTCCCGGGTTTTCGAAAATGGCCAGCAGGTTCATTTCCATGCCAATAGTGGCTACAAGAATGTAAAGAAAGACGCTGCCAAGCCTTGAGGCTCCGGCTCCTTCAAGATTTCGTGCCTTGGTGAAGGACAGCAACAAACCCAGTGTAGTGGCAATCACCACTATCCAGAAGAAGCCGGAAGTAAGGCTGTACTCCTCCAGCCCAGGAAAGTTCTCCCCTATCCACGGCGCAATGATGTCGGCACCGAAGTGAGACAGGCCTGTCACCCCAAAACCTACGGCCAATATCATCAGTGTGTCCGACATGTTGGGCACCCGCATGATACTGAGGCGGTAAGTCTCTATTTTCTTTTTTACCTCTTCAATGGCTGAGGTGTCTGATTTAAGAAACTTGTCGATCTTTTCAGCTCTTCCTGTTCCATACAGCAGAAAAGCCAGCCACAGGTTGCCAATCAATATATCGACAGTCACCATGGTGGAAAACATCTCTCCTCCCACGCCAAACACTTCTCTCATGGCCGTTTGGTTCGCTCCACCGCCAATCCAGCTGCCTGCTATGGCCGTCATGCCTCTCCACACTTCCTGGCCAGGAGTGCCAGTCACCACATCAGGTGCAACAACTGAAAATAGCAGTATCGCCAGCGGCCCGCCAAGCATAATACCAACCGTGCCTGCAAAGAACATGATCAACGCCTTTGGCCCCAGCTTCATGATCTCTTTGAGGTCTACCGACACGGTGAGCAATACTAAACTAGCGGGAAGCAGGTAACGGGAAGCCACAAAGTACAGCTTGCTGTGAGCGCCCGATATGATGCCCATGGAATTGAGTATGGATGGAATGAAATAACAAAGGAGAACGGTAGGCACAATGGAGTAGAACTTCTGCCAGCCAGTGCGCTTGCTGGACGCCGTACCAAATACGGCTGCCAGTATCACAATGAGTATACCGAATACGACTGCGTCGTTGGTGATAAGAGGTGCGGTGGTTTCTTCCATTTTTAATTCTTTGGACGGCAATATGTTGAAATACACACAATGACACAACTCAGAAAAGAAGCCATTGCCAATTCCCGTTCTGCGCCAACTACCTGGATTTTTTCGTTTATTTACAAAAAAGAACAGGTCATGAACGAAATTGTCATTACTCCAAAAACCGACAAGGACACTACGTTTTTGGTCAAACTTCTTAGAAGCTTAAAAAATGTGGGCTCAATAGAGGTGAAACAAAAAGAAACAAAGCCCACATCAAAAGGGATGCTCTCCGTTTCCGAGGCATCTTTAGCCAAGGATTGGCTTAGTGAAGAAGACAACAGGTGGGATGAATTACTGAAAAAATGATCTCCGTAAGAAAAGGAGACATTGTAAGAATTGACTTTCCATTCTCTGACGGAATTGGAACTAAACCCCGCCCGGCACTAGTCATTTCAAATGAGGCAATTCATAAAACGGGGGATGTCTCGGTTGTGCAAATCAGCAGTAAAGAAAAAAGCGATTCATTAAGCTTACCCATCAATGACGCTGACCTGACGAAAGCCTTGCCTTTGAAGAGCTACATCAGGATACACAAAATTTTTGTCGTTGAGTCAGAAATGATCAGCGACGTTCTTTCCAGTCTTAATCCCGAAAAGTACAGAGTGGTGGCAGACCGAATCACCCAGTTGATCAGGTAACTATTCTGCTACCTTATATCCTCCAAAATTTGAAGCAACTCACCCAGCATCATGGCGGTAGCTCCCCATACTACCCTGTCTTCAACGGTAAAGAACGGCGACCTGATTTTTATGTTGGGGCCAACGATCATGTCCTTCACCGCAATTTCCTGTTTCATCAAGTTCCCTACGTCGGCTGATAATATTTGAGCTACTTCTTTTTCCTCTGGTACAAACTGCGGCGTTGAAAAGCTGATGCCGATGACCGGCAGCACCTTGAAGTTGCTGGCGGGGATATAAAGTTCGGACATGGTGCCGAGTACCGTAATTTCACTGGGGTTGGCTCCCACTTCTTCTTCAGCTTCTCTCAGTGCGGTATGCAGCAGGTCTCTGTCGCTCTTCTCATATTTTCCGCCGGGAAAGCTCACCTGACCACTATGCGCACCGGGGTATTCCGGCCGCTGAATCAGCGGAAAGTGAATACCTCCCGTTCCCGGATGAAACAGGATCAGCACTGCTCCAGCCTTCGCATCGGGTCTTTCTTTGAAGGCAAACCTCTCCTGGTTAATAGGCGTGGGCGACATCCGAATTTGTGCGTCGACACCCGGCAAAGGTGCCTTCAGCCTGTCCGACAACCTTGCCTGAAACTCTTCATTCAATTCCCACATACCCAAAGATAATCTATCATAGAATTTTGCTTTACAAGGAATTTGCTAAATTCGTTTGTCAACGTCAAACGATAAAATGGACCCCGACCTCCCGCTAAGGATTTATATCGTATTTTTTTTAACTACTTTTTCCCTTTTTCTGTTCCTCCTTTTTGCTATTGGGTTTAGCCGCCACTCCAAAAGAATTCGGCTCCAGTGGTTGACCGGTTTTACAATAGCTATTTGGTTGGCGATTACCGGCTATCTGGCCTACTCCGGTTTTTTCCAGGCTTACGAGGAAGTGCCTCCCAGAATGATTTTTGGCGTTCTCCCTCCTTTGATCACCGTCATCGGGCTGATAGCTTTTGGGGCTTCCAGGCGTTTTCTTTTCCGAATTCCGCTGTTCACACTCACCTACCTCCACATCATCCGGATCCCGGTTGAGATTGTGCTTTGGTGGCTGTACAAGCAGGGGCTGGTGCCTGAAATGGTGACCTTTGAGGGTGGTAACTGGGATATTTTATCCGGCATCACCGCTCCCTTCGTAGCTCACTTCCTGAACCCAGCCGTCGGCAGGCACCGGTTCGTGATCTTTATCTGGAACCTGGCGGCCTTAGGACTTTTGTTTAATGTGGTGATCAGAGGTGTGCTGTCGGCTCCCTACATAACACAGGTTTTCTCTTTTGACCAGCCCAATATTGGATTGCTTCAGTTTCCTTTTATCTGGCTGCCTGTTTTCATTGTGCCTGCCGTCTTGTTCAGCCACCTGATTGCCATGAACAAGCTGGTGAGGAAGTTGAAGAAGTAGTTATTGGTTAGCAGTTGTCAGTTATCAGTTTCAAGGCTTCGGGCGCTGGCCCGGCTGCGCTTAGCGCCTCACAGGCCTTTTCTTTTTCTCCCATCGCCAAATAAGCTTTTCCCAACCACAAGTGTAACTCAGTCATTTTACCATCTATCGACTCAGCTCGAATCAACAACCTCAGTGCCTCCTCATAGTTACCAACTTTATAGTGGTAAATCCCCTTGTTTCTATAGGCCCACGCATTCTGCGGATCCCGCAGCAAGCTGGCGTCAATATCCTCCACCGCCTTTTCCAAACTATCGAGCTGTAAGTAAACATATCCCCGGTTGTTCAGAAAGTAGGCCTCGTTGGGTGAAATGTCAATAGCTTTATTAATCAGGTCAAGACCCTTGGCATTGTTGCCCTTCGCTGACGCTACCATCGCCAGGGTGTTCCACGCATTGCCCTCCTCAGAGTGAGACAGGAGCCCTTGTTCCAAATCCGATTGCGCCGAATCGAGCTTGTTTAAATAATACCTGACGGTGCCCCGGTTGATATAGGCCTCACCATTGCTGTTGTCCCTCATCAACGACTCCGTGAAGGCGGCTTCTGCCTGCTGGTACTCTTTGAACTGAAAATGAATGACTCCTTCCGAGAAATAAACCCTGGCCGAATCAGGGAAGGCCTTTCTTACTACAGTGATGTCGTTGATGGCCTTGTCGTACCGGTTGGCACCGGCATAGGCCTCAGCCCTGTTCCATACATAGGAGAGGTTTTCAGCATCAATGAGAATAGCCTGATTGAAATCGAGCAAGGCAGAAGCGGCGTCTCCCCTTTTCATGTGCGCAATGCCTCTGTTATTGAACGCATCGGCATAGTCGTTGTCCAGTGCCAGCGCTTCAGTGTAAAGCCGGATGGCCTCCTTATTGTCGTTCCCCTTCAGTGCCTCATTGCCCAACAGAAAGAACCTGTCTCTGTCGTTTTTCTTCCTTTCCGCACCACACGACGTGATAAAAGCGATCAAGGCAATGAGAATGCCAAATTTTAATAATTTATCAAAAAAACTTCCTGAAAATGTAAATTTTATAATGTTCATTCTTTTAAGCACCTCCTATTTTGAAATATATTGTGAAAAAAACCAAACTAACAATGGGCTAAGCCCGCTGCCGAAAAACAAAATTCTTCTTTTTTGTTGCCAGATAAAATTTTCTGCCATAGGTTTGTGGCACAAGTAACAGAAAGAAAAGATTTATGTTATCCTCGCTTATCATTAACGTCCGTGTCATTGTCGTCATCGTTGGATGTCGGTCGTGAGAATGGAGCGTTAAAACTAAGCACAAAAAGGGCCATTCTCATTACAGAGAATGGCCCTTTTTTAATTGTTTCAGCTCATGTCAAAAGAATTAAACAAACACAGCAAGACAATCACCCAGGATCCGAGTCAGCCGGGCTCTCAGGCGCAGCTTTACGCCCTTGGACTTACGGAGGAAGACCTGAAAAAAGCGCAGGTGGGTATCGTGAGCACTGGCTTTGAGGGCAACCCCTGCAACATGCACCTCAATATTCTGGCCCACCAGGTAAAGAAAAGCGTAAAAGAAGCCGACCTTGTAGGGCTCATCTTCAATACAATAGGTGTGAGTGACGGCATGTCCAATGGAACAACTGGCATGAAGTACTCGCTGATCTCCCGGGATGTTATAGCAGATTCGATAGAGGTAGTTAGCCAGGCTCAGTTTTACGACGCTCTGGTGGCGGTGGTAGGCTGCGACAAAAATATGCCGGGTGCCATTATGGGCATGTCCCGACTGAACAGACCAAGCATCATGGTTTACGGAGGCTCGGTTCGCCCCGGGAAATGGAAGGGCGAAGACTTAAACATCGTCTCAGCATTTGAGGCTTATGGTCAGCGTCTCGGCGGCAATATGTCAGACGAGGACTACAAAGGCATTATTCAAAACTCTATTCCCGGCCCTGGTGCCTGTGGCGGTATGTACACAGCCAACACCATGGCATCGGCTATCGAGGCAATGGGTATGAGCCTACCTTATAGTTCATCCAACCCTGCCGAAGGCAACCCAAAGGTAAACGAGATTCAAAAAGTGGGTGCGGCTATTCGTAACCTGATGGAAAAGAATATTCTTCCGTCAGATATCATGACAAAGAAGGCATTCGAAAATGCTATCACCACCGTTATGGTGTTGGGCGGGTCTACGAATGCAGTGCTTCACCTGCTGGCCATGGCCAAAGCAGCAGACGTGGAGCTCTCACTTGACGACTTCCAAAGGATCAGTGACAAGACACCATTCCTCGCCGACCTGAAACCGAGTGGGAAATACCTGATGGAAGACCTCCACAAGATAGGCGGCGTGCCAGGTGTGTTGAAAATACTTTTGAGAGAAGGTTACCTCCATGGCGACTGTATGACCGTAACAGGAAAGACACTTGCCGAGAACCTGGAAGAAATAGCAGATCTTCAATCGGGACAGGATCTTATCTATTCTTTTGATAAGCCCATTAAAAAGACCGGGCACCTGCAGATTTTGTATGGCAACCTGGCACCCGAAGGCGCTGTGGCAAAAATTACCGGTAAAGAAGGTGAAGTTTTCGAAGGACCTGCAAGAATCTATGAAGACGAGTTTGCTGCCATCGACGGTATTGGTAAAGAAGTAAAAAAAGGTGAGGTAATCGTTATTCGTCAGTCGGGACCAAAAGGAGCACCCGGCATGCCCGAGATGCTCAAACCTACGGGTGCCGTAATGGGTGCCGGGCTCGGAAAAGACGTGGCGCTGATCACCGATGGTAGGTTCTCAGGTGGCTCTCATGGCTTTGTGGTGGGACACATCACTCCTGAATCGCAGGAAGGCGGGCCTTTGGCACTGATCAAAAACGGAGACATTATCCGCATTGACGCAACGAATAATCTGCTGGAAGTGAAACTTTCGGACGAAGAGTTGGCAGCGAGAAGAAAGTCATGGGTAAAACCTGCTTACAAAGCCACGAAAGGAATATTGAAGAAATATATTAACTCAGTAAGCTCAGCCTCACAAGGCTGTGTTACAGACCTTTAATGAACGTAGTATGAACACCTCGACATTAGCGGTTGAAAAAAAGCAACCCAAAAAGACCATCAGAGTATCAGGTTCAGAAGCATTGCTTATGTGCCTGCTCGAAGAGGGCGTTGACTCCATTTTCGGATATCCCGGAGGAGCCATTATGCCGATCTACGATGCTTTGTATGGCTACCAAGACAAGCTCACCCATTACCTGACC
>TARA_R110002012_G_scaffold156266_4_pt1 | contig 14350 bp, 23 predicted proteins | sample TARA_R110002012 | Tara Oceans TARA_R110002012 (sample SAMEA4396515) | marine metagenome | biome: Westerlies Biome; feature: [DCM] deep chlorophyll maximum layer (ENVO:01000326); material: water (ENVO:00002006), including particulate matter (ENVO:01000060) such as... | depth 40 m
AGATGATGGCTCAATAACCATAACAGGACATGCTGCTGTATTTAATCAACTTTCAAGCGATTTAGGGGGTTTTAAGGAACTGATAGCACCTGATGCGTTTTCAGGGGTATTAAATGATGATGTAAGGGCATTGGTAAATCATGATCCTAATTTGCTTTTAGCAAGGACTTCAAGTGGAACTCTAAACTTAGAGCAAACTGAAAAAGGATTATCCTTTGCATTTGATGTTCCTGATACAACTTATGGTAGAGATTTAGTAATTTCAATGGAGAGAGGCGATATAACTCAAAGCTCATTCGCATTTACAATTGAGGATGATTCTTGGGAAACAACTGATGATGGGGAAGTTAGAACTATTAACAAGGTAAAGCAACTTTATGATGTTAGCCCTGTTACTTATCCAGCTTATCCTGATGCAGATGATTTAACATTAGCTCAGCGTTCATTGGCTATATATAGAGAAAAAGAGGAAAACAAGAAACAGGAGAAGGATTTAGTAAAAAGAAGCTTACTAAAATTGAGGATTGAATTAAAGAAAAGAAAGTAATAATTTAAAATTAAAGAAAAATGAAAAGTATAGAACTTAAAGAATTGCGTTCTGAGGTTTTAGGAGAATTGGAAGTTATCCAAAAAACTGCTGAAGCTGAGGAGAATCGTGATTTGACAGAGGAAGAAAATACATCAGTTGATGCTTTATTAGCAAAGGCAGATAATTATGCTTCCAAAATTGAAAGAGCTGAGAAGATTGAAAAATCATTAAGAGAATCAGCTTTAATATCTGGCGTGGCTGTTGAGCCAAAAGCGGATAAGGACTTGGAAAAATTTACATTCCAAGGAGCTATGAGAGCAGCTTATACAGGTAATGTTTCTGGGATTTACAAAGAAATGGATGCTGAAGCAAGAAGCGAATCAAGATACACAGGGCAAACTTACAAAGGATTAGGTATACCATCTTCTGTTTTAACAAGAGCGTGGGCAACATCTTCTACTAATAGTGAAACTACAATGAGCTTTACAGACCAATTAGAAAGCAATTTAGTATTAACATCTGCTGGGGCTAATTTTTATGCAGGAATAAATGACTTGAAATTTCCTGTATTTGGTTCAGTTTCATCATCTTGGGTAGCTGAAACAGGCGGAAGCTCTGTGTCTGCTGCTGGTGCTTTAACGGCTGTAACTTTAACACCAAAGAAACTAATCTCTGTTGTTAGTATGAGCCAAGAATCTATTGTACAAAATCCATCTTTGGAAGCTGCATTACGAGGCAATATTGCTTCTAATATGGCTGCAGCTTTGGAACAAGCTCTATTATTGTCAGCATCTGATGAAACTAATGGGCCTGAATCCATCTTTAGAGATGCTGCTGCTGGCTCAACAGGTGCTTTTACAGGAGCTACTGCTTCTACATTGGAGAATACTTATATTGGAAATGATGGTACTTATGAGGGTGCAAGAATGGCTTACTTAATGGATTCTGATGCTTATGCAGCTATCAAAGTTTCTGAGATGGTTAGTAATGTATCTGCTGCTTATGATTTTAGAGATAAAACTATCAATGGAATTTACGCCTTTGTATCATCTAATGTAGCAACTGATGGTGTAGCTGGAAAAGAACATGTATTATTTGGAGATTTTACTAAAGTGCATATAGCTCAGTTTGGTGGATTAGATTTCTTATTTGATCCATACACAAATGCTGACACAGGAGAGCCAAGAATGGTCGTAACTGGACTATTTGATGGTGATGCTGTACAAAATGCAACTGCATTTGCTAACTTGATTGAAGGATAATAGTTAGACATTAATAATTTAAGGGGTGGTGGATGAACTACCGCCCCTTTTTTTTAAACTAAAAAAGATATGGCTAAAAGTTTTGTAGTAGATACAGCAGCGGCAGCAGCAATTTTAACAACTGCTGAAGCTAAAACGCATTTAAAGGTGGATACAAGTGCAGATGATACTTACATAGATAATCTTGTAAGTGCAGCAACAGAATCTGCTCAAATATTTACCAATAGGTATTTTATTAATACTACCATAACTCAGCATGGAGATACTTGGAGTGATATAGCTACTTTATTCAAAAGTAAAGTTAGTAGTATTACGCATATAAAATATTATGATAGTGATAATAGCTTGCAAACATTAGCTTCATCTGTTTATCTTGAAGATTTAACACATCAACCAGCAAGAATTGGATTAAAACCGAGCCAATCTTTTCCATCATTAGCAGATAGAATAAGTGCGGTACAATGTAAATATGTAGTAGGATATGGAGCTGCTGCAAGTGATGTTCCAGAGGGAATAAGACAAGCCGCCTTATTAACTATTGGAAATTGGTATGAGAATAGACAAGAAGTAGTAGTAGGTAGAATAGCAACAGAGCTACCAAAATCGGCTCAGTATTTATTAGAACAATATAAGATACAAACACTATGCTAATTGGGGAGCTTGATAGAAGAATAACTATTGAATACCCTGTAAGAAGTACCAATAACTATGGGGAGGCGGCTGTTTCTGAATGGAGTACATTTAGAACAGTTTGGGCGAAAGTAGATTGGGCTGGAGGAAGTGAAACTAATGAAACAGATAAAATAACTGCAACAACAAAAGTGGATTTTTATATAAGGAATTTGGATTTGGATACTTTTTTAAATGGAGATGATGCTCCACCTATGGCTCACAGGATAAACTTTAGCCCAGAAGGAAGTGCGAAATATTACTATATTCATAATATAGAGCAAATAGAAGGTAGAGAAAGATTTTTGAAAATAACAACAGAGGAAAAGGATTAATGCAACCAACTTTTAAAATAGAGGGAGCAAAAGAAATTGCGAATATGTTTGGAGCATTACCTAAACAAATAAAACAATATAATCTATGGAAAGCTCTTTGGCGTAAAGTAGGGAAAGATGCTTTGGAAGAAGCCAAAAGTAAAGTACCAAAAGATACAGGAAGATTAAGAGATAGTTTGGCGTTTTTTACAACAAGAAAAACAAAAAACTTTATGGGATTATATTTAGGGCCAAGAGTTAAAGGAGCGTATAGAAGTAAAGAAAAATCTGGGTGGTATGGTGCTTTTATAGAATATGGAGATGAGGTTATGTTTTATGGAAAAGGGAAAGGGAAAGCTCAAAAATATATGCAACCAGCGTGGGATAATCATAAGATTAGAATGACAAAAAACGCTTTTACAGAAGCCATAGGCATAACTGCTAAGGCAATAAAAAGGCATGAAGCAAGAATGAAGAAATATGGAACTTTAGGATATTAAGATGAAGATAGGTTACGCAATATATAATATTTTATCAAATGATGGGGATGTTACAGATATAACATCTACAAGAATCTATCCTAATGTGGCTAAACAAGGAACTACATTTCCATTTATAGTTTACCAAACAACAGGAGTTGATCCTAATGATACAAAAGATGGAGTAAGTACAGTTGATGGAAATAGCTTTATGGTTTTATGTTATGCCGATAGCTATTCGGTTGTATCGAATTTATCCCAAGAAGTAAGAATAGCATTAGATAGAGCAAAAGGAACTTATAACTCAGTAGAGGTACAAACTATTCAATTTACAGGATATGATGAAGATTTTGAAATTGAAGGAGATGGGCAAGGAGTTTATGTGCAAACATTATCATTTAATTTAAGACAAATAAATCCTGTATCAGCATAATATTATGAAAACATATATACTTTTAAAAGATTGGCAATTTAGTGCAACAAAACTAATTAAGGAAGGACAAAAAGCAGTTATAAATGATGTGCTTGCAAAAGAATTAATGAAGGATGGATACATTGAAAATCCTAATAAGAAAACTAAAAAAATAAAGAAAGATGGCGGAGCTAACAGTACAACAGATAACTGAAACAGGAGGAGCAGCAACTTATGAAACTGCTGCTGCTGAAGGAGATACTGCGGATAACAATGGTAATATGTTTTTGCATATTAAAAATGGAGGTGGTGGCTCAATTACAGTAACTATAACAGCTTTAACTACAAGTGTTGATAGTGGGATGTATGGAGATTTAACAAAGGCAAATGCAAGCATAGCAGTAGCTGCTGAAGGAGAGGCATTTATTGGAGGATTTGCTCCTGCTGCCTTTAATGATGGAAATGGAGAAATAGCTATAACTTATTCTGGGGTTACCAGCGTAACGATTGCAGCTCTTTATGTATAACAATAAAATAATAACAAATTAAAATAATAGAAAAATGGCAATACTTAATGGAACAGATGTAAAAGTGTATAGTGCTTCAGGTACTTTGGTAGCTTATGCACAAACAGCATCTATAACAATTAATATGGAAACCAGAGATATTTCCAATAAGGAAAGTGCTGGTTTTGCAGAATCCCTTGAAGGGCAAAGAAATTGGGAAGTAAGCTTAGATGGTGCGTATGCTTGGACTGATGCAGCTGGGAGTGCTTTAACAAGTGGCTCTGATGATTTAGTAACAAAATATATGTTGGATTCTGGTAGTAACACAAGAGAAGCATTTACAATTAAATGGGGAAATACAGGTGCAGCAACAGGAGATATATTTTACACAGGTAGTGCATTCTTAACTTCTTTTTCAGCAACAGGTGGAACAGAAGATACTGCTACTTATAGCTTAGGATTTACAGGAACTGCTGGAATTACTATAGATGTATCATAAATAACCTAATACTCAACATCCCATTCGCATCCTTTTTTCAGGTGGGTTGCGTTTGGGTGAGAGTATTTTTTAAAACTTGAAAAAATGGAATATACTTTTGTAGAATTAGGGGGTAGTAAATACCCTATTAAATTTGGATTTAATGCTTTGCGTAAATATTCAATGAAAACAGGAACAACATTAAATGAGCTAAATAAACTTGGAAGTGATATGAGTTTAAATGATGCTTTAATTTTGATTCATTGTGGAATTGAGGATGGTTATAGAGCAGCAAAGCAAGAATGTGAATTATCGGTAGATGATTTAGCAGATAAGATGGATGGCGATATGGATGGAATAGCCAGATGTATGGAAGTGCTAACCGATATGATGGGGGGCAATAATGAAAAAAAGCCGAAGCCCAAGAAAGCGAAAAGCTAACTTGGGATAAACTTGAAGGGATTGCTTTTGGGCAGTTAAGAATGAGTGTAAAGGAGTTTTATGATATGCTTCCAAAGCACTTTTTTAATAAGTTAAATGGCTTTTTTGACTTAGAGCAGATGCGAGAAAGAAATGAATGGGAGAGATGTAGATGGCAAACTTGCTACTTGTTAAATATTCAGATTGCAAAAGGCAAAAAATTGAAACTAACTGACTTGATAGAATTTGATTGGGATAAGAAAAAAGAAGTAGATTTTGAGCAGTTAAAAAATAAAGCGGAATACATTAAAAAACTAAGCGAACATGGCTAAAAAAAGTATAGGGTTACTCAACATAGTATTCGGAGCTGATTTAAGAGGATTTGAGAGGGCAATGAAAAAAGCCCAAAGGAGTGTTACCAAGTTTGGTAATAAAATGGGGAATATTGGAAAAAAACTCACAACCAATGTAACTCTACCTATTATAGGATTAGGAGCTGCTGCCGTTAAGATGGCTGCTGATTTTGAGGAAACGGATAGCAAATTTAAAACAGTATTTAGTAGCATACAAAAACAAGCAGAAGATACTGCTAAAACATTTAAAGAATCCTTTGGACTTTCTGAAAAAGCAGCTAAACAACTTTTATCTGATACAGGGGATTTATTAGTTGGATTTGGATTTACCGAACAAGCAGCATTAGATTTATCGAAAAATGTAAATGAATTAGCAGTAGATTTAGCTTCGTTTACCAATTTTAGTGGTGGAGCTGAGGGAGCATCTTTGGCTTTAACAAAAGCTCTCTTAGGAGAAAGAGAATCTATTAAATCCTTAGGAATAGCAATTACAGAAGCCGACTTAAAATCTTTTGCAGCAGAGCAAGGATTAGTATGGAAAGAATTAGATAGGATAACCAAAGCCAATTTAACTTTCCAACTTGCAATGAAGCAAAGCTCTAAGGCAGTTGGAGATTATTCAAGAACTTCTGGGAGCTTAACTAATCAATCAAGAGCATTAGGGTTTGCAATACAAGATTTATCTGTGGAATTTGGTACTATTTTAATCCCATTAGCAAAATCTCTTGTTTCAGCATTAAAGGATGTAGTTTCTTGGGTGAGTGATTTATCCTTAGAAACCAAGGAAGGTATTGTAAAGTGGGCTGGTTATGTAGCAGTATTAGGCCCTGTTGTAATAGGTGTATCCAAAATTATATTAGCATTTAGCTACCTCTTGCCTTGGATTCATAAAATAGGAAAAGCAATAGTATGGCTTGGAGCTAAGATGCTTACAATGATTAAGAGAAATCCCTGGCTGTTAATTGCAACAGCAGTTGTTGGAGTAGGAGTAGCCATAGCAGATGCAATGGGAGCTTTTGATAAATGGCTGGGCAAAACAGATGATATAGCTGATAGTGGAGAGGAAGCTGCTGGAAGTGTAAAGAAGTTAACAAAGGAGTTAAAAGATTTAGATAAGGAATTAGATAAGCCCAAACCAACAGGAAAGGGAAAAGGACTTACTCCTATTCCATCATTAGGACCTACATTAATGCCTGTTGAAGAAGGTGGTCCTATTGGCTCTGTGGGAGCAGCAATTGCTGATATTTTAAGAAAGCAAGAGCAATTAAATGCTGCAACTGCTTTATTTGGAGATATTATGCATAATGCAATGATGGATGCAGCAAATAGTCAAGAGGGATTTTTTCAATCATTATTTGAAAATATTAAAAAAGCAATAACACAATTACTTATTCAATTAGCAGTTTTAACTGCAATAAACATTATGCTTGGAGGTAGAGGGATAACAGGAGTAGAAGCATTTGCTAATGCTAAAAATACTTTACTTGGGCTTCAACATGGAGGATTAGCAACAGGGCCTACTCTGGCTCTTGTGGGCGAAGGAGCTGGCACATCAATTTCAAACCCAGAAGTGATTGCCCCACTTGACCAATTAAAAAACTATATGGGTGGAGATATGAGAGTTACAGGAAGATTAGTTGGAAATGATATATTTTTAAGCAATGAAAAAGCAGGAGTTAGCCGAAATAGATTTGTGTAATGGCATTTGAAAGAAGATATGAAAGTACATATTTTTCGCTAAATGGAACGGAATACTATCTTGAAATAAGAGACCAGAATTGGCCCTCTGGAATTGGAGTTAGGGAAGCTGATTTAGGAGTTGGAGGTTGTGCGATTCATTACGATATGGAGGGGGAGCAAAAATATTCTCCCATCATTGCATCCAAAATGGATATTCCATTTCTTGTAAAAGATGGAACGGATGCAGTATTCATAAAAAACTTAATAGAAGATTATAATGAGGGGGATGTAGTAGTAGCTTTATATAAAGGCAGTTCTGCTACAAATAAACCTATTTGGGCTGGTTATCTATTAATGGATTTAGGCGCACAGCAAGATGTTAGCTACCCTTATGAAGTAAAAATAACTGCAACAGATGGACTTGCAAGATTGAAGGATATTGGATTTTGGAGTGATGAAGCTAATGAAATTACTTATGCTCATAAAGGACACGAAAGGATAACCTATTGGCTTGGGGAAATCTTAAATAAACTTACACCGCCAGGAACTACACAAGGTATATCTCAGGATGCAATAATTACAGCAGCAGTTAATTGGTACAATGAGGAACACGATAACGCTGGAACTACTTTTGGACCTTTATATCAAACTCAGATAAAAATGGGAATGATGGAGGATGTAGATACTGCTGGGAATGCATCAGTTAGAAATTGCTATGATGTTTTAAAGGATTTATGTACTACCTTTGGGATGAGGTGCATTTATTGGAAGCATAGATTTTATTTCATTCAGTTGGATGGATATAATACAGCAGAAAGTGGAACACTAATTAATCCCACTAATATAAACACAAGGGATTATAGCTTAGCCGACCCTCCTGTGCATACAGCAAGTAGAGATTATTTAGGTACAACAAGATATGCAAGATATAATCAGAATATTGAAAACCAAACAACTCCTGGAAAAGGGATTCAAAAATTAGCTGGAACTACTTATCAAAACTATCCTGTATTAAAAAGAGTAAGTGCTGATTTTATAACTGCAAATGATAATAACTATTATAGAGGATTCCCAGAAAGTACGCCAGGACCTAATGATACTGCAAGTGTAGGGGATATTGTTTCGGTTACGCAACAATTTATGAATGACCCTAATAGTGCTACCAAACTCCTTTTGAGAGTACCCTTAACATTCCAGCAAGATACATCAGTTGGAAGCTACAATCAAATTTATGATAATTATAGCGTAAAGTTTTATTGCTATATAAAAGCATCTGTTCCAACAGGAGCAAGTGGAACAGGAACAGACCCCCAATATTTAAAATATAGTGGAGGTAGTTATTCTTGGACCACAACTTTACCTGCTTGGGGAGAGTTTATTATATTAGAAAGTCCATCTTTAAATGCTTCGGATACAGGAGTGCAAATCCTTACTCCTTTTAATAGTAATGGAGGAGAATTACCGCCTTTTACAGGGATAACAGGAACTTGGGAATTTGAAATAATTTTGCAAGCATATATGCAAAGCGGAGGGTGGAAAGACCCTGTAAAAGTATATGCAGGAACTTCTGGCACATCTGCAAATGGATATGATTACACAACTCACGGAGTAAAATGGGCAAATGCTCTTGACCCTGCTGTTGGAGTAGTTACAGCTTCTGCATCTCCTCTTACAAATGGAATTATCCGCCAGCAATGGTCAAGTCCTAATGGAAATCCTTTTTTAGGAGATTTATTTCTATTAAATGCATCTCTAAGTGTTGGCTCAATGGGTACAAAAGTAATTACCGAAACTAATGAGAATGATACTTCTCAACTATTTTTAGGGCAAATGTTCTGGGGAGATAGCCCTATGGATTCAGACCCTGCATCTATATTAGTTTGGGATGGTGCTGCTTGGGTATTTACCGATCCAACAGGAGAATGGGGAATAGGAACAATAACACCAGCAAGCCCTACAAGCTTAACAAAATTACTCTTGAAAGAATATTTAGATGGGCAAAGCTTTCATGTATATAAAATGAATGCAAGAATAACATTAAGTGTTCACGAGAAAAATAGTACAGATGCAAGTGGAACAAGGCCAAAATATGTAAATCCAATAGGAAGAATAAATGATGTAGATGGAAAAAGCTATATATTTTTAAGGGGTACATTTATAACAGGAGATGATACTTGGGATGGAGAATGGTTTAATATTGGTAGAGGAACTCCAACTCTTACAACTACTACTCAAAGTATTTATAGCTTAAATACACCAGCTACATCTTCTACTTTACCTATGCCAGCCATAGCAGGAGGAAGTGGAAATGCAGGGGCTAAATTAGGTGCACCATTAGGAATTACAACTACAAGTGCAAGAATATCTACTCCGAATGAAGTAGCTAATCCAGATTTTTTAACTGATACTGCTTGGACAAAAGGAACAGGAGTAACAATAGCATCTGATAAATTACAATTTTCAAGTGTTGCTGATGGGATTGGGGCAACAAACTCTGAAACATTAACAATAGGAAAAGAATATCAGGTTGATTACACAGTTTCTGGATATAGTGCTGGTGGAGTAGTGGTAAAATTAGGGGATACATCTGGCACAAAAAGAGAAGCAAATGGAACATTTAGCGAAAATATAACAGCATTAACAACTGATACTATTAAGATTTTGGCTTCTAATCCTCCAAGTTGGAGCAATGTGTATTCTGTAGAATTTGATGGGGTGGATGATTATTCGCTAACAGATTCAGGTTTTTATTTGGCTGCTTCTACTTCAACTACTTCAATGTGGTTCAAGTTGAATGGAACAGGTGGAGCAACAACAGGAAATAATATAATGTATTCTGCAACTGCTCCATCAGATTGCCTTATTTGGCTATGGGCTGCAGGAGCTACTTCTTATATTAGAGTTTATCATCCTTTGTATGGCTCAGTTATTGTTTGGGGTTGGGGAATTACAAATCCAACAGATTGGCATCATATAGTGATAACTTATAATCAATCGGAAGGAGAGATGAAAATATATGGAGATGGAGATTTAAAATCTACTACAACGGCCACAGTAGCAGTACATTCTGGATATTCTCCAGCATATATTGGGCGGCTCTCTACAGGTACTTGGGGAATATTTGGAGGAAATATAGATGAGGTAGGAAATTGGAGTAGCACTTTATCGGCAGCTGAAGTTACGGCAATTTATAATAGCGGAACACCAACTGATTTAGCAGTTGATGCAGGGGATTATACAAGTAGTGCTAATTTGGATGGCTATTGGAGGATGGGCGACCCAGATGGAACTTCCGAATACCCTACAATAACAGATGAGAGTGGAGAGGGAAATGATTCAACAATGACTAATATGGCAAGCGGAGATATTGTAGAAGAAGTGCCAGGCGAGGGGGGTGGTGGTGGTGGTGGTGCAACTTCTACCTTTAACATAGATACTCTTTCCATTGTAGAAAGAACTACATCTATCCCCATCTTAGATATTGGAGAAACCTTACTTGCAGATAATGATAGAATAACATTAGTAGATAGCAACTCTGGGCAAGTTTATGAATTAAGATTAAATGCTGCCCAAACAAGTGGGCAAACTACTTTAACTATTGATGCATATACTTTTACAGAAGATGTGGAATCAGGAGCTTTTATAAGCATTAACTCTAAAAACTTAATACAGCAGTACCAAAATAAAACAGAAGGAACTACCAATCTTGCTCAGTATTCTTTTACGGAAAAGAGTGCAGACCCAGAAACACCAGCAGAGGGGGGTGCAGTAATGTGGATGAGTGATGGAACAGGAACAGGAAATGATGGAGATATATTAATGAAGATACAAGCTGGAGGGGAAGCTAAAACCTTTACACTTGTTGATTTTTCAGAAGGATAAAAATGGAAAACAGAAAATATGTAATAATAAATGCTTCAGAAGTTAGTTCAATTAATTTCTCAGAGGTAATGGAAACATCAGTAAATACTTTAAGATATTCGGTTGATGAAACAAAAACCTTAGTAAAATTTGAAGGCGATACCCCAAGTTTTTTAGATGGGAAAACACAGTATACTCATAGTGAGATACTTAACATTTTAAATAGTGCTGAATGGACACCACCAGGGCCAGAAATTGAAGAATAATTATGACACAAGCAGATATAAAAGACACAGTAGAATTGGTTGCGGTAAATGCAACAGGAATAGGAATTAGCTTGACAAATATAGATGCAGCATTACGAACTGCTATCCTTTTAGGAACTTTAATCTTTACAATAGTGAGAATAGTTAAGGTTGTAAAAGAGTGGCGTAATGGCTAAAATAAAGCTATTTGTATATAGGAATAAGAATCATAAAAAGCGTAAAGATGTTCATTCGAAGAATGCTTCTAAAAGCCAAAATGGTTACAAAAAGAAATACAGAGGGCAAGGTAGATAAAGCCAACCTACTCTTAATCCGAGATAGTTTTACAGATAAATCTGTAATAGGTAAACTTTATTTGAATAGTGAATTTTATGGGCATACTTTGGAATTAGCGTGGAAAGAAAACCAAAAGAGAATATCTTGCATCCCAAAAGGAGTGTATGAAGTTAAAAAAAGACATACTGAAAAAAGCAAATACAAATATGAGCATTTACATATTTTAGATGTACCAGATAGAGAATTGATTTTAATGCACATAGGTAATTACCCTAAAAACTCAAAAGGATGCATCTTGCTGGGAAACACAAGGGCATTAAATTTCGTAGGTGATAGCCGAAAAGCATTTTACAAATTGATGTATGATTTAGGAAGTTTTGAAGAAATAGAATTAGTAATTAAAAACAGATAAAAACATGAAAAAAATATTTTTAACATTAGCAATATGCTTTACCACACTATTAGCATCAGCTCAATTTTCAATAGTTAGCACTATAGAAAAACCAGCTGAGGGCGAAACATGGGGTTTAAGCAATCTTACCAGCAATATGGGGGTAGGATATCAAGTAAGTGATGAAATCATGGTAGGGGCTACTAAAAGTGGCGATAACTATGATTTATTTGCTCGTTATTCAATGGGCAATTTTTATATGGTAGGGGAGATGGATTCCAATGATGAATTGAATTGGGGAGTAGGTTGTTCCATTAAGTTCTGGAATGAGCTTTACATTGAGCCAAACTATATGCTGGATGATGATGAGGGAGAATTTGTAATTGGTATGGCATACCGATTTTAATATTAACTTAAAAAAATAAAAAGATATGAAAAATTTAGTTTTAGGAGCAATCCTTAAAAGTAAGAAGTTCTGGTATGCAATAGCAAGTATTGTAGTTCCATTAGCTTCTAATGCTCTTGGCTTGGATGAGCCAACTTGCACCAAAATCTTTTATTCTTTTGTCAGCTTAATTGTAGGACAAGGAATTGCGGATATAAACAAGAAGTAGTTAGTAAGTAAAAAATCCCGCCTGAAAGTAAAGGATTAATTCACCTAAATTTACTTATGCAATTTCGCCCAAGATTAAATCTAACGGAAAACGAACTGATAAAACAATTTCGCAACAAGAGTGGAGTTGGTATTATAGGAGATACACATGAGCCATATTGTATAAAGGAAACTGAGAATCATTTAAGTTATAGAAACTTCTGTTATGAGGTTTTTGAGAGATTTGGAGTAAAGGAAATAGTACATATTGGAGATGAATGCGATAATGCAGCTCTAAGTTATTTTGAGAAAAGTCCAAGTATGCTTAATGCTGAAAGTGAAGCTGAAAAAGCACAAAGGGAAATGGATAAATGGTACAAAACATTCCCAGATGTTAAAGTTTGTGTTGGCAATCATTCAGCTCTACCTTTTCGACAAGCTACCACTGCTGGACTTCCTAAAAGATTTCTCAAGAGTTATGAGGAAATTTGGAATGCACCAAAGGGATGGAAATGGAAGATGCAATGGGAAATAGATGGAGTTTTGTATGAACATGGAACAGGTAGTAGTGGGCAAAATGGAGCAAGAAGTAGAGCAATGGCTAATAGGCAATCAACAACCATAGGGCATTCGCATAGTTTTGGAGGAGTTTCTTATATGGCCAGCAGAAATGATATTATCTTTGGAATGAATGTAGGATGCGGAATAGATGTAGGACACATGGCTTTTGCTTATGGAAAGAATTTTCCCAAGAAACCAACAATAGGATGTGGGGTAGTTTTAGATGAAGGAAGAACAGCAATTTTTATTCCTATGGATTTAGGTAGTAAAATTGTAAGAGTTAAATAATTTTTTAGTATTATTGCCGAAGTCGTATAGAGTATGCTACTCTCCAAATAGCACATAACTTGTTTTGTTTTTTAGGAAGATTAGCTCTGCTTTTATGTGGGGCTTTTCTTTTGTTAATAAGTCGGTTAATAAAGTTTATTAAAGTTTTTAGCAATTGTTAAAAAAGTTTTCTTATATTTGCCTATGAAATTCAAACACAAGGTTTGGATAACACTAAAAACAAAAACAATGAAAACAAATTACACAAGAAGTACAGCAATCGAAATGATTAAACAAGTACATATCAAAAACATGAAGAGAGCATTAAATTTAAGAAAAGATTATAAAAACTTAGATACTGCCGAAATAATTGAGAATGAATTTTATATTAATAACAATGTAAATAGCTACACCGAGCACTTAATAACTAATAACTAATAACTAATAACTAATAACTAATAACTAAAAACAAAAACAATGGCAAAATACACAATTTACTCAAACAAAGAAGATTGGAGAAATCTTTACAAAGAATTTGAAATCATAAATGATGTTTATGGTGCAAAGATAGATATTAAAAAGGTAAAAAAGTCAAGTAGTTTTGATATGATGTCAACACTATTACACGCAGTAAAAAGAAAATACAACTTAATTTAATAACTAAAAACAAAAACAATGACAAAGATTAAAGGGCAATATTGGATAAACAAAAAAAGCAAATTAGTTTGGTGTTGTGATGAAATAGAAAACGAAATTATCATATACCGAAATAATCAAACAAAAGTAATATCTAAAAAATCTTTGTTAAAGAATTTTACTAAACAAATTTAATAACTAAAAACAAAAACAATGAAAACAACAGCAAGACAAATGGTGGAAAAACTAACAAAGGAAGAATTAATAACAGAAATTTATCATCTTTTGATTATTCTCCCTATTAAAGAACAAAAATACCAAAAGGAATTTATTAACAATAAAAAACAAAAACAATGAAAACAATTAAAAAAGGTTCATTAGTAAAATCAAAAATCCAC
>TARA_R110002012_G_scaffold170775_3_pt1 | contig 14334 bp, 18 predicted proteins | sample TARA_R110002012 | Tara Oceans TARA_R110002012 (sample SAMEA4396515) | marine metagenome | biome: Westerlies Biome; feature: [DCM] deep chlorophyll maximum layer (ENVO:01000326); material: water (ENVO:00002006), including particulate matter (ENVO:01000060) such as... | depth 40 m
CAGCATTCAGCGCGCGCAAGCTGGCGACCTATTGTGGGTGGACCAGGTGGCACGCGAGCCAGGTGATCAATGATGTGCAGATGTTCCTCGCACAATGGAACCAGCCAGCCGTGACAGCCGGTTACACACCACCTGAAACCAACGATTTCAAGGTGTTACAAGACCAGTCCAGCCGCGAGCCAGCCAAAGAACAGCCAGAAACCGGCCACCACGCGCGCGGTAATAAAGGAACACCAACACCAAAAGAACAACCTCAACACATTAAATCGGAGCAGATTGATCTTGAAGGGCTGTGGACGCAACTGGAAGACATACGGCTGCAGGCTGTACCAGGCTCAAAGCGCGCAGGGTTAGGAAAGCGACGCGACACACTGCGGATTCGCGTGGCCGAGCATGGTGCTGACATGGTGTTGCACGCCTGGACGTGGTGGTGGCGCAGTGATGACAAGCGCGCTCGCTACCTGCGCGATGAGGGCTACGGTATGTCTACGTTCTTACGCGCCAGCAAAATGAGAGACTATGTTGAGCAAGCTGCAAACTGGAACCCAGACGCCACACCTGGTCAGGCGTGGTACACAGACGACGACTTCGACGAGCATGGCAACATCAAACACACACAGGGAGCCTAACATGGCATCACCACAGGTAGTCAGGCGCTCGCTTACTGCGTTCGCCAATAACTTCAACAAGGGCGACAGGTGGGTAGACGATACCCTCAAGCTATGGGCGCGCGGCCTTGCTTCAATAAGCGATAAGGACCTGGTGCGCGGGACCGAAACATGGTGCAGAACGAAACGCACCCTCCCCAACCTGGCCAGGCTGCTCGAGTTGATAGCGGCAGACCCTACCACCTCACCGGCTGCAGTGTTGCACGGCTGTCCAGCCTGCGATGGTACTGGCTGGAGGGAAATGGCTCGCCACTACAATGACAATGGACGCGACCTGGTGCGAAGCTGTGTTGCTGCGTGCGATTGCTCAAAGGGTGTACGCCTGGCGACAGGTGTGGTTGACCACTGGCGCACGGTGTTGGACGCCTGGGAGCGCGACCCACGCACTGAGCGCGTCTATTACAGCACGGCTCAACAGCCACATCTCACCACTCAACAGCGCCACACAGCCGAACAGCTTGCAGGAATGGCAGAGCGCGCCAAGAAAGCGACGGCCAGCGTCAACGGATGGCGCAAGCCTATCAAGGATCGACCTTGATAATGTTCGCATCAAGCACGGGTACTCAAAGCACGCTTAAAGCACTGCAGCGAAACGGCTGGAAGCTTCTCATGTCTCCCGCCACACTCATACGCAGTCGTGGAAAGATGGCTCAACGCTGGCCTGACGGCTCGCCTGCACCATACGCGCTTGATAATGGTGCGTGGACGTGTCACCAGCAAGGCAAGCCATTCGACGAGGATGCTTTCCGATGGGCTTATGACCGCATAGGCGCAGACGCTGAGTGGGTAGTAGCGCCTGACATTGTGGGTGGAGGTATAAAGTCGCTCGATTTGACCTGCAGCTGGCTTCACAGGTTGCACCACTCGCGCGTATTGATAGCAGTGCAAGACGGTATTGAGCCACACCACGTTGAACCGCTTATGGCACCAGGTCGCGGGATCTTCTTGGGAGGCTCAACCGATTACAAACTGAGCATGATGGTCAAGTGGGGTGACGTCGCTGCGCGTCATGGCGCGTATTACCACGTCGCTCGCGTCAACACTGTACGACGTGTGAGGATGGCTCAATGCGCAAGAGCGCACTCGGTTGACGGCTCAAGCGTTACGCAGTTTCCAAGCACGTTGACACGCTTACAAAGAGCGCGAAATCAACAGTGCTTATTCAAACCACCTACCAAGCCATAGGACAACCGATGCCGATATACGAATACGACTGTGACACCTGCGACAAGTCTGTTGAGGTACTCCAAAAGATGACAGCATCAGCGCCAAGATGCGACGAGTGCAACGATGCACCACGCATGAAACGAAAGGTAAGCCGAACGACGTTCCTATTGAGGGGAGGGGGATGGGCTGACGACGGGTACAGCCGGTGACCTATTGACACCAATAGTTTGACAGGTGGGTATCTGGTGACATAATAATGACTCGCGCACGCGCGCAGCAGAGGCACCAGTGGCAGGACGTAAGAATACCCGCGAGCAAGTAGAGGCACGCAAGGCAGAGGTGGAGTCTGCCCTGGCGAGTGGCCAGTGGAGCCGACAGATTGCGGCTGGCCTGGCTGCTCGGTGGGCTGTAAGCCAGCGCCAGATCATGCGTGACAAGGCAACCGTCATGGAGGCATGGAAGCGCCAGCACGGCGAGGCCGACCACACACTGGAGCAGGCACGCATCATAGAGGAAATGCGTGGTGTCCGCGCGCGTTGCGTTCAGGCTGGTCTGCGTGAAGGGAACGGCGACCCGCGCCTGGTGTCGCAAGCGGTCAACCTGTTTAGGCTTGAGGTGGAGGTGCTTGGCTTGGCAGACCCGACGCGCGTTGAGATAGGCGTTACCACTGCGGACCCTGCGCAACTGGCGCTCGAGGTGTTGTCGGGCCTACCGATGCTCGGTGAGATGCTCGGCCTGGAGCCGCGCCAACTGATCGACGCAGCATACACGCAGGCTGAGGAGTAGCATGGAACACGTCTTTCACTTGTTTGGTGGCGGTTGCGGTGAACATGTAGTGTGGCCGTGGCTGGTGTCAGGTGGGTCTGGTTTACTGGTGGTCGCGCGTGCATGGCTGCACAATGGGGATGAACAATGCTGAAAGTGAAAGAGGTATTCGCAACCGTGCAAGGGGAGGGACATCAGACGGGAACGCCTGCAGTGTTCGTTCGCTTTACCGGTTGCAACCTATGGTCGGGTAGGGAGTCAGGCCGCGAGAAGGCGCGCGGTGGGTGTGGTGCCTGGTGCGATACCGACTTTGTTGGTGGCCATAGGCGCACGGCTGAGGAAGTGGTGGCCATTGTGGGCGAGTGTGCGCAAGGCTGGTTGAAGCCGTTGGTGGTGCTAACTGGTGGTGAGCCGATGCTGCAGTTGCGCACGCCTCAAGGGAAGGCGCTGGTGGCTATGCTGCGCGCGGCTGACTACACAGTGGCAATAGAAACCAATGGAACGCAGGCTGTGGACCTAGATGGTGTGCATATTGTGGTCAGCCCTAAACCGCTCACAGTTGCTCCACACTGCGTTGACCACCTGGTACAGCGTAAAGGACACACCCTCAAGGTCGTGTGGCCGACAGCGTTTAACCTGGACCACCTGGCGACCTGGGATTTCCCGAACAAGTTCCTGCAGCCACGGGACGACGGCGATGGACCGCCAACTGGCGACGCGCTGCAAGGTTGCATCAGCGAGGCTGCGCGCCTCGGCTGGCGAGTAAGTATTCAATCACACAAACTGGTGGACCTACCATGAACCAAGACAAGATAGAGCAGGCCGTTCACGACATGCTGGCAGCTATGGGCCAAGACCCACACAGTGACGCATTGAAAGGCACGCCGAACCGCGTGGCTCGAGCGTGGGTTGAAATGCTGCAAGGCTACACACAAGACCCGGCAACCGTTATGAAAACATCATCCAATGGTGACGGCTTTGAGTCTGTCTACGATGGAATGGTGGTGCTTTCTGGCATACCGTTCACAAGCACCTGTGAACACCACCTGCTCCCGTTTATTGGAACGGCCGATGTGGGGTATATACCAAGCAGCGACGGCCGAGTGGTAGGCTTGAGCAAGCTGGCCAGGCTGGTCGATGTTTACGCTCGTCGGCTGCAGTTGCAAGAACAGTTGACCCACCAGATCGCGAACCAGTTGGACCATCAAACGAGCGCGATGGGTGTGGGTGTAAGGGTGAGCGCGGTTCATCAGTGCATGGTGTGTCGTGGCGTGCGCAAAGCTGGCACCATGTCAACCGAGGTGTTGCTTGGTAACTTTAGAGAGCCAGAGGTGAGAGCCGAGTTTTGGAACTTAAGTGGAGGCCACAAATGAAAGCGGTTGTTCTATTGTCAGGTGGACAAGACTCCACCACTTGCCTCTATTGGGCGCTGGATAAGTTCACCGAGGTTGAAGCTGTGTGTGTCAACTACGGTCAGCGACACTCTATGGAGGTTGATGCGGCGATTGCGATTGCGGCTGCAGCTGGTGTTCCGCTTGACGTCATTCATGTGCCTGGTGTTCTTGGTGGGTCAAGTCCCTTGGTGAGCGCCACACCTTTAGAAACCTATGACGCTCCCAAGGATATGCCGACAGGCGTAGACCCGACGTTCGTACCTGCCCGCAACATCCTCCTCCTAAGCGTAGCGGCTAACCACGCAGCCAAGATCGACGCGCGCCACCTGGTGACAGGTGTGTGCGAGGCTGACGGGACTGGATACCCCGATTGTCGCCAGGTGTTCATTGACAGTATGGGTCCGACGATTGGGCTTGGATTGTATGGCGACCCCGACCACTTCACAATCCACACACCACTAATGACCCTGACGAAAGCTGAGACGGTAAAGCTGGCGACCGAGTTTGATGGGTGCATGGCCGCGCTTGCCATCACTCGCACCTGTTACAGTTCGTCGCCTGAACCGTGCGGAGTGTGTCACGCTTGCATTGTGCGACGCACTGGCTTTGAGGATGCCGGTATACCCGACCCACTGTTCACCAAGCAAGCGAGCGAATGACATGAACCACACAACGACAACCGTGAAGCTGGCCGACCTGACTCTTGACCCCGATAACGCGCGGCGACACCCTACACGGAACATGGATGCAGTCAAAGCCAGCCTGGACCGCTTCGGGCAACGTCAAGTGATTGTGGTGCAGCAAGAGGGGATGGTGGTGCGTGCTGGAAACGCACGGGTGCAGGCTGCGCGGTCGCTTGGTTGGACCGACATGACAGCCATAGTGATTGACGAGAGCGACACCGACGCGATGGCCTATGCACTTGCCGACAACCGGACAAGCGAGTTGGCCGAGTGGGACCTGATAAACCTATCAAGCACGCTCGACGCAATAGTGGAGGCAGGCGTTGACGCTTCTGTGCTTGGCTGGACAGCCGACGAGGTTGATATGCTGTTAGGCGTAGAGTGGGAACCGGCAGAGCTACCCGACACGGGAACTCTCGACGATAGTGTTGGCTCGCCTGGCGACGATGATCAAACGCGCGCTCCACTGGTGTTTACAGTTAAGCAGTGGCACGCAATCGAAGCAGCCGTCGATCACCTACGGTCAACCAAAGGATGCGAGGCCATGACGGTATCAATGGCGGTGGCCAAGATTGCGGAGTTGTGGATGGGTGATCAATGACAACCTTGCGCCTGGCGTGGGGAGGCCCACCAGAAGCAATCGCGAAAGGCTTGGCTCCACAAGATGACCCACGCGATCACCCTGCACTGCTCGTTAGTTATTACTACTGGAAGAACTTCGTTAAGCAGCGCGCGCGGTATGGCTTCCGCGACTATATACTGGACTCAGGTGCGTTCAGCGCCATGAATAGCGGTAAGGCTATAGACCTGGTTGAGTACACCGAGCGCGCTGGCGAACTGTTACGCACGGACCCACAATGCACCGAGGTTGTCGCGCTTGACGTGGTGGGCGATTGGAAGCAGTCAAGGCGCAACCTTGAATGGATGTGGAGTCGTGGTGTTCCGGCCACACCATGCTTTCACATTGGCGCTCCGTGGCATGAGCTTCAAGCACTGGTGAAACAGTACCCGAAGGTCAACGTGGGAGAACTGGTGCCACTGGCGCGCAAGCCGAAGACGTTGGCGCGGGTATTGGACACCGTGTTCGCTCACACCTGGAAAGCAGCTGGTGGTCCGTATCCGCTTCACGGTCTTGGGTGCGTGAGCGAGAAGGTGTTGATGGGATGGCCGTTCGACAGCGTTGACGCGAGTTCGTGGGAACTTGGACCGTGCGCTTACGGTCGGTGGCAGGTGTACGGTGACATGAGTGTTAGAGGTGGGTCGCAAGACCTTCGAGCCGAGGTAGAGTGGTATCTCAGGCTGGAGCGTAGGGCTCAACATAGGTGGCGCAAGGTATTGAAACAAGCACGGGAACGACAATGAGAGTGACAAGGATATACGAGTGGGATGCTGGCCATAGGGTCACGTCGCATGGTGGTAAGTGCAAGCACGCACACGGACACCGATATAAAGTTGAAGCGACCTATGAACTACCAACCACACCGACGTCAGGTATGGTGTTGGACTTTGGTATTATGAAAGAGGTTATAGCATCGTTTATTGATGGCGAACTTGATCACGGCTACATGGCTCATCCAGCCGACGAGGTCGGTGCATTGTTGCAGAACCTTGGGAACAAGGTGTATGTCATGCCCGAGCATATCGGTCAGCCTACTGCAGAGAACATCGCGCAACTGATAGGCGAACACCTGGTCGACGCCTTTGAAGAATACCCTGGCGAAATGGTGTCAGTCGTTGTGTGGGAGACTCCCAACTGTTTCGCAACGTGGGAGCCTGGTGCCTGCACCTGACCAGCTTGCGCAGGTTCACCGCGCGTTTGAGCAGTTGCAACGGCTGGTGAAAGAGTACCCGCTCACCGCTGCGCGACTATGGCACAACGACCTTCCACGCACGTCGCAACGTACAGCCGTTAAAGCTGCACTCGGTGAGGGTGTTACCACTGCAGTTCTGGTCGGTGGTAACCGTAGCGGAAAGACAGAAGCAGGCGCTCAACTGGCCGTGGCCTATGCTCTTGGAGGCGATCACCCGGTTGTGCAGGCGTGGTCACGCGCCAACAAGATCGACACCAGCAGCATCCAAGCAGAGCCGGGGATGGTGTGTTGCTCGGCTCTAACTGGTAACGACAGCATCCGCGTCCAGCGTCCCAAAGTCACCACCTATCTACCGAAGGCTACCAGGTGGTCGAACCAATACGGCCACGGTGAAGCGACTGCTCGGTTGCCTGGTGGTGGGACCATTATATTCAAATCAAACGACCAGCGTGCCAGGTCATATCAGGGTGCAGATTGGGACTTCCTGTGGATGGACGAGGAACATGATCAGCCTATATTCAACGAGGCCCGAATGCGGCTGGTTGACCGCGCTGGTCGCACTTGCATGACCATGACACCACTCAAGGGTCGGACGTGGGTGTGGGAGCAGTTTATTAATCAACCCGAGCGTGGAAGTAAATCATACGCGCTGTACAGTGCCGACAATCCATACATCCCTCAAGAGTACCTGCGTGAGTTGCTGGCGCAGTATGGTGAGCATGAGAGAGCAGCGCGCGCGCGTGGTGACTGGACCAGCCTTGAGGGACTGGTGTACCCGTTTCACCGTCACCTGCATATCGTCAAAGGCTTTACACCACCTGATGACTGGCCGCGTTTCGGTGCGATTGACTTTGGAACCCGCAATCCATTCGCCTACGTTCTAGCCGCGCTTGACCCGTCCGATTCGGTGCTTCACCTGTATGGCCTTCACTACCAGCGTGAATGGACGCTGCGCCAGCACGCGGAAGCCATACGCCAACTAAACGACATTGAGCCTGAGTGGATTGTGGCAGACCCCGAGGACCGTGGTAGCCGGATCAGCTTGTCGCGCGAGTATGGTATCGCCACCAACGCAGCTAAGAAAGGACGCGGATCGGTGCGATCTGGTATCAACACAGTCTGTGAACGATTGCGGCCTGATGCCGAGGGACGGCCTCACCTGGTGGTACACGATACGCCAATGATGCAGCCACTTATCAAAGAGTTTGAGTCTTACAGTTGGGCAACATCAAACACCAAACGAGACCAGCCTGACGCTCCATTGAAGCGAAACGATCACGCGATGGACGCGCTGCGTTACCTCTGCGCAAGGCTGGCCAGTGGTACGATGGAGGTCGGCTAACCACGCTGAATGGACACGAAACGCTCCGTGAGGTATGGTTGAGTCGTGGGCGATCTAACTGTCAGACCTGGCTTCCTTGCCTCGCTGCTCAAAGCGGTGGGTCTGGTCAAGGTGTTGCCCGATGGAAAACTGGAACACAGTGCTGGAGCCGACTTTGTTGAAGACACTGCGTTTCGCAGTGGGTACGACCCGAAAGCGGCTATGTCTGCACTCTCCGCGTTTCCCTGGCCGTACAGCTGCGTCCAGGCGCTGAGTACCGACCTATCGCGCGTTCCGCTCAAGGCGTACCGTGGAACAGGTGCCGACGCCGAGGTGCTAAACGATCACCCGATTCTGCAGTTGCTCAAGCAACCGTCATCGAGAGTGAATGGTGTACTGTTTCGTCGCCAGCTTTACACCGACATGATTCTCACCGGAAACGCTTTCGTTCTGTTGGCTGGCAGTGGTAACCGCGTTGACGCGCTCATACGGTTGCACCCGTCGCGCGTGCAGATTGCACCGTTATCTGACGGCCAGCCTGACAAGTATCTCTATGACAGTGGCCACGGCCTACCAGCCGAGTATGATCATTCAGTGGTGTTGCATGTACGCGCGCCATCGTGGAGTGATGACCCGTCAAACCTATGGGGAACAGGTGCGGTTCAACCACTGCACAACGACCTCACAACCGAGAAGCACCAGGCAGAACTCGCCAGCCGTACAGCCGCAACCGGTCAGCCTTCGGGCATTCTGTCACCTAAAGAAGAAGGTGACCGATGGAGCAAGGAGCAGATTAAGACGTTGAGGTCGGCTTACGAGCATCAGATGAAATCAGGTGGCTCGGGTGTGCTGATACTTGGTGGCCAGGCGCAGTTCGACAAGCTGCAGATCACACCACGCGAAATGGAGTTCAGCCAGGTGCGCGACTTTGTGCGAGCCAGTACCATCGCAGCGTTCGGCTGTGTACCGGTACGACTTGGACTTGAAACTGCTAACTATGCTCAAAGCCGAAACCAGCTTCAACTCTATTGGGAGTCTCTGCAAGGGCGAGCCGCGCTGGTGGATGCCGAACTCACCAGGCTGGCGCGCATTATGGGTGATGAAGACGTCACCATTGAGCATGACTTTAGTGAGGTTGAAAGCCTGCAGGAAAGCAGAACCGAGCGCCTCAACCGCGTCATGGAATGGCAGATGCTCGGAATACCAACCGAGGACGCTGCAGCCTACGAAGGGTTCAACGACCTACCAGTACCGGACCAAATCACCGACGGGGAAGTGGACGCACCAGTGGCCGACGGTGACACGACTGCACCAGCCGACGCGCCTGCACCAACAGAAGAACCGCTTGCCGCAACTGCGTTGAACGGTGCGCAGGTTTCCAGCTTGCTGACCATCTTGGAGCAGGTTGCGCTCGGCGCCATTACTGCTGACGCAGCCGTGGTTCTGATTGGTGTAGCGTTCCCAACTGTAAACGAGGAACAGGCTCGTCGCATTGTTGAAGGTGCGTCGGCAGCAGAGGTTGACCCCGATGCGCCAGAGCAGCCAATAGACGACGAACTCGCTGCATTGGTTGAGGGTGTTACCCGCGAGGCCGAAGACGCAGTGTGGAAGCAGTGGGCGAACCTGGTGCAAGGACCAGTAGAAAACGAGATTCAGCTTTCTATGTTGCGTTACCTGCGCGGCTACGCAGCGCGCATCGCCAAGCGAATCCCCAAGGTAGTGAGCAAGATGACCGCATCGGGCGACGTGGTTATACGCGCCGAGGTTGAGGGCGAGTGGCTGAACACACTGATGGGAGCCAGTGCAGAACGGCCAATCTTCAACAAGGCGCTACGCGATGCGGTGGACGAAGCGTGGACACGCGGAGCCGATGCTGCGCTCATAGATATGGGTGAAGACCTTGCCGATCAGTTCGTGTATGACACCGACCTCAAAGATAAGCAAGTTGACGAGCAACTGGCCGAAATGCTGGGTGTGCGTTCCGATGGCACCATTGAAGCAGGCATCACAGCCACCACGCGAGACAAGGTGCGCAACATTGTCTTGACTGCCATAGAAGCAGGTGACACGATTGCTGATATGCAGAAGGCTATGATGGCACCTGAGAACCCCGCATTCAACGCCAGCCGTGCGCTTAAAATCGCACGCACTGAAAGCACGCGGTCAGTCAATGCTGCAGGCGTCAACGCTTGGGAGCAGATGGCTGCAGAAGCCGACGTAGAGTTAGAACTTAAATGGAAGGCTCAACCAGGTGCGCGCAGTGCGCACGCGAACCTCAATGGTGTGGCACGCGGCGATGACGGCTATTGGGAGGTAGATGGTGCGAAAGCGTCAGCGCCTGGTGGCTTCGGTGTAGGTAGCCTTGATATCAACTGCAGATGCACATTCCTTCCCTCGGTAAAGACATGACCAAACGAGCCTATTCAACCATCGTTAAGGGTAAGACCCGCGCCACCACTACAGTGATCGCAAGCACACCAACACCAGACCGATATGATGATGTGGTGGCTGGTGGTGACCAGTGGCTTCTTGAGAAGTATATGGCGAATCCGGTGGTGCAGTTTGGTCACGATTACAATACGCCTCCAGTCGGAAAGACCGAGCGGCTAACTACCGACGACAGTGGGAACCTGGTAGCGACAATCCGGTGGGATGACGCACCGACGAACCCACTTGGTCAAACGGTGGCCGCGCAGTTCCGCGATGGATTTCTTAGTGCTGTCAGTGTTGGCTTCCAGCCTGGACGCACCACACCCCGAAACAAACTACCAACCGATCACCCGGCCTATGGAGAGAAAGGTATGCTATTCGAACAGAATCAACTCTTAGAAATCAGTGCGGTCCCTGTACCCGCGAACGGCGAGGCGCTTGCTTTGCGTGGCATGGGTGCAGATACATTCAAGCACATTATCAGCGTTGAAGAAACTGACGATACCTACGTGGTAACGTACACAAAATATGACGCAGCGCCAGCCGACGACGACGAGGAAGAAATCGAAGAAGAGGCGTATGGCGAAGAAGAAGAAGAAGACAAGGAACACGAACCCGGTCACGACGAAGAAGAAGAAGAAGAAGAAGAAGAGGCCGACATGGGCGACGAGGAAGAAGACGATGAAGAAAAGTCTTTTAGCCCTGGCGCGCGTGCAGTGCTTCGGACAATGGTGCGCGACACCATTATTGAACTGATGGGTCATGACGAGGTGGTTAGATCTGCTCTCATGCCACGCAGCAACACACCAACCAAAAGATCCCGGCGAAAGGCTGCTGACCCAGTGGCCGTCATGTTCGGGCTTGACAAGTAGTTTCCTATCCCCTATCTCTGAACAGAGTACATCCGCTATTGGAGCAATCATGGCTGAATCAACACTTGACCTTTCAACACCACACAAAGCCAAGAAGGCGATGCACGACCTTCGCGCCGAGCAGATTCGCCTCAAGAAGGCCAATAGAAACCTGATGGAAAACGCCGAAAAGAAGACGGCTGACCTGGTTGCTATTCAGAAGCGTATCAGCGAAATGGAGAACCGCGCAGGTGGTTCAACTACATCGTCAAACGCTACGCTCAAGAAGTATTGTCGCGCTGACGGGTCGGTGCGTATGAAGGGCGAGGCTACTCGCGATCAGGCGTTCATGCCTGGCCTTCTGAATGATGCTCCGGTGTGTGACTGGCAAGCAGACCTTCAAGAGGCTGTGAGCGATTACACGTTGGTCAAGAGCCTCAGTGGAAACAGCCGCGCTCCCAAGTGCCTCGCACGGGTTCAAGAGATTGCACGCAAAGCACCAGTAGAAGTGCAGCGTATATTCGCTGACTCGGCTGGCGTTGGAGCAGAATGGATTCCCGATGAAATGTTGCCAGCGTTGGAGCGCAACCTAACGGCTCAACGTCGTGTGGCTGCAGCGTTTGACACAATGACGCTTCCCAACAAGACGACCCTTTTGCCCTATCTTTCAAGTGGATTCCGTCCCTACATCAAAGCGGCTGCGACGAGCGATGACCCTGCACAATACACATCAAGCAGCATGGTCACCGAGCAACGCACCATCACCGCAACTGGTTTCGCTGTTAGAGCGCAGGTGTCAGACGATGCCGAGGAAGACAGCATCATTGCTGTTCTGCCTACAGTGCGCGCTGAGTTGGTTCAGGCGCTTGTTGATGGCGAGGAAGACAGCATTATCAACGGTGATACCGGTACGCACCAGGACGACGCCTCGGGCGCGCTTGCAAGCTGGAACATTCGCAGTCGATGGGGAGCCTCCGGTCTTGGCGGCTCTGCCGATCACCGTCGCGCTTGGATTGGATTGCGCGCACGCGCAGCCGACGTGAGCAACACATTGGATCGCAGTACCTTTGACGCTGATACACTCATGGCAGACCGCGCCACCTTGGACAGTCCGCACGGTGTTGACGGCTCGTTGATTCTTATCACCAGTCCAGAAGCATACTTCAAGCACCTGCTCACCATGAGCCAAGTGCAAACGATGGAGAAGTTTCCACAGCCTACAATCGTGAGCGGACAGCTTGGACAGGTGTACGGAATGCCAATCATCATCAGCGAGTTTATGGGTGCTGATTTGAACTCATCGGCTGGCCTGTTTACTGGCTCTGGCGCGACTTCAGGTATGTTGCTTGTCAATCGCGACCGGTTCAAGATTGGACAGTTGCGTGGTTCTCAGATCGAGGTTGATAAAGACATCACACGCGGAACGCACCAGATGGTCGCGACCGTGCGAGAGACTTTCTTTACCGTCGACGACGCTACTAAGAAGAACCTTCGCTATATGTTCAACCTGTAAGGAACTAAGAATATGTCTACACCTGATCTTATCTCAACGAGCTTTTCTCTTTCTGGCGCAGCCGATAAGACATTCTATGTCGCTCACGGTCAAGCTGGTGAATGGAAGCTGCAAGGCGTTTCGATTGTATCGAGCGCGGCTGTCACTGGTGGCTCAAACAAGTTTGAACTCGCGGTTACGCAAGGCTCTGACACTGTTTGTACCACCTACGCAACCGCAACAGACGCCCTCACTGAGGGTACAGTGGCAGCATTGACCATGACTGCGACTGCTGGCGATGCTGCTGAGTTCGGTGCTACCGACTCGGTGAAGTTCGTGTACAATCAAACAGGCACAACGACGCTCGACCTGCATGTCGTTTGCAAGTGGCAGAAGGCGCGCGTCTGATGGCATTGGTTCGCCACCTTGAAACATCACCGTATCCTGTGTTCAGTATTGGACCAGGTGCGGTGGAGTTGCCTCGAGGCGAGGTAACCGAGGTGTCGGACAGCTTTGCGACTTGGTTGCTTGCAGCCATGCCAGAGCATTTTGAAGCGGCTGAGGGAGCAACTGTTTCAGCAGCCGTAGCAGCGCCAACGAAAAACGCTGCAGCCAGACCACCAGCGAAACGCAAAGCACCAGCGAAACGCAAAGCACCAGCCAAGAAGGGGAAGGCATGAAACTGAAATCCAACAAGAATGGAACATGGCCAGCCGGTTGTCATTGGGTGCAGGGTGAGGTTCGCGAGGTCAAGCTGGCCAAAGACGCAACCGTTCCAGCGTGGCTCGTTGAGGTTAAAGCACCAGCCAAGAAGGCGAGCAAGAAAGCTGACGCAAAGGGGTGACCTATGGCCATCGTCACCGCGTCACAGGTCCGCGACTATATTCCCACGCTGACAGGCGATGGTGATGACACGCTGCTGAACACATTGGTATCGCGGTTCAATGCGGTTGCGGCTGCGTATATGGGCTATCCGAAACAAAGCAGTGGAGCCGTCAGCCTGGAGTCAGGCACCTACATTGAACACATTGACGGACCTGGTGGCCGTGACCTAACACTCACAGTGAAACCCGTGTCCAGCATTACGTCTATCTATGACGACCCCGACCTTGACTACACCGACAGCGCGGACCTGATAGCTGCGAGTGATTACACCCTCTATTCACATGAGGGTCGCGTGGTGCTTGATTACAATGCAACCGACGCATCATGGTCAACTGGCTACCGACACATCAAGGCCACCTATGTCGGCGGCTATACAGGCGCGAACATGCCAAAGGCCATTCAGCACGCTGCATGTCTGCAGGTTGCGCACTGGTACGCAGGCCGCTCGCACATTGGACGCACCAACCTATCCAGCCAGGGTCAAACAGTGGCGCTGAAAACCTTGGAACTATTGCCCGAGGTTCGGATGGCGTTGCAGCCATACAGGCTCGCGACTGTGTGGGTCGGGTAATGGGAAAGAAGATTACCCTTGCAGAGTTGGCTGACAACCTTGAGGCCGCGTCCAGTGGCGACATACTTCAAGCCCTGCACCGTGAAGCGTTACGCTATGCAGCTAAGTCTGAAACGGTTGCGAAGAAGATGGCGAGTTCTGGTGGCAGTGGTCTAACACCACGCACGGGTCGCCTCGTAGGAAGCATTCAAGGCCGCGTGGTTCGCAAGCGCCATGAGGTGAACATACGGCTGCAGGCTGGTGGAACTGGCCTGGTAAAGTATGCAGGCGTCCATGAGCAAGATGGGAAGCGCGGG
>TARA_R110002012_G_scaffold136456_3_pt1 | contig 14314 bp, 11 predicted proteins | sample TARA_R110002012 | Tara Oceans TARA_R110002012 (sample SAMEA4396515) | marine metagenome | biome: Westerlies Biome; feature: [DCM] deep chlorophyll maximum layer (ENVO:01000326); material: water (ENVO:00002006), including particulate matter (ENVO:01000060) such as... | depth 40 m
GTTATTTGGGATAGACTTTGGAGAAAAAGATAATTCTTTTCTCAATCTATCATTATCTATCTGTAATTTTTTTATTTGTTGTCTAAGATCTTCAATGATTTGATCTTTATTCTCGTTATTATCTCTTTGTTTCACATGTTTTATTTTTATTTCCCGATTATTTGAAATCCATTCTTGAAATTCTTTCATTCTAGGTTTATCCATTTGTTTCTCTTCATAAAGTTTATTAAGTTGAAACCTTTGATTTCTAATAAACTTCTTTTGATCTCCTGATTTACTTTGTTCAAATTTCAAAGATAGTTCAGGGCTTCTCAAATACCGCTTTAACAACACGGGGAAATTATTATTAATATCATAAAAATCATTAATCTCTTCAATTGAGGTTCCACTTGTATTCATTATATACATACGTAGAAAATAATTTTAAGTCATTTTTAGTCAATTTTAGACGATTTTAGTCATTTTAGACGATTTTAGACGTTTTGGAAGAGAAAATCAAAAGTATATGGGGAAAGTGAGAAACAGAATGGGTTTTCAAAAAATAATAAAAAACGTCTAAAAACGTCTAAAATAAAATAAAACCGTCTAAAAACGTCTAAAATAAGAAACTTAACTTTAATGAATTCAATTATTTAAAATTCTAGAAAATTAAATAATAAGTTCTTCATAGGCTTCTCTTACTAATTTGAATTCTTCAGGATCTCCCCCCTTGTCCGGGTGTGTTTGGAGAGCTTTCTCCCTGAATGCTTGTTTAATATCCTCTTGGGAAGCACTCTTCTTCAAACCTAATACTTGATAATTATGATTGTAATCTTCTTCAAATTCTCTTTTTGAACGGAAGTCGTCTTCAAACGGATTATCAAAAAAATTACTATCTGAATAAAATTTCTCGTCCTCTTCAAAATAATTATATTTGTAGCGGAAAGCAAAAGGATCTCCTTGATAATATTCGGGAAGTTCTTCCCCTTTTTCATGATTAACATTCCCGAGACTAAACATTAAGGGATATGGATTAGCTTCTTTCATAAATAAAATAATATTACATTTTATTTTTAGGTGTAAAATCAAAAACCTCTTTCTCGGTAATTTCCTTTTTTTTATCTAAAATCTTATCAATTTGTAATTCTTTACCCGAGGATTTCAAGCTCCCTTTCTTTGTATGATCTCTTGAAGTGTCAATAAAATTAGTTTGGATTTTGATCTTCTTTGCTTTTTTACCTCCTTTGGTTTTCTTCGGCATACTTTTAATTTTATCCATTATATTTTTTTTAAATGTATAAATATAAAATGAGCTTAATTGTTACTTCTTCTGCGAAACAAGACGACACGACCCAAATTGGGATTGCTATTCCTTATCAATACAGGAATCACATTAAGAATCCATTAACTATTCCGGCAAATAGTGAAGTAGCCGTTGAGAGTGTTAAGATCCAAAGAGTTCCTATGCTTGATTATGCGAATAATATTCGCTCCAATTTTTGGTTCGGTGAAAGATTAACTTCAAACGCTTCCCTTGATCAGCAGACAAGTTATTTTATTCCAGTGAGAAATGATATTCTTGGATCTAATTCTCCTCAAGATTTTGCGGAAGAATTTAAAGTAATGCTTCAAGAAGCATATTCGTATCACCCCGAGATCGATTCCGTTGGAATTGAAGTTAATATTTCAACAGATACCGACGGAGTATTCAATGGATTTCAATATCAAATTCCTCAAGTTGGATCTATAGGAACTTCGGCAATTCCTCCGGCAGCAACATACGTTCAACCGGTCTCGGGAGTTAGTGGCTCTTGGAACGGAACTAGTATTGAAGCAGGATTAGGTGGAGATTGTTTCCTTCAACTTTTACCGCAGGGGACTCAGGGAGGTCCTATATCTCTTCATAATGGTTCCCTTACTTGGAGACCCGACGGGTCAAACTCGGGAGGAATAATTGTTGGACTTTCTCGCCCCTATTGTACGGATCCAGTTGACGGACTCATTCAAGGTTGGGACGGAAGAGATATGCTTGAATCGGGACCCAATACAGATCACCCATTCAGTCTCGCCGTGGCTGGAGAAGGTCGTGGTCAATATGGTGATATTTTTATGGATTATTGTGTTGAAGATAATGGAGTAGATATTCGCATTTATAATTATTGTAGTTCAGAGGGTCTGGGAAGAATGCAAGAGGTTGTTTATTGGCAAAAGAATAACTCTGCCTCGGCAATTGGTAATTCAGCGAACTCCTCTTTCGCAGCCGGAGCTCCTCTCGCCTCCTCCAAAATGGGAGACACTACATTTGAAGTTGAATGTGAGAAAGTTAAGATTTCAATCAGCGGAAAGGTCGTCTGCGAAATTAATGATTTCAGCAGTGCTTCCTATAAATCTCAAATCCCTATGCCTACAAGTATCTCTAATTGGAAAATGTATCCAAGCGTCTATTTTGAAGACGGGGGAGATTTGGCCGCTATAACTAATTACACTTCAAGGACCTCTTCAACAATCTACAGAAATTTCCCTGAAAACTCTTGGATCACGAGAACCAAGATCCCTGTATTTTTGGACGGGCGAGGAGCCGCTGAAACTCAAAATGAAATTATAGAGTCAGGGGCAGACCCCAGCACGGCACAAATGCCTTGGACTAATGCTAATTTTTGGGACGGAGATATTTATGGAAGACAAATACTGGAAGGAATGAGTAGCACGGGAACCACGGGACCGGACTCTGTAATAAGAAACTATCAGGGAGTCCAGAATAATTTAATGGGTAGTTCAGGCAATAGATATGAAAATATTTTCCTCATGGGTAAAAATGAAAGGTATCAGTCAAAGAGAGTTCAAGTGTGGCAACCGAACTCGGCACTTGTTTTGGGTTTCAGTCCATTTTCAATCAATCAAGATTCGGGAATGACTCATTCCGGTGGCTATCATGGAGCCTCCTTTGTTTCTTCGACGAAACCGAGTTTAACTTCTCAGCAATCAACATTTATAAGAGTTCCCACACTTACCCATGAAACTTATAATTTTTCAACGGGTAATCCTTCAAAAATTTTATTCCAAATTCCAAGATTTGACAATAGTGGAGCGGAGACAGGAGCTCTTTATTTCCAGAACAATGATAAAACTTTTATTGATTTAAAGAACTCGGCACCCTTACAACTCACAGATCTAGACGTTCACCTTGTTAGGAAGGACGAAACATTTGCGAAAGATTTAACTGGAACAACTGAAGTTGTTTTCTTTGTTCGTCCAAAAATGTAATTTGAATTTTAGTTAATTTCAAGTCTATCTTTTAAAATTTTTTTATCTATCTTTTATAAATGGATAAAATAATGCCCCAGATCTCAATGCCGGAGCCAGTTGCCCCTCCACCGTCTCCCGAGGAAGAGACCGTAATAATTCCAGATAGTGGAAACAAAACAGATAAAGATCTTATTGAAAAAATCCAAGAAGATATTATGGACGAGGATTATGAAGAAGAAGAACAACTTATTGAAGTTACTGAAAGAATTATTCCGGGAGAGGAAGAAGTGTTTGGAGATCCTCCAACTCCAAAAATAAAACCATTAGAGGATCCACCTGAAGATCCCCCAGCTGAATTCAAACCTGCTGGGAAACGACCTTATAAAAGGAAACAACCAATGTCTCAAAAACAAAAAGAACATTTGGAAAGAATTAGAAAAATAGCCTCAGAGAAAAGAGCTCAACAGAGGGAAGAAAAGGCAAAATTAAAAATTCAAAAAGAAGAGGAAAAGGAAGAGGCTCGTGTTAAAAAAGCAGAGGAAAGGATACTTGCTAAACAAAGAAAAAAACAGCAAGCAGAGCAGCAGGAAGTTAATGAACCAAAACCTAAAAGAGCTCCTACACCTCAAATGGGATATAGTAGGGAGGACATGGAACAAGCAATGTTTTCAGCAATATCTTCTTATGAAACCATTAGGAAAAGAGAAAAGGAAAATAAAAAAAAGCAACAATTAGCACAAGCAAGGGAGGATCAAATGAAAAGGACTCTTCAACAGGCAATCAATCCTGAAAGACCTCCGGATCCTTGGAGGCAATTTTTTAATTAAATAAAATAAAATAATTTACTTATGTATAAATGGAAAGTAAACCAGCACCTCAGATCTTCCCTGTTAAAGATCCTCCAAAAGAAAAACCAAGGAAAATAACTCACCCAAATCTTCCCGAGCTTCCCTGCATTATGTGTCTCGTTATGCCGACAAAAAGCGGAAAAAGTACAATTTTGAGTAATTTATTGCTCCGAGACGAGTTTTATAAAGGGGCAATGGATAATATAACTATCATGAGCAACACAATAGATCAAGACGTAACTTCAAGATTTCTCCGTGAAGCTTGTGATTGTTATACTGGATATGATGATAGTGTCTTGGCTGGAATTGTAGAACAACAAAAACAATTTGAAAAAGACGATCGTCCATTTGTTGGAATGATCTTCGACGATATTCTCGGGTCAGTGAAAAGGAACTCTTATTTAAATCATTTAGTCACAAGATCAAGGCATTACGGTGTTGGATTATTAGCAATCTCGGTTCAAAGTTTCAAAGCAGTAGGACCCACAATAAGAAATAATACAAATGCTTTTATTTGTGGAAATTTACAAAATATGTCGGAGTTAGACAAGATTTCGCAGGAATTTTCGGGGATGTTTGGAGGCGACGAAAAATTTAGAAAAATTTATTCCAAAGCAACAGAACAGAGATATGATTTCCTTTACCTTGATTTACAATCCAATCCAGCGAGAGCATTTAGAAACTTTGAGGAACAATTGGCGGAAGGTTCAAATTTACTTTTTGGGGATAAACAAATAAAAACTAACATTCCAGAATAAAAATAATACTTTATTTATAAATATGAGTGATATGTATGGATATGCGAATGCTCTGTCGGAAGGGTCTTCTTTCAACGCAAGAACCAAGAATTTTAATGACGGTGTGCTGATTGCGAATCAAAAGGCCCAAGACAAATATAAGCAACAAGTAAAGGATCAACCGGGAAAACTCTCAACTGATAAAACTAAAAAGAATGAAGACGAGGCTTATTATGGTTTCACAGACGGAACAGGGGCAATTGGTTCAACTGTTGGACTCGCCCAAGCGGGAAGTTCTATTAAAGAACATGGGTTCGGTGGGTATATGGCGGACGAGTTCGCTGGACGCAAGAATGCCGTCAGTTCAACTGCTAGAAGACTTGTAGCGGGTGATCCCAAACCACCTCCCGCAGATATGGTTCCAACTAATGAAACAACTGCCGCCGGAACAGTCGCAACTGATACAGAATCCGCCACTAGAGACGTGGGTGCTGCGGGGACAGCAGTCGCAAATGCTGGTGAAGAAACATTACAAGGTGGAGCAGACGCTCTCCGTGCTGGGACAGGGGCAATTGATTCTTCTTCAATAAAAACTGGAATCATTAAAGCGGCATTAAAGAAAGCGACTCTTGGAACTGTTGGAGAGGCTGGTTTAACCGCAGCGAGTGAAATCGGTGGAAAGGCACTTGGGGATTTTGGTGGAATATCAGACGTGTTTCATGGAATTTCTAATGTTGTCAGTGGTTGTGGGACCTTCTTTCAGGGAGAAAGCACTGGGGATAAATTACAAGAGTTGGGTGCTGGTCTTGATTTAGTTGGAACTGCTTTTCCTCCTTTAGAATTAGCGGGAGGAATAACGTCTCTTGTTGGTGGTTTAATGGACGGTTATGAAGATTTAAAAAATGACGGTAAAAAAGCAGCAACTGACGCAGCAGCTCCCAAATCCCCCAAATTAACAGCAACGAAAGTGACTCCGGCATATTCAACTATGGGATTGGCGGCCTCTGCCCCTATTTCTGCAAAGGCTTCAATTACTGGTTCAAGTTCTTTTTAATAAAATAAACTTTTGTTTTTAAGATTTTAACTTTTTATTTTTTTTTAATACTCATATTATAAAAATGAGTTCTTTCTTTGTTTCAAGTGATAAAATTAAAGTAGGTCAAACAGACGTCAGCATTCCCTCGGAAAATGGTTTAGATTATCGCCCGGGAGGTCGTATTGAATTATATATTCCCCCAACTTCCAAATTTGTTGATCTATCCCAGTCCAAGTTAAAAATGAATGTTTCTCTTGCTGTGCCGAGTGTCTCCAGCACCAATGGAGTTCAAAAAGTTCAGTTAGACGCTGAGACCGGATTGCACAGTTTGATCCGCTCGATTCGGATCTATTCTGGCCGAAAAACCGTACTTTTGGAGGAGCTGGAGGGCTATGATATTTTAAGTGCTCTTCGTTTTGATTACGAGACTAATGACACTTTGAAGGGACAGAGGGCACTTGTTGACGGAACAACTGTTTATGACCAATCAACACGTGGAACTCAGGGGACCTCAAAAACTCCCCAGAATAATGTTACAAGTAATCCTTATTTTACGAAGGTTGACGGCAATCCGGCATTAAGTGTTTCTTTTGCGACAACTGATCCGGGATATGATTTCCACGTCGCCAAGGGTGAGCTCCATTTGAATACAGGACTTTTTAGAAATGAGGCTGTTTTCCCAGCACTTTTAACTGACGGAATTTTTGTTGAAATTTTACTTCAGGACGCCCGTAGAGTTTTTAGAAGTCTTGACGGTCCCAACCGCAATCGTCGTGGTCTCCTTGCCCCCGAATTCCACAGCACGACTGGGATTGACGCTAACCGAGCAACAAGTGGATCTCTCCAGAATGGTTCTGCTATGAGCTCTTTTTACTTAACAAGGGGCAATAACTATACGGCAGTTGAGAATGTTCCTTTCTCGGTAGGTGAGCACATAACTTTTATGAGCCAGTCTTATGATCCGGATGCGACTCCAAGCGGATCTATTAATGCTTCAGTTGGAAGAATTAAAGACATAGAAATGGACAGAAGTCTTGCTGGTTCTGTTGATAAAATAAAAATTACTCTTCATGCGAATGTAAGTAATACAACGGGAGAATCGTGGACGGGTCTTGCGGGAGCTAAATATTTTATGGTTACCGCTAATCCTGAAACGGCAACAAGTTATGATCCAACATACACGATCTCAGACGTTGAAATGATTGTGAAACAGATTGAAGTTCCGGACGGTTATGAGGCTTCCATGATGCAAATGATGAAGGAGGGTGGAACAATGAATTATGATTATCGATCTTTTACTAATTACAGATATTCTCAACTCCAAGGGGATAATGTTGCGAACATTCGTCTCCCTCTAATTGAGTCTCGTGCGACTTCAATCCTCTGTGTCCCCACAGACGCCAAAGCATACTCCTCCAAGGAAATGTTAAGTTGCTCTGCTACTTACCGAATTAACTCGGGTATTGGTGGAGATAATTTCAACAATTCTGCGAGATCTGGTTTAACTGGAATTTGTGACGGTCTCCAGCAGTATCAGTGGATCTATGACGGCAAAATCAATCCGTCTCGCCCTATTGATACCAAAAAGATTGCTGACCGAGACTCAATCTCGCAGCAGTGGACCGTTGAGGCAGAGAAAGCACTCGCCATGGCGGATATTGAACCTCTCTCTTTCCGTGCTTTCCAAGATAACTTTTTTCTGGGACGTGCGCTCGCTCTCGGGCGAAATGCCGTTTATGACGCTAGGGGCAAGGACTTCAATTTACAAGTGGAATACACCGACCAAACCAATGGACAGACCAAGGACAAGTTATGGAACAATTATTGTGCCCACCTCCGTCGCCTAGAAATCAAGAATGGTGGTCTCCGTGTAGTTGTTTAAAGATAGACCAAATAAAATTTTAATTTATATCCATATTTTTTTTAAAATTCTCATATTATAAAATGAGCAGCAACATGAATATTGAGGTCGTACCGAGCAATGTAACGGCCAACGGTAGTATTAGTTTCAAAGACGGCAACCCCGTCATTCAATTTATTATTGGTGAGCAGGACAGACTCCTTATTGGAAACTCTGTACGTTTCACGGGTAAATTTAGGGCATTATTATCCAGTGCCTCTTCCTCGGTTAGTGACGTTTCTAATTTAGCAATGAGTGAGAAATTAGGTGTTTATTCGTGTATTGATACTCTCACCATTAAATCTCAGCGAACTGGTCAGACCATTGAATCAATTAGACATTACAATCGTTTCCTTTCCTCATATCTTCCGGTGACCACGTCTGTTCAAGACGGGATAGGTCATTTGAATGAGAGTGCTTTAATTATGCCCTCGTATGCGGCCCAGCAGGAGTCGGTTGTTAATATTCCCTCCTCGTCTTCTACCCAGTCGCATTTCTGTATGGCGTTGCCCTGCGGACTCCTAAATGGTGGAGAGCCACTTGCTCTTATGCCTGAGGCAGTTGGGGGTGTAATTATAGAACTCCATTTAAGTCCGGATTCACAGGTTTTCCACACTTCGGGAGACACTGATTCCGCCTCGTATACCGAATCTTTCTATGAATTTAGTGACGTTTCTCTGTGTGCTGAATTAATTGAACCGGAGGCGAGTGTGGTTCAAGAAATAAAATCAAGGCAGTCGGGCACTTATGAATATAATTCAATTAACTCTTATTATCAAACTATTAATTCGGGTAATGGTATTATAAATTTCCAACTGGGTCTGTCGAGAGTCCTTGGTGTCTTTGCGAACATTGTTCCGGCAGCTCACATTAACAATTTAGCATTTGACGGTCTAGCGACTCTTTATCCTACTAATGTTGGAGGAGGTTCTGCGGACATTCAAGAATTATTCTTCACTCGCAATGGATCTAAATTCCCAATTGATTTCAATATCGCCACTCTACAGCAGGACAATGCTTCCAACAAGACGGCAGACAGTCAGATCTTTTTGAACTATGTGAATGCAATCCAGAAGTTCACCAAGAACACCAAATCAACTCTTTCTCCTATTAATGTTCGCCTGAGTGACTCGGCCCGTTTTGATAAAGATTTCGCCGACGGTGGTTGTGGATTTGGTCTAGGAGTTGCCTATGATTCCATTAGCGATCAAGGCGTAGACTTCCGCAACGTCAACTTTGGTATTAATATGCGACTAGATCTCACCACTGACTCGCCTCAGGCTTTCTTTGTTTTCGTCCATAATAAACAGACTCTTGTTTTTGGAAAGCAAGGTCTTCAAGTTTTAAATTAATAAAATAAAATCTCAAGTATATTTATAATGCCAATTTGTTTTGATTTAAAAAAAGTTAGTGAAGATCACAATTGTAATATTTATTTTGAAACTGGATTATGGAATGTGGCTCGTGAAGACACTTCATTATGTCAAGCATTAAGATTATCTTTTGACAAGTGTGCCTCAGTAGAAATCAACAGTAATTTTATTGATATTGCGAAGTTAAAGTTTTCTCAAGAGATTGATAATGATAAATTAAAATTATTTGAAGGAGACAGTAAAAAGTTGGCTCAGTATCTAGAAGATCTTCCAGTAAAACAAACAGATAAAATTTTATTTTTTTTGGATTCTCATGGGTCCGGTCATGGTTGTCCGTTAATTGAAGAGTTAGAAGCAATTAAAGGTTTAGAAAATAAAAATCACCTAATATTGATTGACGACGTAAGAATAATAAGAGATTGTGTGTGGTCTGATCCTGCCTATGAAAATTATCGTGGTGGAGGTTTTGAGGATCTCCTCAAGGATAAAATATTACAAATAAATAAAGATTATAAATTTTCATTTCTAAAGGGATATCAAGATAATGACGTTTTAGTTGCTTCTTTATAAAGTTTTTTTTTATTAAGTTTTTTTTTTATTTGATTCATTATAAATATGAATTCAGATATGTCTGCTCCTACCCCTGATCGCGACGATTCCGGCGACGTTCAAGAGACTATGGTTCAAAGATCTGCTGTCCCCCCGAATGTTCCAGATCTTCTCCGTGTCTCTCCCATGGATACTACGACGGCAACTGACGTTGAAACCAGCATTATGGATCCAGTTGTGAAAAGTGATTCTTTTGTACGGTTTACTCTTTTAAATAAAGGTATTCTTCATTCTCATTCCAAGATTACATTAGGAGTCAATAAAGTTACTGACGGCACTCAGCGCTTTTTCCCTCTAACAACTGGGGTCCACTCGTTAATCTCTCGTTGTGCCTTGAAGGTTGGAACGAAAACAATCCAAGAAATAGATTCTTACAATACTCTTTCCGCCTACAAGAGAATGTTCTTATCTAACGAGCACCAATATGAACGTGAAATGATTACCTCGGGCAATGCTCTGGCCCACGAGTTTCGCTACAACGATTCCACTTCGGGATCTCTTGTTGCGACTAACAACACCGAATCATTCAAGTATGGTTTAAAAACGGGTCTTGAATATGACGACGATTTTGGATCCACCACCTCCCGAGTTGAGCTCCCCGATTATCTTGAAGTTGAAAAGGAACCTGTTTTCCAAATTCCTCTTGCGGACCTCTTCCCAATATTGAAACAGACCCAGCTTCCTCTATACATGATGCAGGAACAAGTGTCAATTGAATTAACTTTTGAACCTGTGAGCGAAAAGCGAGTCTCCATTGAAGATTCTGGAACGAGCACTTTCACGACCACTATTAATACAAATGAAGTTAAATTTGTAGCAGATTACATTTATTATCCTCAGGAAATGATGACGACCTATGCTCAATCCAATCCGGTAATTACTATGAATCATTTTGATTACCGTCATTCGGCGGTGAGTGTTTCGGCAACCTCGGCTTCTGGATCTACTCTTATTCGCAATTTGGGTGGTGCTGGTCGCATTGTTACAAAAGTTATTACGGGTCTTCAGTCGGCGGCTGCGGCAACTGCTCAGACCGAATCGATCACAAATCAATATCATTGTATTTCTCCGGAAGCACATTATCAGTTTGGTGAAGCTCCTGCGGCGGGTAAATTCAATGGTTCTCTTACGGTAAATGTTAAATATAATGATAAATTTTTATTTCCAATAGACGTAACCAATCCGGCTCGTCAGTTCCACAACACGGCTCAGGCAGAGGGAATGGTTCCTTTTGTATCTCGTGAAGAGTTCTGTGCCGAGGGTGTGGGTATTACGGACGACACCTATTATGGTCTTGTTCAGGACACTGGCGACGACGCCGACGAAGACGGTATTCTTGGACGCTTCAATTGGCAGGCTTTCCGTCTCAATAGAAACGAAAGGATCAACTCTCGTGGTTTAGAATTTTATTACAAATATGAGGGTCTTGGTGATTCGGGTTCTTACACACAGAGATCGTGGTTAGAATTAGCGAAGGTGACTACTCTTTCAAATGGTTTTATTACCACTCAACTTCTATAAATTTATTTTTTAAATTTCTCTTTCAAGCAATTAAATTCACAATATGAAAAAAAATTTAATTGTTAATCATAAATGGCTCAACCAGAGAATTACACTCAAACGATTCTTTTAGACGCAAATAGATTAAGCTCTGAAGAGTTTTCAGCGAGTAATCTCGCCCAAACAAATCCTTCAGTTTTTACAAATAAAGTTTCTTCGGGGATCACATTAGATATTGGGGATCAAGTTTCAATTGAATCTGCTCACATAGCTCAGCGAGGTGCTGGTGGGGATACAATTGAAATGAAGGGAAAATCATTAGGTAAAAAAGATATTGTTCGGACAGAGTTCACTAATTCTTCTTATATTGGATTTAATACTGACGGAACCTCTGGAAGAGCTCCTACAAGGTATTCTCCTACTGGTTTTTCAAAACAAACTGCTTCAAATATTACAGAAGAAGTGGATATGAAAGATAATGAGGCAACCATAGTTGTTGAATTTTATAAGAGTGCGAATGGTGAGAATTGTTTTAGTTTACCAAGAAACTTCTTAAATGCTTCGGCTCGGAATGCTTCAGTAACGGGATATAATCAAGCTGGAGGAGCTCATTTCGCCACTAATGCCTCAAATTGGCTCGTTCAAGACGGTTACCCGATTGGTTCTAATACTTTTGATTTTACCATAATCAATCAATTCAATAGTTTTACCGAGGGAAATATTGGCGATTACATACCTGCTCAAGTAAGAAATAGCAATGGGGGGACTCTCAACATAAATAAAATTAAAATGGATAATTCTCGTTTTACTTTATTTAAGAGAGAAATTGCAGTTTATAATGGTTCAGACGTTTCCACTGCGGATCTAGAAGAAGCTCTCAATCCAACAAATGGATCAGCGAGTCCCGCAACTGCTAATTATGTTCGTTTCAAGAAAAAGGTTAAAATTTCAGTTAAGGAGGGATATAATACTCCTTCAAATATCGCTTCTCAAATAACAGATCAACTTCAAGAAACAGAAGATCCAATCTCTGTTGTGAGTCCTGTTGGTGCTTTTAATTCTAATCTCCAAAATTCCACATTAAATATTGGATTTCCTTGTGGGAACTATGTAAATTCAAATAGTTCTGGAAATAAAGATTATTTTCAGGCTCCCCTAGTGGGTGAATTGCCTATAGGTCAAGCGGGAGCTCCTCTAAACACTGGAAGATCCGTTGCTTATATAAATACTTTTGATTATGTTGGATTTAAGAGACCAGATTTTATTGAAGCGGGACGAGCAATGCTTCCTCCAAGTGCGGCATATATGACTACCGCGATCGATTCAGCGGACGCTTTGACTGCTGTTATTAATACAGATATTGCTTTCACTGACGATAATCTTCTAAAGATCAAAAGATTTTTTGATAGTCAAGTTCTTTATCCTGAATTATTGGACGGAGGCGTGGATCAACATGATAGGAGCAATTATAAAAATTACAATCTAACCTCTGCCTCATTATCGGCTTCATTTAGGGAGGAGGCCCGTTTCATTCATTTAGATACTTCATTTGAGAATCAAGGGGCAAAGTCAGCGGATCAAGCTCTTGGAGACGATATGATTAATGTTTCTTTTACAAGTTCAGGGGTAAATGTAAGTGATAGGAGCTCTTCTCCAATTTTTGTTTATTTCAATAATAATAGTTCATTAAGGACTGCCTCTGAAACAAGTTTTAATACAAGATATGGTGAACTTGCTTATGGGTTCGCTAGAAAAATAGGAAGTGGGGTCGGCACAATAGCATTCACAACTGAACTTATAGGAGGAATTCCAGCAGCGAGAATTGTGAGTGATATTGGGAATGTTTTGGTACAAAATACCAAGATTGGTTATGATTATCATTTCTCTGCTTATGGGAATGCTGCGATTGGTATAACCTCAGGATTTAGTCCATTACAATTCTATGGTCACCAAGGATTTCTAAATGCTCCCTATATTTCCAATACCTATGTAGGGGCAAATAATGCTTTATTTAATTTTGATACTGTTGAGAATCGGTTTGAATTTCAAAATTTACACACTGCCGAGAAAACTGGTAATTTTTACAATGCGGGAGATCCTTTGGCTCCCGGCGATATATTAGCACCTCCTCCTTCAAGTCAACAAGCCGAGGACGTATTTTTTATTAATAAACAATTGCGATATGATAGTTGGAGTCCTGATATGCAACCTTACTCTGTAATAAATTTATCTGGAACAACTGCCTCGGATAATATTCAGTCTTTTATTGAACCCAATTTAAGATTCACGGCGGCTTCTATTTTTGATTCTCATGGGGGGATCTCTATTGTTGATATGGGTGTTACAGAAGACAAATGGGATCAATCAATATGGGGATTACTTGGATTTCGTTATAGTCAATTCAATCCCTCAGGAACTGGTGTGAAAAATACTAATGTAAGATTTGACAATCAAACAACAAATGTTTCGGGTATGACAACAAATGCCGAAATAACTTCTGTAACTCCTCAAAATTATACTATGAATGCTTTTTCAATAAATATGGTCAAACCGTCTATGCTAAATTCTCAAATAAAATATTTCAATGCGGAACAGAATATGGGGACAGTTGAAACGACCTCTGCCTCTTATGAGGTCTTTCCAGCAATAGCGGTTCAACAAACTTCAACTTCAATAAAAGCAACAGATCTTCCAAGAAAGATTTTAAGAGGATATTTTTTAGTCAACTCTGATATTTTAGATCAAGCAGATTATTATCAGTTAAGTAATCCTTTACAGACCATGGCTGTCGTTGGAAAATATAATGCGGCAACTGACTTTGTAAATTATGACGGAGGAGGTCCTGTTTTCACTGTTACAAGAAAAAAGACAATTACAGACATTAAGACTCAAATTTTAGATCCAGAGGGAGAACTGGCCCAAGTGGGAGATAATACTGGAATTATTTATCGTATTGATAAGGTCATTAAAACCGATTTGAAATTTGGTGAGAATTTATTGGCGGGAATGTATGGAAAATTAGTGGGGTCGTCTTAATTTGTGAAAATTTTATGATTTAGTTGAACCCCAAAATTGACAGGAGCTCT
>TARA_R110002012_G_scaffold255581_1_pt1 | contig 14313 bp, 5 predicted proteins | sample TARA_R110002012 | Tara Oceans TARA_R110002012 (sample SAMEA4396515) | marine metagenome | biome: Westerlies Biome; feature: [DCM] deep chlorophyll maximum layer (ENVO:01000326); material: water (ENVO:00002006), including particulate matter (ENVO:01000060) such as... | depth 40 m
TCTTCGTATTGGAATCGTTGTATTTTACGAATACCCATTGTTAAAGAATAATCGTATGGAGTGAATACTGTATCGTAAGCTAGTATACCACCTTGAGCAGAATACACATCTTGATCTGCTAATGATGTTCCACCGTTAGCTGCAACGTAAAATGTAGAAAACTTAAATGCTTTCTTAAATTGTGCATTTGCTACGCCCGCAAAAAGCATAACAAATAAAAGAGTAAAAATTCTTAAGTTCATAGTATTTAATATCACATATTTAATCATGAGCATAACATAAGCCAGCTTTATTTCTAGTCATGTTTCCACAACGATCGTCTTCAGAGTTTGTAGCTGTACATCTAGTAGCTTTTGGCTTTGCTTTCTCTTTAGCATCTTTCTTAGCTTTTCTCTCCTTAGCTTTTCTATCTTTAACAGCTTGTGTAGCAGCATCAATCTCTTCTTTTTCAACACCTAAATCCCATGAGTTCCACCCAAGAGATAAGAAAAGCCTTTGCCATGCGTCGTTGCGAGAATCTAGAGCTTCTTTTAGGTTGTTAACTTTATTGACAGTCCTGTCTAGAGGTACGTTTGTTAAAGCGGATACAACGTTTCCAATAGAGTACCATATAGGATTATCTATATCAAGTTTATCCATTTCTTTGATAGCATCTTTTTTATATTGCCAAGTACTAAATGCTGATTTTAATTTTCTAGCCTTAGATCCAATGGGTGGTGATAAATTTAAGAATTCTATGACAACTTTATCGTAATCTGCATTCCACCCTTTCTGATCTTCTTGTGCAAATTTCAATATCATATTTTTTAATGTAGAAACAATAGCTCCACCAACACCCATACCTCTTAATATTGAGTCAGCCATAGAATTTAATATTCCATAACCTTTCTTTTCAAGCTTTTTAGCTTTTTCTTCATCTTCTTCATCATCATCAAATGCTAACGCAAATAATGCTTTTTGAAGAGATGCAAATATAAGATTTTGAACTGCACCATAGTAAATAATCTTAGAAATATTTGTTTTAACATCACCTCTACCATTTGCTAGATCTACAATTGCTTTTTTCGTTAACCTCATATACTGCATAGGAGTATTCTGGAATGCTAACACAAGTCGACCAAGAGGTGAGGCTTGTTGTTGTGATATTAAATCTGGTCTTGAAGACTGTTGAGTTTCTTCTGCAATTTCTTGAAAATCAATAAACGCTTTCGCCTCCGCATCAACTTGAGACATACCTTGTTTTAGATATGTTTTAACTCTATTTCTATAAAAAGTAGCACCACCAGAAGCAATAGCAAAACTATCCGCAATTTGAGTTGGTGTAAAACCTATTTTAAGTAAGTATGCAAAAGCTGCTTTAGCTTTATTACCGGTACCAGCAGCCGCGTTAGCAAGCTCGGCTTGATTTACATCAGTTTTTAAACCCTTACGTCTTTGTTTTAACATAGGAGAATTAAACAAGAAAGCAAAATCTTTCCAGAACTGAGGTTGATTAGCAAATGCCTTACCAGCTTGTAAAACATTGTTATCACTCCAGTTTACAAAGTTAACTGTTGATAGTGTTTGTAGCACCGCTGATCTAGCATTTAAGAACATGATTGCTCCAACAGAATTGTTAACCCAATTTGAGAATTGATTAACCAACCTGTTGTCACCGAAGCTTCGGTTGGTACCGTTCTCCATTCTCCAGAGCATATCGTTAAGAGCTTCTCTGAATCTAGTACCATATATAGCCTCTATCTTATTCATGTTAGGACCAACTAACTTTCCACCTTTCCATTCACCAAATATAGCTTCTCTATTTTCTACAAACTCAGCTAAGAATTTCTTTCTACCAATTTTGTTTGTTACGTTATCAAGATCTGAAGCTATAGTCTCAACTGTCCAGTTGTCGGTTGGAGTAACATATCCATCAACTTGCTTAGACATAGAACCTAAAGCATCAGCAAAAGCTACAGCACTAGGATCAGCTTTAAAAGCAGATAATATTGATTTTTGATCAGACTTGGATATACCTGGAATCTCCATACCAAACTTGTTCCATAAATAAACACGAGCTCCAGCATCCCAAGTAAAGTCCGTTCCCTCCATTATTTTACCTAACTTCTTTTTAACATCAGGAAACGCTTTTTTCAAAGCTCTGTAATCTTCACTTACCGTTTGCTTAGCAATATTTATTTCTCTATCCGCTCTAGCAAAAGGTCTAAGTAAAGTATCGTTAAAGAATTGTAGATCTTTATCTCCTTTAGCGCCTTTGCCTAAGAATTGATAAAGCAAACCTTTAAAGTCTTCTGCTGATGGCGGTATCAATATATTATACTTACCTTTTTCTTGACCACGCTTTCTAGCTGTAGCTTCGGAGAATGTTTTAAATGCTTCAACACCAGTTGTTGCTTCTAATATACCATTAAAAGTAGCGCCAGCGTCTTTACTCATCTTAGCATTAGTTCGCTTTCTTTCTTCTAAAATATCATTATCCATCTCCATCGCGTCCACCCTGTCAGTGGTAGACATAATATCTAGCATCTCAACTACTCTAGTATCAATAACATTAGTAATACTACCGTAGTCAGAGGTGTTAGCATAAGCAGCAAGTTGATCGCTTATAGCAAAGTTTCTAGCAAAACCAAGTCTACTAGTTTTACCTAAGTTAACATCTTGTATATCAGAATCTATTACTGAACCTAATGATTGAGCAAAGTTTGTTGTTATATTAGAAAAATCTGATTGATGCTCAGCAATAATCATATTGTTGTATTCAGACTCATCAATCTTTATAGATTCTCTTCCTTTGGTAACTACATCAAGTATTTTATTAATATCTTTAGAATATTTTTTCTTTCTTTGAACTTCTATTGCTTTAATCAAATCATTCAAATCAGCTGACCCAAGATTAAATTCGTTTAATTTGTTTTGAACAGGTCTAAAATACTCTGGATCTTTCATTAACTTGGCTATTTTAACAACCCGAGCTTCAGTCATATCTCTTAAAGCTTTTGGTTTACCATAGTTAGTTCCAAGGTGTTTAACGATTGCGTTCATCAAATCATTTCTATTAGCTGACTCAACATTAAACTCGTTCTTAACATTTTGTAGAGGTCTAAGATATTCACCATCTTCCATTGCTTCGGCTAACTTTACCAGCTCCTCATTGCTAAAAGTTTTTAAATCTTCTTTAGTTACTTTGTTTAATTTACTAGCTAAATCCAAAGTTGACATGAATAAATCTTGCATTACGTTTGCACTAGGATCTATGTGTTCTCCTTTAAACTTTAATAACTCAGTAATTATTTCTGTTTCTCCTTTAGCTAAATCAAATGCTCTTTGATAGTCTGGATGAGACGTGTTAGGTAAACCAGTATTTTCTTTTGTTGGTTTACCATCTTTAGTCATAAATGGAGCTTGTGATGCTGCACTAACCTTAATCATATCTAAGGTTGTAGCACCTCTAAATCCTTTTACATTACTACTAGCACCTTGCATTAATCTAGCAAAACCTATAGCTAAACTTGGATCTTTAGCAATTGCTATTGCTGCTTGTGTTTGAACAAAGTGTAATACTTTGTGATTAACTTCATTTGCATTATTTATTCTATCACCAAACTTTTTTTGTATTTCATCTAGCTTTTTTTGTTTGCCAGCAACCTCACCTAAATCACTATAGTCTTTTGAAAGTATAGTACTTATACCAGACATTATACCAGATGAAGAATTTAACATTTCATATCCACTAGCATCGAAGTCTAAAGAACCATTACTTGGCTTTTTTCTAGCAGCGTCTAGTTTTACCTTAAGGTAGTTGTATTCACCAACAGCTCCGGGTATAGTTTTTCCATCACTATCCTTCTTGGTAGCAGCTGGATCTAATAATCTGTTTGTTAAACCAAAGAACTCGTCAGGTAACACTTTTAGTAAATCAGAGTCTAGGGTTTCTATTAAATGTTCTGTAACTTCAGCTAATTCTATTTTAGCTTGAGCGCTTGCAGCGCTGTTCGCAACAAAGGATGTTTTATCTCCAATAGGCCAACTAGCTTCTTTTGTAGGAATAGCAAATCCTTTTTTGGTTTTAGCATCAAAAAGATCAAATATACCTATTTCTTCAAAAGCTTTAATTTGTTCTTGTGAGTATCCTCCTAAAATAGCTTCTATAGCTGAGAAAGGAGTATCTTTTTTGAAGTTCTTTATAGTTTCTTTCAATAGATCAATAGCCTCTGTTTTTATTTCATCAAAACTAGAGTTTGCATCTATACTAAACTTAGCTGTACCTCTAGCCATTTGGCGAGTTATCTCTTCAACATGATTTTCAGCTAAAGCTCTATCAAATAATTCTTGACGACCTCTGAACACCTCTGTAATAGGTCCATCGCTTTTAAGATCGTTTCTAAACGCTTCTAACCCAAGTTCTTGAGCAAATGCTAATTGTAACGCATCTAATCCGCCTCTTCTGATCTCTGTCATAGTTGTTCCATTAACAAATGCTCTACGAATATCAGCTGGTGTTATGTCAGTGTCTATATCTGGATTACGTTTCATGACTTGTGGCCCAGAAGTATTACCTCTATATGGACCTTCATCAGCTGCGAGATGTCTATCTATCTTTTGGCCTTCCCAATTTTTAGTCCACTTTGGAGTGAATATATTTGTTTTACCTTCGTTATCTGGATTAGAAACTCTAGTTCCATCCACGGATTTCACAACAGCTTTAGGTAGGTTTTTAGCTAACCAACTAGTAGGCATAGCTTCTAAAATAGCTTTTTTATTCTTAGGGTTAACTAAGAAAGCGTCAACTTCACTAGGTGTTTTACCCATAACTTCTTGAACGACTCTATGCAGTGGACCATTCTTGACTCCAAATGCTTTCTTAAGAGCCGCTATAAAAGGTGTTGTAAATTTGTTTTTAGAAACTTGTGCACTTAAGTCTGGTAATTTAACACCAACATCTTTTGTTATAGTGTTAACAATGTTATCAAACTGCTCTTGGCTAATTTTAATATTATCTAGTAATGGTGTTCCAATATCCTGTGATGTTTCTATAACATCTTCGTTTACTAAAACGTCAGCATCTAAATCACCTTGGATTTGTAAAAAGCTTTCGTCATCACTTAAACTTTGTTCAAACACAGCTTTAGTTCCAGCTTTATCAGATGTTAATACACCTGCTGCTTTTCTACCTAAATATGTGTTTACCCAACCAAACAAGTCATTATTTTGAACAGCCCCTTCAACACCATCGTGGAAGTCTTTATTAAAGTTTCTAATATGTGGTATTAGCTCCATCACTGTAGCGGAAACAAAGTCTTCTCTACTGAAACCAGGGGGAAGTAAAGTTACATCCGAAGTTACTCTTGAGTTTATTAGATTCGTAAAACCAGTTAAAATAGGTCCTACTTTAAACATGTCACCTATAGCTTTATCAGCTCCACCTTCGTTCCAATTATCTGCATTGTTATCGTACAGTGAATTAACGCTAGGACCAATATCTTCTTTAGATTCTTTGAATTTACTAGGATTAGATAAAATATCATTAACGTTATTCTTTACGTTTTGCTCTAATAATTTACCACCTATTTTAAATCCTTTTCTAGCTCCTTTTGCTATAGCTCTATTACCAAGTCCAGATTTAAAACTTTTATTAAAATCCTTTACAAAGTTGTAAACGTCTCTACCTTCATTAAACTCTATATTTTTTATACCTGTAGCTTGAGCAACTCTACGTATAGTGTTACCAATCTTATTCATTGGTGTTTCTTTAAATACTATATCTCCAGTTGCTATTGCATCCGAGAACAAAGTTAAAGCCTCTTCACCTCTCACTGAAGCAGGATCAGATTGATATGCTTGGATTCTAGTAGCCATTTTACTTTGCTCAACTTGGCTAACGTCAATTTTATCTAGTTCGGTTCTTAAAGCATCACCCATAACCTTAGCCGCATCAGGATTATCTTTCATAGTGTTATGAAGAACAGCATGTAAAAATTCATGAGCAGCAACGTTTGTAGCCCCTCTCTGAGCGGCATAGTCGGTGTTTATAATTATTTTTTGTCTACCAGAATCAACATCTTGTAATACAAAACCATGAGAGTATTTTGCATCAACAGCAGATGCGTTAGTAATATCTTGAATAGCTGTAGTTATATTATACTTTCTATTTTCGAACTGCTGATCAGATTCACCCTCTCCTTGTTCCATAGTGTTTAACTCTGTAGTTAAATCACCTATTTGTTGAGCCTTAAACTGCTCAAATAAATCGTTTACATTGTCGTTAGTAGCTCGCTCAACCTCTACAGCATCTCCAAATATCGTCCGAGCCTTCTTCTCAAGTTGTTGAACACCTAGTTCTATTTTCTCAGCACTTCTTTCAGCATTATAAGGAGATACAATTTCGTTTTTCTCTGTTTCTATTAAACTTATTTGGTTATTAAGAAACTCTACTTGTTCTTTTTTACTTTCTGCATTAATAGACTCATCTCTGCCTAAGTCAAGTAACTGTTGTTGTACGCTATGTTTAGTAACGTCAAGTTCCATTAGTCTAGTCTTTTCTTCAGGTAACATCTTATCGATGTTTTGTATATCTCTATTGAGTTCTGAATTATACTCTACTATTTTATCTTTAATTCTACCCTCGAAGTTAGCTCTATTTTCAGCTGATAAGTCAGGATTATTTAATTCTGATATAAGACCGTTTATAGATTTAGATATTTGAGATAAATTTTGAGAAGATTGCGTTGTTTGAAAACCATTCATTAACGCTTGACCAGCTAGAGGTGCTTTGTATACAACACCAGACATCCACATACCAGAAACAAAAGAATCTTTTAGTCCTTCTGTTAAACTTTGATTTTTATAAGAATCTGGATTTCCCGAAAAATACTTTTTAGCAAGATTGCTACCGAATTGAGCTAAAGCCTCAGATCCACCTTCATATACAGGATCGTAAACGTTTTTCATAAACCCAGAGGTACTCATAATGTTTCTTTTAACATAATTTGCTATACCTCTCTTTGCATTACCTTTTAAAGCTCTACTTACACCTTGTAATTGGCCTAAGGTTATATACTCAGAACCAGCCTCTGCAATACCGGTGGCTGTAGATACCGCAAACTGTTGACCCCACGAATACTTAAAGCCATGCATTGCGTTATCCTCTGGAAGACCAGCATAATATTCTTCTTCTTTGTCCATTTCACGCCAAGTGTTACCTCCAGCAGATAAACCTAACAAAGGAAGTCCAGCTGGACCTAGAGTTGTTAAAGCAAGAATATTTGGAGCTTGGGTTATAGTGCTAAATGTAGCCCAGTCACCAAAATCCTCCCAACTATCTATATCTTCTAAGCTTGTTGGTTTTTGTATTTTATTGTTTATAGACTCAGACGCATCAAATAAATCGTCAGCAGCATCTAAATACATGCTATTCTTCCAAATCCGTGAAGCAATTATTGGCTTAAATACATCTGGAACCTTATCTAGATTTTGAACAGCATACTCTAAACCACCTCGCTCTATCTCAGCTCCATACTTAATTATTCCACCAATTCCACTAGCAAAAGTTGAGGCTAAATTACCAGCTGTTGTTGTTACCCAGCCATAATTTCTACCAACAGCATCAAGATAACCAGTAAGTTTTTTATCCTCTTGTTGTATGTCTACCGTTTGGTTGTTTAAAGTTTTAAGATTACCTAAATGTATACCCTCTCTTTTAGCTAAATCATTGTATTCAATCTCAGTAGATTTGAATTTATTTACTAAAGTTTCTCTTTCTGTTTTAAGGAATTCCAACGCAGCGTTCGCTTCATCAACCTCTTCTTGGGTAGTATAACTTCCGGTGGCTATAGCTTCAGCTTCTGTATCTATTGCTGTTATTCTCTCTGTTTCTGATTTTAAATAATCCTTACTAGTTATAGTAGTTAATCTACTTCTTATATCTTCTATAGCAGCTTGAGTTACTGTAGATCTATCTACTATAGATTTAGTTTTTTCATCTAAATCCTTTCGAGCTTCCTTAGCTCTCTCAAACATATCTTTTTGAGTGGTGGATCTTACTGTTTGACTCTTTACAAGATTAGCCAACGGGTTTAATGCATTAAAGTTTTCTGCACTAGATAACTCTTCTGATAGCTCTTTAATTTTACTATCCATCATACCCTGTTCCAACTCTTCTCGTCTGAGTTTTTTAACTTCTTTTATAAGTTTAGGATCGTCATAGCTAAGTGTGTCTCCATCTTTAAAGTTTTTTCTGGCTGTTTCGTAATGCTTTCTAAGATCTCCATCAAAAACCTCTTCTTTCGAATCAAAATTTGCTTGGAACAATTTAGTTTCTAAGTCAGTATTGTATTGATCTGCGGAGGGTATTATAGGTTGGTTAACTTGGGCTGATGAGCTAAAAGTGCCTGATTGTAGATTTTGTTGTATTAGATTACCTATAGGATCTTCTTCCTTCTTTTTATCTTCTTCCTCTTTTCTTTTTTGTGCTTCTTCTTTAAATTTAAAATACTTATATTCATCTTCAACTGCTGCATCAATTTGATCGTTTATAGATTGTTGCTCCTCTGCAGTTAGATCAAACATACTCATATCTTGCTGAACTTGATCACTTAAATCAAATTCCTCATCAGTATATTCCGTAGGTAAAGGTTCTTTATTTGCGTATTGTAAATCCGAAGAAGTAGTTTCCGATGCTAACTCCGTATCTACGGGTTGAGACTCCACAGACGCATCGGTTGCCTGAGGGTCTTGTGCTTTTTTTTCGTCAACACCCGTAAGTTGATCTACTGTTTTCCAAGTACCATCAAGATTCTTATGTTCGGAAAGTCCACCATCAGCCTCTCTTTGTGCAGACATCTCCTCTACAACAGCAGCTATTTCATTAATCCCTCTTTTGTCAGCCATCATTTGGCTAACAACACTTACAATTTTTCCAGACATATTATATTATTTTGAATATTTTTGAACTAAATCTAATGCGGACATTCCACCATACGGATCTTCTTCGGCCTCAGATTGAGGTTGAGTTTTTGAATGTTCCATTTGCGATTTTCTAGTAAAATAATCTGCGAGTATTTCTTTAGAAAATTCTTCGTTATAAAAAGAATTCTTAGGATTTGTTATAGCGTCTTCTATCAGCTTAGAATCTGCTTCAGATATATTGTCAAGCCAGTTTGACTCTCCCTCTTCTAGTGGACCATCTATTGAGCCAGCCATTGGTCCAAGCATCTGTTTTAAAGATTCAGGTTGTAGGAAAGCTTCTCTAATCTCTTCTATAAAACTACTATTATTATTCAAAGTATCGTCAAACATTAAAGATCTAAGGTTTTCAGGTTTTATTAACTTTTTAACAGTAGCAATATTTCTATCAAAATCAAAAGCTTGGCCTTCCTTACCGCTAGCTGCAGCTTGTGAACTTAGATCAATAAGTTCTTTACTAGTTTTATCATCACGTAAAACCATAGCATTATTCATGTCAGCTTGGTTTATATTTTTAACTGTTCCATCTGGCATTTCAACATTTTCCCATACAAAACCTTCTTCAGTTACAGTTGGTTTGTTATTAGTATCCGTAACGTAAGCTAGAGTAAATTTGTCATCAGACGTCATGCCTTTAGACAAACTGTTATCGACAGCAGATTCACCAATCATTTTCCACGTCTCTTTAAAGTTAGCTACATTAGAGCTTTTTTGATTAAGCTTCATCATAGCTTTAGCTTTGGCGCCTTTGTCTCCAGATTGTACAGCTTCGTAAAACTCTGCCTGACCGTTTTCAACATCTTCCTGCATAATATCAAAGAACTCTTTGTTAAGAGATCCTCCTACCTCATTGATAGCTTTTGCGTTATTTGCGTATGATTGCTCAAATATAGTATCCGCTTGCTCTATTGCATTCTCTCCAGCGTTTGGATGTTTTATTGGTTGTTGTCCTAATTCTTCTTCCATAATATCTTATATTTATCCTTGACCCATTAAAGCCACAGCTTGATCTCCGGTTAAAGCTCCGGTTGCACCACCAACACCTCCAGCTGCAGAACTAGCAGCAGACGAAATACCTTTCCACATCTTTTCGTCAGCAGCAGCTTCTTTCGCATCAGCCGCGGCTTTGTCAGCTGCAGACATTCCCATGAAGGTAGTTGTTTTATCAAGTTCATCTTGTCGTTGACCATACTGTCCTTGAATATCTAAACCTTGAAGTCTAGAAGCTTCTGCTCTTTCTTTTGCTTGATTTTGTTGTTCTTGTCTACCAATACTAACGGCAGCTTTCTGAGCATCTAACGATCCTTGTTGAGCCATAGATTGAGCTAGTCCAGCAACTCCGGATGAACCCGCAGAAGCTTTCATATTCTCCATTATATTAGCTTGATTTTGTTGCTGTTGTTGTTTTAAGAATTGAGCTTCACCTTGGTTGACAGTTAGATCTTCCTGCGTGTTCTCCATATTAGCGTATAGATTGCTAGTATCCATAGCGGCATACTTTTCTTTTTGAGCATCCATTTCTGCTTTCGCTGTAGCAGCTTCGGCTTTTGCTCTTTTTTTCTGTACTCCGCCTGATATAGCTTTAGCAGCGCCCGCAGCTACACCAATTGCCCCTACTATTAAAAATGACATATATTATTTTGTTTTAATGTATTGTTCATACTCTTCATAAGATTGCGCTACTATCTCTTTTTCAAGAAAACTAATATCTTGAGAGTTTGTAGGATTCTTATGTATGTTAACGAAGATAGAATCTTCATTAGCATATATTACCCTTTTTGTTCCTGGTGTAGCAACCACATAACATGGAGCTACATATTCTTCTACAACATCTTCTGTTGCGACGGCTATGTGCCCACTCAATAAAAACCATACGTGTAAGTGCTTGTGAATTGCACCGACAACCATTGTTCCTGCGTCCATTGACATTTGCCTTACATATATACCGTCTGCAAACGTGTGTTTTAATGGAAACAAATGAGTGTCTTGTTCGACAACAATGTTTTCTCCGTCGGCCCTATCTACTAGATATTGCTGAAGTTCTAATATCTTTTCTCTAGAGTTGATAGCTATTTCTTGGCTACCAATCTTTTGTATTTCTTTTTTAGACATAATTTAATTAAAGTATGCCTATATAATCACACTATTGTAACTCTATTTACTACTTACAAACGTATCTACGCCCACACTGAATAGTTCAGCATACCTTGTTGAGTTGTTTACAAACTTCATCTTAGAATAATAACCTGCCATTGACGACAAGTTCGCTTCATTGTCTTTCATAAAAAATATAAATACAGAACCCACACTCGTTAAATCAGCGTCTGTTAAAAGGCTATCAGCAGTAATAATATTAGTAGATCTATTAATAGTTAATATAGTTCCTATAAATACTAAAGCACTTTGAGCCGCAGTACTGAAACCACCAGAAGCAACGGTTGGAGTATAATAACACATGTCACCTATACCTGCCGATGTGTTTATTGGTTGTGAAAATGTTAAAGTTACTGTTGGCATGATTTATATTGTTTATAATTAGAATGTTACAACTTCGTCTATATCTATTGTTGCTGTAAGATCACTTGTTCCATATTTTTCTATAAATAAGTTACCGGCTATAGTTAACACGTTAGCTCCTTTGCTTGCAAAGTTAAACTGGAAAGTTGTTATTTTAGCCTCAAATTCCCAACCATTATTACCCGTTGCTGGATTCTCAAATGTTATCGGCGCAACTAATGTCGCTCCACCAGCTGACGCGGAACTTGTTGTGTCAAAACTAAATGCTATTGCTGTTTTTCTATATCCTTCATCATTTACTATACCAGTAGCTGTTACATTTGCTGGCTGTGTCCAGTTTCCATCTGTTGATTCTGATAAACCATAAGTTAAAACAACATCTGGATATTGGATTTTAGCTGCAGCAGCATTTTCATCAGCTGGTATACCACTTGCTAGAGTAGTGCTAGCTCCAACCTCTAAAAATACTCTATAAGTTAGTTCAGTTGTAGTTGCTGGGAAACTAATATTGTGAACCTCAGTGTTTGAAGTTAAAGTTATTTCTGGTATTTCACTTTCTTTTCTTGCGTTATCAAATACAAAGGTGGTTGGGTTGTAAGTTTTACCTGTAGAATCTTTTATTATCAACTTATACTTAGCACCAACATCTCCAGATACTCTTATTTTTCGAGCTCCACCTTGCTTGTGCAGTTTGTCTAACCCAGTTAGATTTAAGTTTCTTATAACTTTATTGGCAGAAGGATCTATAGCAACATCCGCTATTGTTTTTGCAGCCACTTTACTACTAAATTTAACTGGAATAGCTAAAGCTGAAGTTTTATCATCTTGCTCCCAGCTCTCTCTAGTTTTAGTAGGGATGAATTTGAAAGTTTCAGTCATTACTCTACTTAATGCTGTTCCCGCACTATTTACATCACTATAATTAGTGCTCTTAGCACCACGGATAGATGAATTAGATAATGATCCATCTGGAAGCTCAACGCTAGAATTACTTTTTTGAATATAATGAGAGGTGGTGCAGGTTGTTGTAACAACAGGTAGTACTACCTCGCTAGGATCACCATCCGCATTTTTTTCAAATTTATTTAGGTAGTATACAAATTTTTGTGTTGCGTTTGCTGTTATGACACCATCGTCATCAGTTCCCATGGTTCTAGGAGTTTCGCTTACTAGAGTATACGGTGCATTAGCCGCAACATCAGCTACAGTTGTTATTTGATTAGGTGTCATTTCCACGCTTAACTCAAAAGCTATATTTGTTGATAACTCAGTCATATTATTAGACCCAGGAGGTATAGTAACACCAAGTGAGTTAGTCAAGTTGGTTTGTTCTTTATAATCTATATCGATCCAATGATTTCTAGGCGTAACCGCGGAGTCATCTGCGGCAGGAAACTCACATGAGTTTGGTACATAAGTAGCAACAACCCAAACTACATTACCAACCAATCCTTGCGGGTTAAGAGGTCCATACGTACTAGGATCAATTACACCACAAGTATCATTAACAGTTTGCCATGCCTCTTTTGAAAAAGCGGCTGTAAATTGAGAGTAATATGTATCTATCAAACTCTCCATTTCAGCATGGTTAATAAATTCAACTTGAGACACCACAGGGTCTACATTTGCACCAGCAGTGTTCCAAATACAACTTCCAGCAAAGGTTTCCATTGCGTTATCTATGTGAAACATAGTTTTATCTATAGTATTATTATGTGTAGATACCATATAGCCAACCATAGGAGGTGGTGTGAAAGAAGCTCCTACCACACCAGTTACGGTGTTAAATATTCTTGAGTGTACTTTATTAATATTCTGAAGAGTTGTGTCAGGCGCGATTGAATCACCTTCGATTTCCTCCGTTGTGTAAAGACTCATACCAGGGTCTAGAGCATTATGTTGATTACCATTCTGCCCAGCTCCTCCGGTGTTAGGTTTGTCCCACTCAGTATATCTATCACTATCTGCCCACATAACTACATCGCCAGCAGCTGCATTTGCGGCAGCTGAACCATCTTGAGAATATAATCCATAACCAGTTTGGTTACCAATGATATTACCTAGTTGAATAGATTGTACGCTAGTACTCTCATGCTGCGTGTTCGCAAACTGTAGTTGGTATACGAAATCAGTATTTCCAAGCGTGACGCCAGTTTCGTCAGAATCTAAAGTAGCCATTCCAATTCCTTGAGTGGTGAACTCCTCAGTGTCAAGGATGTAAGGAGCTGTAACATTTCCACTAGAGTCGTATTCTTTATAAGACTCGTTACCTAACGTTGTTGGCGTAGAAGTGTTAGAGAAGTTATTATCCCCCATTATGTTACCAAACCACTTTCCTTCTTTATTTCTAAAGTTTGAAGCTTTTCCGGTTTGAAGATCTGTAATAATATTATCTACGTACCAACCTTTTTTAGCGGTTAGATTGTAAAAATCTTGATCTGTATATGTTACTGAATCTTGAACAACACTAGCAAACTCATCAATCTTAGATTGAGTTCCCTCATAGTTTATTGATCCAAAACTTTTAACCATCGCTGGTGAATCGTTAAACAATAATTCTACATGTGAATCATATTGTGTTCCGTAGAAGTTGTTACTAGGATCTTCTGTTTTGTGATGTTTCCACAGGTCTCCGTCATAAAACGTATAATACTCATTGTTTATACTTATACCACCCTCTGGAATAAAAGATTTAAAACTAACCCAACCTTTACTACTAGGTGAATATGACAATGTTATAGGTGTGCGCACGAATTGATTTTGCGGCTTTGAAGTATCATACATTGAAAGAGTTAAATTATACTCTTCTTTTTTATCATCAAAACTACCTATAAA
>TARA_R110002012_G_scaffold9837_7_pt1 | contig 14303 bp, 24 predicted proteins | sample TARA_R110002012 | Tara Oceans TARA_R110002012 (sample SAMEA4396515) | marine metagenome | biome: Westerlies Biome; feature: [DCM] deep chlorophyll maximum layer (ENVO:01000326); material: water (ENVO:00002006), including particulate matter (ENVO:01000060) such as... | depth 40 m
TTAATGAGGACTAAATAAACGGCACCAAATCCTCGCCTATATTTTTTTGATTATTAGTGTGAGGGTTGATAGGGAAATTAGCAGTTAATGAACTATCTTTTTAATTAAACTAACCCAACTGCCCACTAATATAGAGAGAGGTGCGCCCAAAAGGGTTTAATGGACAAAGTTCGAGGTTTCCCTAATCATTCATTTCCTCGGATCGCGTTAAATGGAGAGTTAATCTAAATCCACTGTGTTCCCAGACTCCAAGCCTCTCTCGCTTTTTTTACAAATAGGGGGCCGATAATTCCGAGTTCGCAAATCCCCTATATAGCTACTTTTTCCCAAAATGAAAAAAAATAAAAAAAGTTAAAAAATGGCGGGATTGGCGGGGTGGCGGGATAAATCTCTCGTTTTTGGCTAATCTAATAGGGTTTCGAGAATCCCGCTGTCTATCCCGTTATCCCGTCTATTAGTCAGAACTCCCTTAAACCCCGAAATTTGATATAGGGGCTCAAAATGAAAAAAATATTTTTTTGTTTTTGGGTAAAAGTATGTATATAGGGTAATTGTAAAACCCTTTGATTTAAAAAAAGGTATATGCAATAATTCCCATATCGGACAAAAGCATTTCGCTAGTCCATTAAGTAAGTGCAACAACGGGAGTAATAATATATGCACCAGATAGAAAACCAAAAAGGTTCTTTAGCGGACCTATTAACTAAAGTTCAAACTAATCAATCCTTAAAAGAGGATTACACGGCACCGACTACCGATCTTCAATTGGTCACAAAAAACACTATCGAGGATAAAGGTAAGAATACGCCTGAGATTGTTCTCGAGGCAAAAGGCGGTATGCCGACCAAAGTGTTCCGGGCGAATGATGTAGCATTGCAACAAATGGCTAGTAAAGCCGAGATTGATATAAGAACTGTTAGACGATTGAGGGATCATTACCCGAACGAGCTTGATACAGTCATAAATGCAATTTGGCAAAAAGAACCAAAAGGCGTTATGTTACGAACCTTTACGGATATGGATAATTCCGATACTGGCGTTCTTCGTGCTATGACAAGTTCATCATACAAAGTATTTGATAATGAGGACGTTCTACAAACTACTTTACCTCAGTTAATGGATAGTGAGGCAAATTGGCAAGTTGTGGACGGGACTGTTACGGATCAGCGTATGTATCTCAGACTAAAATCATTGACCCAAGTTGATGAACCCGCAGTCGGCGATAAAATGGCTAACGGGTTATTGATCTCTAATAGTGAGGTCGGCATGGGATCGGTGAACGTTCAACAATTGATCTACACACTTGCTTGTTTGAATGGTATGCAGACGGAGAACAAGTCTCGATCTACTCACGTGACCAGTAGCCGAGGCACTGATACTTGGTCGATCCTGACTAACGAGGCGAAACAAGCGGACAATCAGGCGTTATCTTTAAAACTCCGTGACGTTGTTACCAACTTTGCGGATCGTTCCACTTTTGATCGAGTCATTGAGCAAATGAAAATGGCACATGATGACAAAGTGAACGCCCCATTGCCTCAAGCGGTCGATACTTTATGTGGGATTCTTAAATTGCCTAAAGCTGATAACAGTAAAGTATTGGACGGGTTAATGAGCACCCTTCAACAATCTGGCTACAATTACGGGACGCCTTCACGTGCAACCTTCGTCAATGCTATTACTGCCGTAGGCAATCAAGACAGCACGCTCGAGGACAACCGCGAGGACTGGTCGCGATTAGGTGGCAAGGTTCTTAACCTATCGCCCAGTCAATGGAGCTCGGTGGCGGGAGTTGCTGCTTAAAAGTTTTACTCAATACTCCAAACTAAACCCGCCCCGGTGGCGGGTTTTTTTGTATTTGGATTCGATATAGCATAAACTCCCATATATGCTTTTTTGCAATCGAGCATATTAAGAAAGATTGCATATTTAACGGGAGTAAAAAAATGAAAAACCCTGAAGATATAAAAGAGTCCGTAAAAGGCGTTATGTCCGATAGTGAAATGATTAAATCACTTCAAGATGATCTTAAAAAGGCGCGTGATGATCGCGATAGATTAGTTGATGGTTTTAACGAAGCTCAAGAAAAAAATCTTAAATATGAAGCTATCGCGGGTTGGTTCAAAAAACATATTATTGATACTGTAAATGAAGCTAACGAAGTTAGTGCGATTGATTATGACGGCGCGATCGACCTCGACGAACTCGAGGAAAAAATTAACCGCCGATTCGATATTAATCAATATCAAGATGATGTTGATCTTATGATTAAGGAATACATAACTTATGATCAAGATTTTGAAACAATCGTGACTGATAAAATTTATGAAGCATTGAAGAATTGCCGAATCACTTTAAATGAATCTAGGAGGGGTGAATAATGGCAGATAAAATAATTATCCAGATATATAAACACCCAAATAACATTTCTCTGAATGGGCGCGTGTATCTTTTAGACGAAAACAATAACCCGCTTGAATACGACACTATCGAGGAAGCGTTACAATATTTAAAGTCTAACGGGGTTAATACCATAACCGAGAAGCAAGCCGAAGACGAATACGGTATATTTTTTGAACGGGTTCCCGAGCGGACTGAGAATACGCTAACAAATAAACCCAATGTAAGTAGATTATTTAATTATTTAACTAAGGTGAGGAGGTAGCACTAATGGCTCACATTCACATTATCGAGGATCAAAACGGGGACGCGATCGACCATCATTATTATTGTTCGGACACTTGCAACCAGTTAGACAATGCCGAGAATTACCGCGGGTGGCACGGGTGCGTAGAATTACACGCCCCTGAGAATTGCAAGCTGTGCAATACCGCGCTTTATTATGTCCGGGAGAATCGCAAGCGGGCGTTGCGTCATTGCTTCTAACAAGGGGCCAGTAGTTCCGAAAATATAACCCGCCCTTGTGGCGGGTTTTTTATTTGCATATATAAGATTTATTCTATATCTTTAAATTATGGCTCTAGGGTTGCCATTTAATAACCCTCAATTAATGGAGTAAAGATATGGAGTATGAAAAAGATATAACAGATTACATTCTGTTCAATTTACCCGCGGACGCTGAGCGCGTTTACCCTCGAACAACTAAAAACTATTATTACATTCTCACGCATGGTCGGAAATTATGGTTTAGTTATCGAACCTTGATTGCTTATGAGCCGGTGATGGTTTTTTCTAGGGACGGATCAAGCGCAGAATTTAACATGGTAAATCATGAATTAGTGATCTCTCAGAATGTCTGGTCCCCTACAACTGCCCGCCATTTATATTGGATTGATTCGGATCACTCGAAGCGATTAGATTTTGAAGTATTCGAGGCGCGTGCACTCGAGGACCTCGGCGAGGATTTCGGCAACCCTAAAAGCGATAGTAACCCGTTCAAATCGGCGGGCATGGTTAGCGCGTTATTCTCGCTCATGCACTCGAGCGAATCCGAGGAGGACCAAAAGAAAGCCAATAATCAGCGTTTAAGATTTTATCAAGCGACTAGTCCGGGCTTCATCATTCCTGATGATTGGGATCAACTCACCGCCGAGGAGCAATCGCGCCGCCTTGATATGGTCGACTCTAACGCATTGAGGGGGGTTTAATATGTTTGCTTATGATCAACGCGGCAATGTTAAAACGACCGGGGCATGGACTGGCAACGATAAGCTTGAGCACAATTTAAAGGGTTTATTTCGTCATGAGCTCCCGCGCTCGTATCAGCTCCAATTAGAGCTCGGCGACTCGATCCCTGATGAATTGCTTGATCTCATCATTGGCGAACTGCGAGACCTCGAGGCGAAAATATCCGAGTATGAAAAGCGGTTTATGTATATCCGCCAAGAAGCGGAAGTCTAACGGCGAGAAAATTTTAATGCTGCAAAACGAAAAGCCCGCCAAAAGGCGGGTTTTTTTATGGATTGGTGAATATTCGGCTCTCTATATTGCGATCTAAGGCGTTTTAATGGTCCACCCCTTGCCGTGCTATTCCTAAAAATGGACCTTTTGCCCTCGATATGCCCTCGACCCTTCCTCGATAGGTGACCCGATCCGCTCAATGTATATCAAATTTTAATATACATACCCTCGATATGACCTCGATCTCTCGAATTAATGGCCCGTTCTTTGCCTCGATCAATAGTCGAGTATTGCTAGAATTGTTTTAAGTCACTCTCCGCGCGGGTTTTAGACCCTTTTTGTTGTTCTCGATCTCTCTCGATAAGAGAGCCGATCCGCCCCGGCTAAGTCTTCGATCCGCCCCGGCTAAGTCTTCGATCCGCCCTCGATCCCTCGAGCCGTGATCCCTCCCCCTAGGTGATGAATAACTGGTGCATAACTTCTGCCAGGACGGATCTTCCACTGTGGATAACTTTTTGTTTTTAGTCCTGGGCGCTGCAAAAACTAAATCCCTTGTTTTAGCCGTTTTTTTTTCGGGTTTTCTAAATAACGAAATATTGTTTATTTTTTAACCAGTAGTTATCCACAAGCGGGGAATCTGTGGGTAACATGTTTATTAGTTAATCTTGGCGGGGCGTGCCCCTCGATTCATGGTCAAAACGTATGGACAAGGGGCCGGTTGTCCTCGATCCCCGATCCGTGGTCCTCGAGGCGCGAAATTTAGACCCCGATCCGTGGTCCTCGAGGCGCGATCCTCTCTCGATAAGTGAGCCGATCCTCTCTCGAGCCGCGATCCTCGAAGCGCGAATTTAGAGCCGATCCTCTCTCGATAAGTGAGCCGATCCTCTCTCGATCCGTGAGCCGATCCTCTCTCGATCCGTGAGCCGATCCGCGCGACTCGATCCCCGATCCGTGGTCCGTGGTCCGCTATCCTAGAAGCGCGATCAACTGCCAACTCATTTGCACCATGTTTAGGGACCCCTGAAAGCATGCTTTATGATCCGTGATTAAATCCTTATAAATCAACGACTTATATACCGCGGTAGGTGTCTCTGGCTGCGACGGTTATAACTCAGTTTTACGCGAACAGTTCAGTGAAAAACGATATGGCGTTAACTGACGTTATTTTTAGAGTCCCAAAACTTGTTTTATGGGTAAAAAAATTTTAAAATTTTTTTCAAATGAGCAAGAAAAAAGTTAAAAAGAACGGACGACCCGGGTTGTCCGAAAAAACAAGATTGACTCGTAAGCAAGAATTATTTGTTCGTGAAATAGTTGCCAACGATGGTCACATTACTTTGAGAGAGGCTGCGATAAACGCGGGCTATTCTGCAAGTTCTTCGCACACTAGAGCGTATGAGCTAACAAATCCTGAAAGAAGTCCCCATGTTGTTGCTGCAATAAAAGCCTATCGTAGAGAACTAGACGCAAAATATGGTGTGACGTACGGAAGACACGTTCGCGAGTTGCAAAGAATAAGAGATGAAGCTTTACAAAACGGCGCTTACTCAGCGGCCGTGCAAGCAGAGTATCGTAGAGGTCAAGCGCAAGGCGATATTTATATAAGTAAAAGTGAAATACGTCACGGCAGTATAGATCAAATGTCAAAAGAAGAAGTCTTAAAAGCTATTGAGGAAATAAAAGGTTATGCCCCGCCCAATCAAAAACAAACAGATACCGAGGACAGCGGTTCAGAAAGAGTCGGGACTTTGGAAACAAGTCCGGGAAGCTTTGAAACGGACTCGTCCAAAAATACTACCCACTAGATTAGAATCCTGGGCCTTGCCCGGTGTTCCAGATGTCATGCTTTGTGATGAAAAAGGCAATTTTCATTTAGTAGAATTAAAATTTTGTAATGGCAATAAGGTTGGTTTGCGTCCGCACCAAGTATCTTTTTTGACTCGACACCAACACGCAAGCGTTTGGGTTTTGGTAAAACACCAAAAAATAAATGAAAAAGATTTTCGTATAATTCTTTATAAAGGAGAAGAAGCTGTTAATTTAGTCATGGACGGAATAAAGGGGTCCCAAAAAATTGCTGAGTTTGAAGGACCTTTTATAGATTGGGAATCTGTTTTTAAAACAATTTCGCCATGAACCTCCTTGAAGACGAAACAAAATTATTACGTTTAAAGCTACGACTTGCACAATTGCAAAAAGTAGAGGACTGCAAAAATAATTTTTTAAATTTTGTGCAAGCAATGTGGCCTGAATTTATTTCTGGAAATCACCACAAAATAGTTGCAGAAAAATTAGAACAAATAGCTAACGGTGAAATTAAACGTTTGATTATTAATATGCCGCCTCGACACACAAAAAGTGAGTTCGCCAGCTTTTTATTTCCAGCATGGATGATCGGTAGGAATCCTGCTATGAAAATTATTCAGGCAACGCACACCACGGAACTTGCTGTTAACTTCGGACGTAAGGTTAAAAACTTAATTGAAACAGAGGATTATTCTTCTGTCTTTCCAAAAACAGAACTTGCCGCAGATAGTAAAGCCTCGGGCCGGTGGGACACAAAAAGTGGTGGGATGTACTACGCCGTGGGCGTTGGTTCAAACTTAGCCGGTCGTGGTGGTGATTTAATCATTATTGACGACCCGCACTCGGAGCAAACAGCGTTATCTAACAGCGGTTTTGAACAAGCATGGGATTGGTACACTGGGGGCCCCCGTCAGCGTCTCCAGCCTGGCGGCGCAATTGTTTTGGTACAAACTCGGTGGTCAGAAAAAGACATGACGGGTCAACTTATACGTGCGCAGGCTAAAGATGAAAGGGCAGATCAGTGGGATATTGTAGAGTTACCTGCATTAATGCCGTCCGGAAACCCTTGTTGGCCTGAATTTTGGTCAAAAGATGAATTATTAAGCGTAAAAGCGTCTGTTCCGCCTTATAAATGGAACGCACAGTACCAGCAAGACCCTACTTCTGAGACTTTAGCTATTTTAAAACGCGAATGGTGGCTAAAATGGGACAAAAGAGAGGTTCCTAACCTGCAATTTGTTATTCAAAGCTACGATACGGCGTTTTCCAAGAAAGAAACAGCCGATTTTAGTGCAATTACTACCTGGGGTGTGTTTTATCCGGAAGAAATAGGCGGTTCTCCCGCTATTATTTTGTTAGATGTCAAGAAAGGGCGATGGGATTTTCCAGAATTAAAGGCTATTGCTAAAGATCAGTACGGTTTTTGGGAACCTGAGACGGTAATTATTGAAGCAAAAGCGTCTGGTATGCCGTTAACGCACGAATTGCGACAAATGGGTATACCCGTGGTCAATTTTACGCCAAGTAAAGGTAATGATAAGTTGTCTCGAGTACACGCTATATCACCTTTGTTTGAATCGGGTATGGTTTGGGCCCCCGACGAGTCTTGGGCGGAAGAAATGATAGAAGAATGTGCTGCTTTTCCAAACGGCAGGCATGACGACTTGGTAGATAGTATGACGCAAGCACTTATGCGGTACCGTCAGGGTAATTTTGTGCAAACGCCGTCTGATGATTGGGATATTTCTGATGCGTCTGAACGCTTGAAAGTTAATGCGTATTATGGTTAATTTATGCTAGACTAATGTAAATCTAAGTTAAGGAGATTGTTACATGGAACCTAAATTTATGGGAATAACCAGCCTTCCGCGCACCGCGACTCAAGGACCCCTGAATGTTCCACGTGAAACAATTCCACAATTTCAACAAGGCGGTGGTCTATTTGCCACAGCTCCAGGTCTGTCTATTGACACTACACCGACCTTTAACCTTAACCTTGCTCCGCAAGGTCTGTCAGACCCGAGACAGCCGGTAATCATACCCACCGAGGAAACTATGTATTTCTCGCCACAAGTACCGGCAAGCTCTGGACTATCCCTTGTTGATCCCGCTACTATTTTACCAAGTCTATTGCCTAGCGAAAATTTAGGTGACATGGAACCTATCCCTGTTGCAAGTCCAGATAGAATGTATGGCACACCTTCTCAAATAGGTTCTTCTCTTGATTTAATGGGTGTCGGTTTTGTTCCAAACGCACAAGCTATGCTTGAAAGCGGAAATATGTTTGCAGTAAAAAATGCAGGCGCAGTTGATGCAGCCAATCAAAGAGCCTTCGATAATGCTATGGACACCGCTATGGATAGAGCGAGTAAAGCCCAAGCATTAAATGTGTTATACGGTGGCGCGGGATCTTCGTTTGAATCAGGCAGAAACGAATACACAGAATCTGGACAATATGACAGAGACAGAGAAGCTAGACAGGCGGCATTTGATGCAATGCGTGCAGCAGAAAGAGGCGATAAGCCACCGCTAACACCCATTGAAACCGCAAGAGCATTAGCAGACTTACAAGCAAGAATAGGCTTTGGTGGTGCAATGGCACCCGCTAACAATCCTACAATTACTATACCAGAAAGAGTAGAGCCAACCACCCAACAACTACCGTTTGATTTAATTTCTGGATATAACAGGCGGATTAGTCCGGAAGAAGCTTACACAATAATTCCGGGCCCAGCAGACCCAGGCATAACTCCACAAGGTATCGCAGGTCTTGGGGGACGTGGAGTCGGTACAGCTAAAAAAGCAATGGGCGGCGGCATTATGAGCCTAAACCCTAATTATTAAAGGTATTTAACATGGCAGAAAAAAACGAACCAGTAGTTTCTTTAATAGAACGTCAGGGCATGACTCCAGATGGAGATGTGGTAGAAGAATTAGAAATAGAGGCTTTGGTCAGTGATGTCCCGATGGATATGCCAGAAGATATTGAGATTACCGAAGAAGAAGACGGCAGTGTTGTCTTAGATTTCGACCCAATGGCCGCGATGCGCGGATCAGGTGAGTTTTACGAAAACCTTGCTGAAGATATGGACGACACCGAACTGGGTGTTATAGCCAGTGATCTTTTGTCTGAGTTTGAAGCTAACAAAGCATCACGTGCTGACTGGGAAGAAGCGTACTCAAAAGGTTTAGAGTTACTCGGATTTAATTACGAAGACCGCACTGAACCTTTCCGTGGAGCAACCGGCGTGACTCACCCTATACTTGCCGAAGCTGCGGTGCAGTTTCAAGCACAAGCCTTTAATGAGTTACTTCCTTCTAGCGGTCCGGTTAGAACCGTAGTATTAGGCGCACCGACTCATGCTAAAGAAGAACAGGCACTTCGCGTCAGAGAATTTATGAACTATTACATCATGGATGTAATGGAAGAATACACACCCGAATTTGATCAGATGTTGTTTTATTTACCGTTGGCAGGATCCACGTTTAAAAAGGTTTACTATGACGAAGCATTAGACAGAGCCGTAAGTAAATTTGTTCCTGCAGAAAACTTAGTTGTACCTTACGAAGCAAATGATTTAGAAACGTGTCCTAACATTACGCACGTGGTTCGTTTATCTTTAAACGATTTACGTAAAAGACAAATAGCGGGATTTTACAGAGACATACCGGTTATACCTGCACAAGATGAAACCGACAGTGTTAGTAATGAAATGGATAATATTACCGGGACACAACCTTCTAATATTGATTACGATTGTACTTTATTAGAGTGCCACGTTGATTTAGATCTACCGGGTTATGAAGAAAAAGACGAAAGTGGAGAAGCAACGGGTATTAAAGTTCCATACATAGTAACTATTAGTGAAGACAATGGACAGATTCTTTCTATCCGTAGGAACTATCGCCAAGAGGATGAAATTAAACGCAAAATACAATACTTTATACATTATAAGTTTCTCCCCGGCTTTGGTTTCTACGGACTTGGTTTAATACACACGATAGGTGGTCTATCGCGTACAGCAACAGCAGCATTAAGGCAGTTGATTGATGCAGGTACTTTATCTAATTTACCGGCTGGATTTAAAGCACGCGGACTACGTATACGTGATGATAACGATCCGTTACAACCCGGAGAGTTTAGGGACGTTGATGCTCCCGGTGGCGCGATTCGTGATAGCTTAATGACGTTGCCGTTTAAGGGACCGGATCAAACATTATTTCAACTACTTGGATTTGTTGTAGATGCTGCTCAAAGATTTGCTACGATCACTGATCTTAAAGTAGGTGACGGTAATCAGCAGGCTGCAGTGGGTACAACCATTGCTATGCTAGAACAAGGCACGCGGGTAATGAGTGCCATACACAAACGCTTGCATTACGCTATGCGTGTAGAGTTTAAGTTACTGGCTAAAGTAATGTCGGATTATTTGCCCGAAAGTTACCCGTATAGTGTAGCAGGGGCAGATCAATCGGTTAAAAGTATGGACTTTGATGATCGCGTAGACATTATGCCGGTATCTAACCCGAATACATTTTCTCAAGCACAGCGTATAGCGGTAGCTCAAACCGAGTTACAATTAGCTATGCAAGCTCCTGAAATACATAACATTCCTGAAGTATATCGTCGTATGTACGAAGCTTTAGGAGTACGTGATGTAGATAAAATATTAGTCTCACACACTACCGATAGTGCTGAACCACGCGACCCGGCCCAAGAGAATATAGACGCTATGGAAAATGTACCGTTAAAAGTATTCAAAGGACAGGATCATCAAGCACACATAACAGCGCACCTTATTTTTGGTAGTTCGCCTATGATTGCACAAATGCCGAAGGTGGCTATGGATTTACAGAAACACGTAATGGAGCACGTAAGAGTGCAAGCAGAAGAAAAAGCCGAAGCCGCTATGCAGCAACCGGCTCAACAGCAGCAAATGCCTTTGAACGGAATAGAGCAAGCAGCACCACAAAATATGATGCCGCCAGAAACTATGGCAGACGGAGGGGAAGTAGAGCCGCCTAGAAGCATGGAGTTTGAAGCATTAAAAGCACAGTTTATTGCACAAGGTATGCAAGAAGTTAAAATACTTAGTCAACAATTAGCTGGCGTAGGTCAAGAGCAAAAAACAGATCCGTTAATCGGTCTTAAGCAACAAGAACTTGCTATTAAGCAGCAACAGGTTCAAGGTAATCTTTCTCAAGATCAGCAAGAACTACAGTTTGATAGAGAACGTTTAGGTCAAAGATCTACTGAGTTCCAAGAACGCATAGCCAGCCAAGAACGTCAGACTGCCGCTAGAATACAAGCAGCACAAGAACGTGAAATGATGAAGCAAGGAAATAAGTAATGTTTAAAGATAAGCTTGTTAGAGAAGCAATGGAAAGACTTGCAAAAAGAAGGGCTGCAAACACAAAAGCAGGGGTTGTTAGAAAAACTAAAGCAAACCCAAAGAAAGACGTCGCAGTAGATCAGTTTATGAGAGCTAAAGATGAATTGAAATACGCAAATAGGTATGGTTATACCAAAGCAAATCCAAGAACAAAATTAGAAAATAAAGTAAAAAAATCTGAAAACAAGTTAAAAAAGATAGTGGAAGAAGAAGGCGGCACCTATAGTCCTAGAGATTATTTTAATAAAGGCGGTGCGGTAAATTCAATAAAATCCTGTGGTTTGGCTGTTCGAGGTCACGGGGCAGTTATAAAATAAAGAGAGGTATATATGAGCAAAGTACACATTATTAGCGGTCCAGGAGAAGATGCACCTAAACCCGTATCTAAACTCGTTATAGACGGACAAGGTTCTATTCCTTATTCAACTCCAGTTGAAGAAGCCACTCCCGACACTGAAATGGGAAAAATGGTTACTGGTAAGAAGAAAGGCATGAGAGCAGCTTTACGTGGCGGCAAATTTAAAAGTTGCTAGTATGGCTAAAAAGAAATCTACGGTAAATAAAGCGGGTAACTACACTAAACCTGCTATGAGAAAACGTTTGTTTAATAAAATTAAAGGTGGGAGTAAAGGTGGAAGATCCGGCCAATGGTCTGCTAGAAAAGCACAGATGTTGGCTAGGCAGTATAAAGCTGCCGGCGGAGGTTATAAATAGTGGCTCTTAAAAAGTCTCAACGATCTCTTAAAAAATGGACTAAACAAAAATGGCGAACACCTAGCGGAAAAAAATCATCCAAAACTGGCGAAGTTTATGCTCCGTCAGCACAAATAAAAAGACTGAAATCCACTGCTGCCGGTAGGCGTAAACTAGCTGCGGCCAATAGAAAAAAACGTGCGGCTACTGCAAAAGGTAAACAGCACGCTAAACATGGTTTACATAAAGGTAAGAAAAGATAATGGCTAGTAAAAAAGATCCAAGATTAGCTAGAGCGGGTGTTAGCGGTTATAACAAACCTAAACGTACTCCTTCTCATCCTAAAAAATCACACGTTGTTGTTGCTAAACAGGGCGATAAAATTAAAACTATTCGTTTTGGACAACAAGGCGTCAGCACTGCAGGTAAGCCAAAAAAAGGTGAATCTCGTAAACAAAAAATGAGAAGAAAATCTTTTAAAGCGCGGCACGGAAAAAACATTGCTAAAGGTAAAATGTCTGCAGCTTATTGGGCTAACAGAGTTAAATGGTAATAGGAGAAAGATATGGCTGGTAAGGGACTTTACTACAACATAAATAAAAAACGTAAAGAAGGTAGAAAAATGCGTAAGAAAGGGGCTAAAGGCGCTCCCAAAAAAGGTGATTTTAAGAGAGCCTCCAGAACTGCTAGAAAAAGGTAATGATTATGCAAGAAGCAAATAAAGTAATAGACCAATCAGAAACCGTTAAGAAAAAAGTAGAGGTAGAGGTAGAACTAAGCCCAAACAATATTGGTGCAAATCCTTACTATAAATGGATACACTTAGCAAAAACTGTAGATGCTTGGCGTATATTCCCACGTATCTTTGTAGGTGTTTATATCGTATTACTATATAAAGTAATCACTTGGTTTATGACAATCCCAGAGCCTAATTTAGAGCAGGCTGGTTTAGTATCTGTAGTAACAGGTGCTATGGCGGCAGTATTCGGTATATATGCGGGTACATCTGGACAGAGTAAAAAGTTTAAGGGCGAAGATTAGTGGAAAAGAAAAAAATCTTTCTGACTGAGTTTTATCACGAAGGTACGCCTTATGAAGGTCCACGTATTATAGCTAGTGATTTCTTTGACGCAGAACAAAAAGCAAAAGAATACGATTGTAGCGTCGTCGGCGTATTAGACATAATTATTGACGAAGACGATTTTTCTATGGATTTTAAATTAGAGCAATGGAACAGGGTTTTACATTAATTGCTGAACTAGGGCTACCTGTTGCGGGTGGTCTTATTATGGCTTACTTTATATTTCTTGTAATGAAACAGCTAATGGACGGATTAGTCGGAGAAATACAAACTGTTCAAGCCATCTCAAAGATGCTTATAACAAGGGCATCAACCATGAATAATGATATGATACGAATAGACACTAGCGTATCTTCTGCTTTAAATTTATCGCCTGACTTAGAACGAATAGCAAGAGCAGAAAACTTTGTTGAAGATGGAAAGATAGATGCAAGACGAGATTAATCTACCGCCCATAGGTGATGCGGAAGCAGTCGTTGATGGATTGTTTGGCCTGATATACCTATACCCATCTGATTATTTTATTGTATTTGGCTCTCTCAGTCTTTTTGCTATCTATGGCTTAACAATCTACGCTGGTATAAAGTATATACAAAAGAAGTTTAGATAATGGACGTAGTTCAGGTAGTTTCTGATTTCGGATTTCCCGTAGTTATGGTTGTAGGATTAGGTTATTTTGTTTACTTTGTATGGCAAACAATTACTAACAAAATAGATCCTGCCGTCCAGGAAATGAAAGTCACCATTATCAGGCTTACAGATCAATTACGTTTGTTGGATCAAGATATGATACGATTACAACAAAAGGTAAATACAGTATTAGAACTAAAAGAAGAAAAAAGACTCGTAGAAGATAATGAAAAGAAAAAATAATTTAGAAATATTTTGCAATATATTTTGTTATTTTTGTTTTATTTTTATACTTACTTCTTTTTTTAGTAAATTAAATGCGGATAATTTAGTTTTTGTATTCAAAAATCCCGCATTCAGTGGTATTGGTTATTCTGCTCACGTACTTACCGTTGATGAACAAGAAAGAACGCGGAAAGCTAAAATTGTTGAAGATATAGAGTCTGCCCTCGATGAAGCACTCAGAGAAGCAGAAAATACAACGCTTTCTAAATTTATCAGAAACTTAGAATCCAGAGTGTTTTCACGTTTATCTCAAGATTTAGCAGAGTCATTATTTGATGATAGCGGCGGCAGTGGCGGTAGTATTGATTTAGAAGGCAATACAATTCATTTTATGAATACCGGAACAGAAATAGTCTTAACAATTCTTGACATAGATGGAGTAACGACAGAAATACGAATACCCATTGGTTCATTCGGTATCTGTGCCGACGAGCCATGCGTGCCTTAATATTATTATTCTTTTTATATGGGTGCGCACCTGTGGGGGTGCTTGGTAAAAAAGAAGGACCAATAATAGAAAGACCCTCCTTACAGGCTTTAATTGATTTAAAAAA
>TARA_R110002012_G_scaffold9395_5_pt1 | contig 14302 bp, 16 predicted proteins | sample TARA_R110002012 | Tara Oceans TARA_R110002012 (sample SAMEA4396515) | marine metagenome | biome: Westerlies Biome; feature: [DCM] deep chlorophyll maximum layer (ENVO:01000326); material: water (ENVO:00002006), including particulate matter (ENVO:01000060) such as... | depth 40 m
ACACGTTGCCGATACAGGTATTGTGTTAAATGATAAAGATATTGATGGCGTTAGTAGCATTAACTCTGGCCCGTTAGGTGGTCGCAGAAATGTTATATTTAATGGCAACGGTGCAGTTAATCAACGGTTTGGAACATCGGCTAACTCAACAATTAATACTTACGGCCCTGACAGGTGGCGTTCTTTTGGTGGCGCATTGAATCACACTGTTACTTCAAAATCTGATGCTGGAGAGGGTGATGGTTACTACATACGGTTTCAAAGAACCGCAAGTGACTCGCAAACAAACTCGACAGGCATAGCGCAAGGTTTAGAAACAAAAGACAGTACACATTTAGCAGGACAAGAAGTTACCATATCGTTTAGAGCTAGAGCTGGTGCTAACTGGAGTCCATCATCAGGTAGGTTAGTTTGCCAAGTTGCTGGCGGTGAAGGTACAGATGAAAATCATGTATCCATGACTAATACTGACATCGTTATTTCTATTAATGCAGATATGTCAACTGGTTCTTCTTTTGCTACCTTTTCTGGTTCGGGTACTATACCGAGCGACAAAACACAGATATCTATTCGTTTTTCAATGACCCCTACAGGTACAGCAGGGGCAAACGACTACTTTGATGTTCGTAATATACAACTAGAGGTGGGCGGTACAGCAACTACGTTCGAACAAAGACAAATTGGCGAAGAACTAGGTTTATGTCAGCGTTATTGTACCGTTTTAGCACCAGTTACAAACGGTGCATTTGCTATAGCGTTTGCGCGGTCATCTACAGCATGTTTTGGAGTAGTGGACTTGCCTGTAACTATGAGAAGCACGCCAACACTGTCGTTTACTGCTGTTGATGAATTTCAAGTACAGAAGTTATCCGCTGTCGTAACAACAACAAATATAACAGCTAGTCCAGAATTGGGTACAAACATGATTGCGTTTGAAGCAACAGTAAGCAGTGGTCTGGTGGCAGGTCAAGGAATGTACATAAGAGATTTAGATGGCGGTGCAACTATTACAGCTGCAGCAGAGTTATAGGAAAAATAAATGGACGTTTCAGATATTAATACATGTAAATACTTTAAAGACGCTATCAGTAATAATCAGAACATCATGGTTACTACAAACGATGGTAGATTGTTTTGGGTGCCAATAGATAACGCTAATACTGATTACAAGGCTGTATTAACTTGGGTTGATGCAGGCAACACAATAACAGCTGCAGACTAAAATTAAACTCAAGGCACAACCCTTGAACATTATAAATATGTAGAAAAGGGAAAAAAGTATGGCAGTTCCATCAACAAAAGCTACATTAAAAACATACTGCCTAAGAGCTTTAGGTTTCGGTGTTATTGATATAAATGTTTCAGACGACCAAGTGGACGACCGTTTAGACGAAGCACTTCAATATTTCGCACAATATCATTATGATGGTATTGAAAGAATGTATCTCAAACATCTTATCACAAGTGCTGACGTTACTCGCGCAAGAGGAAACTCAGACGCTACTGCGACAGATGTGGTGGACACCAGTGTAACTGCAACTTGGAGTGAAGGAAACAATTGGATTCCTATTCCAAACTCTGTGGTATCTGTTACCAGAGTATTTCCGTTTACTGACACAGGTGGTGGCAGTAATATGTTTGATGTTCGTTATCAATTACGATTGAATGATCTATATGATTTTTCTTCAACGTCTGTCATTCAATACGAAATGACAATGCAGAATCTAGATTTTCTAGAACACATTCTTGTGGGAGAAACACCTATTCGTTTTAACCAACACCAAAATCGTCTTTACGTTGATATGGATTGGGAAAACGATATAACTGCTGACGTAGACTATATGATTATCGAATGTTATCGGAAGCTTGACCCAAATTCATTTACAGATATTTACGATGACATTTACTTAAAAAGATATGCAACTGCACTTATCAAAAGACAGTGGGGTGCAAACTTGTCTAAGTTCTCAGGGGTTGCAATGTTAGGTGGTGTCACTATGAATGGTGAAACCATATTCAGTCAAGCAACAGAGGAATTAGAAAAACTAGAAGAACAAATACAATTAGCATTTGAGCTCCCAATCAATTATATGATAGGATAACAGATGGCAATTAATTCGTTTTTCCATACAAGTAATGTCGCCGCAATAGCAACTGAACAATCTCTCTACAGCGATCTAATAAAAGAAGCAATACAGATTTATGGCCATGACGTTTATTATCTTGATCGCACATTAGTTGCAGAAGACACTATACTAGGCGAAGATTCACTTTCTAAGTTTACACAACAACACCCTATAGAAATGTACATTGAAGATTCAGAGGGTGGGTTTGCAGGCGAAAAAGAAATAATGAGTCAGTTTGGTTTAGAAAATTTAAGCGAAGTTACTTTCGTTGTAAATAAAACAAGATTTCAAGAACTAGACCGACAGATGCAAATAGAAACTGCAACAGATACAACTTCTGGCGGTTCTATATTATTAGAGTCAGGAACGATAGACCAATCAGATAGTTCTACTACTCTGTCAACTGCATCGGGCGATTCTAATTTTTATATTATACAAGACACATCTGCGACAGACGCAGACAGACCAAATGAGGGAGATGTAGTATATCATCCTGTGCTTGACAAAATGTTTCAAGTTAATTTCGTAGACCACGATGAGCCATTTTATCAACTGGACAACAATCCAGTTTACAAACTAAGATGCCGTCTGTATGATTATAGTGCAGAAGTTATTGATACAGGTATTGCAGACATTGATGCGATTGAAGATGAACTATCAACAAATGCTTTAATCTATCAATTTACATTGGAACAATCTTCAGCGGTAACAGAAAACATAAGACTTGAGATGGGAACTGGTGATGATGCAGGGTTACTACTTGAAGAAACAGATGGTGATAATATCCTTGGTGAAAGTGATACTACCTCTGTGGGTGAAAGTATACTCATTGAAAACTCAGCTGATACAGGAGACAATTCTTATCTCATACAAGAGGACTATATAGTAGGAGATATGGTGACTGACAAGACTGCACAAAATGAGTTGTTTAATACACAAAGCGCGACAGTTCTAGATTTCAGCGAATCAAACCCATTTGGAGATGTAGGGAGTAATACATAATGCTAGGACAACAATTTTATCACGAAAGTATACGAAAGGTTATTGTTTCATTTGGAACAATGTTTAACAACATAAACCTTGTTCGTAAAGATAATTCTGGAAACATAAGTCAGTCTATGAAAGTTCCTCTTGCGTATGGCCCAAGAGAAAAGTTTTTAGTGCGACTGAATGAAGATGCAGACCTAACTAAACAAGTTGCGATTACTTTGCCTCGTATTGGATTTGAAATTCAAAACTTAGAATACGATTCAGCAAGAAAACTAAATCGTGTTCAACGATTTAAAAAAGTTAAAGGTGCAGAAGCTAAACAATTAGACGCACAGTATATGCCTGTACCGTACAACCTTTCTATAGAGTTGTACATTATGGCAAAACAATCTGATGACGCATTACAAATTGTAGAACAAATTCTTCCATACTTCCAACCAGACTATACATTGACAATTAATGATAATGTTGCGATGGATAGTAAAAGAGATGTTCCTATTGTACTAAATTCTATTTCGTATGAAGATAATTATCAAGGAGACTTTACAACTCGTAGAGCATTGATATACACCCTTTCATTTACTGCGAAGTTTTATTTGTATGGCCCTGTCACTTCTAGTAAGGTTATTAAAACTGTACAGGTTGACCAATACACTGACGTAGAAGTTAATTCGCCGAAGAGAGAACAAAGACTTACAGTTACACCGAATCCAACAAGTGCTGATGCAGATGATGATTTTGGATTTAACGAAACTACATCTTTCTTTGAAGATGCAAAAGACTTTAATCCAGTAACAGGTTCAGATGAATAAAGATACTACGTTACGACTTGATAAAACTTTAGGTGTTATAGAAAAGATTGTTCCAGAATCAACTGACATTGAAAAAAGACTTGGTGATGCTAGAGATGGTCATCCAAAAAATCCAGACTTTAATGCTGAAGACATTGACAATGATTACAAATATCAAAGAGAAAATCTTTATAACTTGATTGAACGAGGTCAAGATGCGATTGATGGTATTCTAGAACTTGCGAAAGAATCAGAACACCCAAGAACATACGAAGTTGCACTTAATGGTATCAAGCAAGTTGCAGAGGTTACAGAAAAACTTGCAGACCTACAAGAAAAAATGAGAAAATTGAAAGAAGTACCAGACCACGCACCAAGAACAGTAAACAACGCACTATACGTTGGTTCTACAGCTGAACTACAAAAGATGTTAAAAGAAAAAAAATAACATTTTAGATTTACAATTAGGATTATATTATGAATGTAGAAAGACAACAATTGTGGCCTACCACAATTTTTAATTACAAACTAGAAAACTTAGATAATGAATCAATCAAAAGTGAAATCTTAGAAAGAGAAAAACGAGGTTGGGGATTTCAATTTAATCCAGTGCAAGGTGGTGGTTGGCAAAGCAACAAATCTTTACTTGGAGGAGTTGACTCGTATGCTACAAGTCTTGAATCATTAAGAAAAAAAATTCTTGCTAGTGTCAATAAAATTTTAAGTGAAATTTACATTGACGATGCAAACATAAGTTTAATTAATAGTTGGGCAAACATTGCAAGAGAAGGTCAGTGTACCATGCCACACATTCACGAAGAAGCTTCTTGGTCAGCGGTATATTATGTGACACCAACAGATGATGCAACTCTATATCTCAAAGACCCAAGAACACAAGAAGCTATGGACGCATCTCATAGATTTCTAAAACAACCATACAGTAATGTTATAGGCAAAAGACCTTTTGATACTGGAGAGGTAATATTGTTTCCAAGTTGGTTAGAACATGGTGTTGCTCCAAGCACCAAAAACACAACAAGAATAAGTATAGCATGTAACTTTCTAATACATGGAAATAGATAAAAATGACTGAACAAGGAGTATACTTAGGCAACCCAAACCTCAAACGGGCAAATGTGTCTCAAGAGTGGACTAAGAAAGAAGTTGAAGAATACTCTAAGTGTATGAATGATCCTCAATATTTTATAGAAAATTATATTATGATTGTGTCATTAGATGAGGGTTTAGTTCCATTTAAGATGTATGACTTTCAAAAAGAAATGGTTGGCACATTTCACAGCAATCGTTTTACTATTTGTAAACTTCCTAGACAGTCTGGTAAATCTACAACCATTATAGCATATTTACTTCATTATGTTTTATTCAATGCATCCGTTAATGTTGCGATACTTGCTAACAAAGCAGCCACTGCTAGAGACTTGCTAGGACGATTACAACTGGCATATGAGCATCTACCTAAATGGTTGCAACAGGGAGTTATGAGTTGGAACAAGGGTTCTTTGGAGTTAGAAAATGGGTCTAAAATCTTGGCTTCGTCTACTAGTGCCAGTGCTGTTCGTGGTGGGTCATATAATATTATTTTTCTGGATGAGTTTGCTTATGTACCAAGTAATGTTGCAGAACAGTTCTTTTCTTCGGTCTATCCTACAATAAGCTCAGGTAAAACTACCAAAGTCATGATAGTATCGACACCTCATGGCATGAACATGTTTTATAAATTGTGGAATGATGCAGAAAACCAAAGAAATACTTACGTTCCAATAGAAGTTCACTGGAGTGAAATTCCTGGCCGTGATGAAAAGTGGAAAGCAGAAACTATAAAGAACACTAGCGAACAACAGTTTAACACAGAGTTTGAGTGTGAATTCTTAGGAAGTATTGATACCTTAATTAAAGCACAAAAACTAAAAACAATGTCTTATAATCCACCAATTACGTCTAATGCTGGGTTTGATATGTTTGAAAAACCACAGAAAGACCACACCTATGTGATGACTGCTGACGTTTCAAGAGGCACATCTAACGACTATTCTGCATTTTTAGTGTTTGATGTAACGCAAATGCCGTATAAAATTGTTGGAAAGTATCGTGATAACGAAGTAAAACCACTATTGTTTCCTGCTAAGATATACGATGTTGCAAGAGCGTACAACCAAGCATTTGTTCTCATAGAGGTAAATGACATCGGAGAACAGGTTGCGACTACTATGCAGTTTGACTTGGAGTATGATAACCTAATTATGGCTTCAATGCGAGGGCGCGCAGGCCAAGTCCTTGGTGGGGGGTTCTCAGGTGGTAGAGCGCAGTTGGGTGTAAGAACAACTAAAGCTGTAAAACGAATAGGTTGTTCTAATCTTAAACAAATGATTGAGGATGATAAACTTATTATTCAAGACCTACAGATCATTAGTGAACTATCTACCTTTATTGTTAAAGGACAATCGTTTGAAGCAGACGATGGTTGCACAGATGATTTAGTTGCGTGTTTGTTTATGTTTGCATGGGCAACAGACCAGACATATTTTAAAGAACTGACTGATATGGACATACGACAGACTATGATGCGAGAACAACAAGACATGTTAGAACAAGATATGGCTCCGTTTGGGTTTGTTGTAAATGGTTTGGAAGATGAAAATGTTGGTACAATGGTTGATGAGTATGGAACACGTTGGAGTCCAGTGGTTAGATCGCATGACTCAGATTGGTAAAAATCTAAATAAATTCAATTAGGTCATTATCATTTTTTATCCAACAATTTGAACATAGTATCAAAGAGGTATCTATAAGTTCAATTATTTCTTTACGACTTTCATCATTTAAACCAACTCTTTTTGTTATCTTTCGTATTTGAGAATCGTGAGGATAAAACTTTAAACACACAGTTTCGCTTTCACCACAGTGTTTACATGACTTATCAGCAAGGAATTCATTAAGTAAAACAATTCTCTTGCGATAGTTTCTACGAGCTACCTTTTTAATGGTATCTTTGTATTTTTCGTAATGTTCATTTGACATAAAATTATTTATATGCAATAACACTTATAAAAATGACTTTTTGGAAACTATTTTTTTATAAATATCAGTAGAAGATTAAAAAACACTCTAATACAAAGGAGTAAGAGACATGGCATTTTTAGTTTCGCCTGGCGTTCAAGTCAGAGAGATAGACCTAACAAATGTTATCCCAGCAGTATCCACCTCAATAGGTGCGATTGCAGGGCCATTTGAAAAGGGGCCAGTTTCATCTGTAACTACAATTAGTTCAGAGGAACAACTGGTATCAATATTCGGAAAACCAAATTCAAGTAATTTTGAGTTTTTCTTTACAGCTGCAAACTTTTTGCAGTACTCTGACGCACTTCGTATAGTTCGTGCAGAGTCAGCGATATTAAACGCTGGTGCAAACAGTGGTATTCTTATTCGTGATGATGACCATTACGAAGCAAGTTTTGCTGATGGTTCTGGTTCTCATGGTGAGTGGGCCGCAAGGACTGCTGGAACACATGGTAACTCGCTTGGTGTAGATATTTGCCCTGGCAAACGTGCGTTTACACAACCACTTGGAACACTTAACTTAGTGAATGGTGCTGGTGCGGTTGGTGATTTAACAATTACAGTTGATGACCAAGATGCATCAAACGCTTCAATTATTGTTGGTGATATCATTTCATTCCAAACAAACAACTCTGTTACAGCAGTTGTTAATGGTGCAATCACAGTTGCAACCAAAAACCTTACAGTTGATGGTAACTCTGGTACTGCTGCTGTTGGACAACGAGTAATCGGTGCAGGCATTTCTGATGGTGGTGAGGTTGTTAAAATTGCAACAGTCACTTCACAGACTGCATTAATACTTGACAAACCAATTACAGTTGCAGACGATGTAGCTCTTGCATTTATGACAGATGCAAACGTAGAATCTAACAACCAAGAATATGAAGTTACTTCAATTTCATCTGAAACTCTAACAATTCGTTTGTTAGATGACCCTGCTGGAGCTGGACTACAAACAGTTATTCCTGATAACTCATACATCACAAGACGTTGGAGATTTTCTGACTTATTTGATGGCCCTCCTGGCACATCTCCTTGGTCAACTGCAAATGGTCGTGGTGAGGAAGATGAACTTCACGTTGCAGTATACGACAAAACTGGTGATCTTACTGGTTTTGATGTTGATGTTGCTGGACAACGAACAGCTGCAGTTCTTGAAACATTTCCTTTTATGTCAAAAAACTCAGCTGCAAAATCTCCACAGGGAGACAACAACTATTACGCAGATGTTATTTTCCGTAGGTCTACTCTTATTTACTGGACAGATCACACATCTGCTGGTACTAATTGGGGTACAGATGTTGCAACAGGAACAGACTACACATTAGTGAGTGGAGTTGTAGTTGACACATTAACTGGTGGAACAGATGATTATTCTGTGACTGCTGGTGAACTAGAACTTGCGTATGATAAGTTTGAGGACACAGAAAATCTTGACATTAACCTAGTATTGGGTGGGCCAAGTTCTGCTGTTGCTGACACTGTTGCTGGACATGATACTCATGTAACAATGATTACTGCACTTTGCGAAACACGCAGAGATTGTGTAGGATTTGTTTCTCCGTATCGGGCTGCAACTGTTGGTGGTACAAGTAATGTAACTATGACTAAGAATGTCAAAGACGCATTTGACACTTGCCCATCATCATCTTACATGGTATTCGATAGTGGATACAAATACATGTATGACAAGTACAATGACGTTTATCGGTTTGTGCCACTAAACGGTGATACTGCTGGTCTTTGTGCTCACACAGATACGGTTGCTGACCCTTGGTTCTCACCTGCTGGTTATACTCGCGGTAATGTAAGAGGTGCAATTAAACTTTCTTACAACCCACTAAAAGCAGATAGAGACATACTTTACAAAGCTAGAATTAATCCAGTGGTTAATTTTCCTGGCCAAGGTGTGGTTCTATTCGGTGATAAAACTGCTCAAACAAAACCAAGTGCATTTGACCGTATTAACGTCAGACGATTATTCTTGGTTCTTGAAAAAGCAATTGCAACCGCAGCTAAATTTCAACTCTTTGAATTCAACGATGAATTTACAAGGGCACAATTTAGAAACCAAGTTGAACCTTTCTTACGAGATGTTCAAGGTCGAAGAGGTATTACAGACTTTTCAGTAAAATGTGATGCAACAAATAACACTGGTGAAGTTATTGACCGTAACGAGTTTGTTGGAGATATATTCATCAAACCTGCTCGTTCTATCAACTTTATCTCATTAAACTTTATCGCGGTACGAACTGGCGTATCGTTTAGCGAGGTAGGAGGATAAGTCATGGCTAGTATTAACGATTTCAAAGCAAACTTAATCGGTGGTGGCGCAAGGGCTAATCAGTTCAGAGTAACTATTACTCCTCCGCCAGGCATCGCAATTGGTCTTGATGTTCGTAGAACATCTTTCATGTGTAAAGGAAGTAATCTTCCAGCACAAGAATTGACCCCAATCGAAGTTCCCTTTCGCGGCAGAAAAATTTATATTGCTGGTGATAGGGAATTTAGTGAAACTTGGACTACTACATTCATTAACGATACGGACTTTATGATTCGTAACGCATTGGAAAGGTGGTCTAACGGAATAAACGACTTAGCACTAAACACTGGTGTTATTGACCCTGCTGATTATCAGACAGATTTGACTGTTGAACAGTTAGACAGAGATGATACAGTTCTGAAAACATATATTTTCAGAAGTTCATGGCCAGTAACTATTAGTGCAATCGAACTGACTTCAGAAAATCAAGACGCTCTTGAGGAGTTTGAGTGTACATGGAGATATCAACACTTTGAGGCTTCTGGCGTCAATTTTTAGTCCTACTAAATAGTAATAACTAGTAGGAGATATTATGGCTGAGTTATTTGGTTTCAAGATTGAAAAATCATCTAAGGATTCGGGTGGAGGAACAACTTTCTCCACTCCAACTCCTGATGACGGTACTATTGACGTTGCCGGCGGTGGTTTTTTCGGTCAAATTTTAGATACAGATGGCAGAGAACGAACCGATTTAGATTTAATTCGGCGGTATCGTGATATTGCACAGCAAGCAGAATGTGATACCGCAATAGAAGATATCATTAATGAAGGTATTGTTGCAAATGAAGACGACCAAGCAGTAGAAATTACTCTTGACCGTTTACCCTATCCAGATAAAATTAAAAGAAAGATTCGTTCAGAGTTTCGTGAAGTTTTAAGACTTCTTAGTTTTGAACAAAAAGGACATGACATCTTTCGCAGATGGTATGTGGACGGACGTTTGTTTTATCACAAAATAATTGACAGTAAAAACCCTAGAAAGGGTATACAAGAATTAAGATATATTGACCCTACTAAAATTAAAAAAGTAAGGGAAGTTAAGAAAAGTATAGACAAAAAAACTTCAATACAGATGACTGAAAAAATTGAAGAGTACTATGTCTATAATGAAAAAGGATTAGCATCAGCTGGAACTTCTGGTTCTAATCAAGGGTTAAGAATTGCAGTAGATTCGATTTCGTATTGCCCATCTGGTTTGATTGATGGCAACAGTGGTCGAGTCCTTTCATATTTGCACAAAGCAATTAAACCTGTTAACCAACTTAGAATGATTGAGGATGCGTTAGTTATCTATCGCATATCAAGAGCGCCAGAAAGACGCATATTCTATATTGATGTTGGTAATCTACCAAAGATTAAAGCAGAACAATATCTCAAAGATGTAATGAATCGTTATCGTAACAAGTTAGTATACGATGCATCTACTGGTGAAATTAGAGATGACCGAAATCATATGTCTATGTTAGAAGATTTTTGGTTGCCTCGTAGAGAGGGCGGTCGAGGCACAGAGATTACAACTTTGCCTGGCGGTTCTAATCTAGGAGAGATTGATGACATTCAATATTTTCAAAAGAAACTTTACAAGTCTTTAAATGTTCCAATATCTCGTATGGATTCTGAAGCTGGATTTTCTTTAGGTAGAGCATCAGAGATAACAAGAGATGAATTAAAATTTACTAAATTTGTGCAACGTATTCGTAAGAAGTTTGTTCCTCTATTTACAGACGTTCTTAAAACACAACTTTTATTAAAGGGTGTTATTGCACCAGAAGACTGGCCTTCAATACAAGAACATGTTCAATATGATTTCTTACAAGATGGTCACTTTGCAGAACTTAAAGATGCAGAACTTCTCAACGACAGAATACAAGCACTTGACGGCATACAATCATATATCGGTACTTTCTTTAGTAAAGAATATGTATTAAAGAAAGTCTTGCGTATGAATGATGCAGAAATTTCTGATATGAATGATCAGATTAGGAAAGAACGCGATACCGATCCTATGGACGGTGGTATTGATGTTCCTGATGGTGGTGACGGCATTACTCGTTATCCACAAGATGGCACTGGTGGTATAGTAACTCCAGAAGATATGCCTGACTATGAAGACCCAGAACATGATGGCAAACCAGACGATAGCCATAAATTTGAAAAAGGAGAAAAATAATGAGTAGAGAATTTGTAGACGCAGTTGCGTCAGGAAACAATTTAGGTGCAGAAGAAGTTTTCAAAACTTCAATAGCAACAAAAATTGGAGATTCCTTAGAAACTAAACGGTCTGAAGTTGCAAAAACATTTGTGCAACAAGCAAAAGACGAAGCTGAAGAAGAAGTAGGCAATGACTAAAAAGTTTGAAAGTGTATATTCATCTGTCGTAGAAAAAGATGAACATAAGAAATCTAAGACGTATAAGAAGCTTTCTCCGAAGATGAAGAACGCAGTTGATCAAATTTTTAATAAAATGGATTCTAAACCTTCAGATTTCCTAAATACTTTTGACAAAACTATTACAGACGTATCGAAAAGATTCAAAGTTCGGGAAAAAGACCTTATGAACTATTTCGAAAAAGAGATGTTATCAATTTAGGAGTAGATAATGGCCGTAGTATTACAAACATTAGTCGATAGTGACTTTGAACATGTTGTTAAAGTAACAACAACTGGAACTACAACTGCTGGTAGCATCGCAGATGCATCAGAGTTGGCTGGAGCTGCAACCGATCCAAGAATGAGTATTAGCGGTATAGAATGGTCAGTAGCTGCAACAACTCAAATTTTATGGGATGCAACAACAAATGTTGTATGTTTTACCTGTAATGGTAGTGGTTCATACGGATTTGGTGATGGCGCTCCATCACTTGCAAACAATGCTGGTTCTGGTATAACTGGTGATGTTCTTGCTACACATGGTACGTCAGTAGGAACAATCATTGTAAGGTTTAGAAAAGTATCTGGTTTTGATAACATCACATAAAGGATAAGGATATGAATACAGTAAAATTATTTTCAGAAGCAGTAGACCACGATGTAGAGTACATCTGTGAAGAAAAAGATGATGGTAAAAAGTCTTATAAAATTCGTGGTATCTTTATGCAGGCTGACATTAAAAATCGTAACGGTCGCGTGTATCCTATGGAAGTACTTCAAAATGAAGTATCAAAATACAACAAGAATTTTATCAAAGAGAATCGTGCATATGGTGAACTAGGACACCCTGATGGCCCAACGGTCAATCTAGAACGTGTATCACATATGATTACTTCTTTGACACCAGATGGTAAAAATTTTATCGGTGAGGCAAAAATAATGTCAACTCCTATGGGTGAGATTGTTAAAAGTCTTATGGATGAAGGTGCAAAACTAGGTGTTTCCTCTAGAGGAATGGGTAGTTTAAATCAAAAAAATGGTGCGAACTATGTTCGTGACGATTTTTATCTTGCAACAGCCGCAGATATTGTTGCTGATCCTTCCGCACCAAATGCTTTCGTAGAAGGTATTATGGAAGGTAAAGAGTGGGTTTGGAAACATGGCGCACTTTTAGAAGCGGAGTTAGAGGACTTGAAACAACAATTTGATGTGGTTGAAGAAAAGAGAAACCATGCACAGGAAGCTTTGGAATTCGCAAAGTTCCTCAAAAGTTTATAATTTATAAATATAAATACAGAAAAGGTAAGGAGACACCCTATGTCCGAATTAGATAAAACAATTGAAGAGCTGGAAGTCGAAGTACTTGCAGAACTAGAAGAGGCATCTAAACAGCCTACTGACGGTGCTGCTCCTTCCGCGAAAGCTGAAAAAATTGATGCAGTCACACCTGGCGGTGAAGTAGAAGACGGAGGGGCGGCAGTAGTTGACCCCGAAGCTAAATCTTCTCCAACAGACGTTGCATCTAAGAAAGCAAAAGAAGTTAAAGGTGATGCACAACAAAAAGGTGCAGGCAAGGCAGACAAACCAGAAAAACTAGCAGCTAGTCACGAACCAGAAGGTGAAGAGGTTATTTCAGAAATGGAAATGCCTAAGACTAAGAAAGAAATGCTAAAAGCAATGGTTAACAAGATGGAAATGATGAAGGCTGGAGATTTAAAATCTCAGTATGAAAACATCATGGCCGCGATGCAAGCAGAAAAGGCAGAACCTACTGAAGAAGAATTAGAAAAAGCAGAAGCAGTTGAAGCACGAATCAAAGACATCAACGTAAAAGAAGATGTACAAGCTTTGATGAACGCTGATGACAGTCTTTCTGAAGACTTCAAGGTTAAGGCAGCTACAATATTTGAAGCTGCAGTTAAATCTAAAGTACGTTCAGAAATTGAACGTATTCATGAAGAAGTTGGTTCTGAGAAAGAAACTGAAATAGAGACTTTCAAAGAAGAACTTACAGAGAAAGTTGATACTTATCTCAACTACGTTGTAGAGGAATGGACTAAAGAGAACGAGTTAGCAATAGAGCGCGGTTTAAAGGGCGAAATTGCAGAAGACTTTATCTCTGGACTGAAACAGTTGTTTGAAGATCACTATATTGATGTGCCTAACGAGAAGTATGACGTTCTCGAAGCACAATCTGAAAGAATTTCCGAATTAGAAGATAAGTTAAACGAGTCAATTGAGAAATCAGTTGAGTTGGTTAATTCAAACTCTAAACTAGTTCGTGAACAGGTTATATCTGAGGTTTCCGAAGATTTAGCCGACACAGAAATTGAGAAGTTCAAAGGACTTACAGAAGACGTTGATTTTGCAGATGAGGAATCATTTCGAGAAAAACTGAATACTTTGAAGGAAAGTTACTTTCCTAAAAATACTGTAGTCGAACAGACTTTTGATGATGAAGATGGTAGCACTGCTAAGGACATTGATACGACAGATGCGATGAACGCTTATTTGTCGGCAATCAGTCGTAATCAAAAGGCAAGTGCGTAAATTATATTAAACAGATGTATATTAATTAAAGGAGAAACAAATGTTTCAGACAGAACATCTACAAGAAAAGTGGC